>QLIP01041461.1_pt1 | contig 23028 bp, 18 predicted proteins | sample 1769771 | NCBI WGS metagenome assembly QLIP01 (sample SAMN09428762, study PRJNA476227) | Gut metagenome, whole genome shotgun sequencing project. | isolation source: cecum | host: Rhizomys sinensis | place: China: Jinsha town of Minqing, Fujian Province | collected 2013-09-23 | reverse complement strand
CCCGAGGCGGCACTTCGGCAAATTGACGACAAGGATTACCCCTTCCACTATTATGGCGACCCGCGTCCCGTCGTAAAAATCGGCGCAAACTTCTCGACCGAGCTCCGCAGGCTCACCGGCTGGCTTATCGAGTAACTTTTTACTTGCATAACCGGGTAATTTTTTGTAATTTTGCGTTGTATACATAAAGGAACTCTATCCACGCTTGCGCAATTTAGGCTGCGCGGGGGTGGGTTTCGGTGTATAGTAAAGGAATTTTTAAAGAGATAAATAGTTAATAATCAAGTGTTTATCTTTTAGAGAAAAAAATTGGGTTACGAGAAATTTTATTAAAAAAAGATATTTTTTTAGATGTATAGAAACAGAACATGCGGCGAGCTTCGTCTTGCCGATGCCGGCTCTAAGGCCACGCTTGCCGGTTGGGTGCAGCGCACTCGTAAGATGGGTGGTATGACATTTGTTGATATCCGCGACCGTTACGGTTTGACTCAGGTTGTGTTCAACAACGAAATCAACAAGGAACTCACCGACGCTGCCAACTCGCTTGGTCGCGAATTTGTGGTGCAGGTTACCGGTACAGTTGCTGAGCGCAGCTCCAAGAACGCCAATATCCCCACCGGCGAAATCGAGCTTATTGCCGATTCGTTCAAGGTGCTTAACAAGAGCGAGGTGCCTCCGTTCACTATCGAGGATAACACCGACGGTGGCGACGACCTCCGTATGAAATACCGCTATCTCGACCTTCGTCGTCCCAGCGTACGTAAGAACCTTGAGCTCCGTCACAAGATGGCATTCGAAATCCGTCGCTATCTCGATGCCGAAGGGTTCCTCGAAATCGAAACTCCGATTCTCGTTAAGTCTACCCCCGAGGGTGCCCGCGACTTCGTGGTCCCCAGCCGCATGAACCCCGGTGAGTTCTATGCACTCCCGCAGAGCCCGCAGCTGTTCAAGCAGCTTCTGATGGTGAGCGGTTATGACCGTTACTTCCAGATTGCAAAGTGCTTCCGCGACGAAGACCTTCGTGCCGACCGTCAGCCCGAGTTCACTCAGATTGACTGTGAGATGAGCTTCGTTGAGCAGGAAGATGTAATCAGCACCTTCGAGGGTCTTGTAAAGCATATCTTTAAGTATGTGAAGGGTATTGACTTTACAGAAGCATTCCCCCGCATCACCTGGGCCGATGCAATGAAATATTACGGAAGCGACAAGCCCGATATCCGCTTCGGCATGAAGTTTGTCGAATTTAACGACCTCGCCAAGGGTCACGGCTTCTCGGTGGTTGACGATGCCGAACTCGTGGTGGGTATCCTTGCCAAGGGGTGCGCCGGCTACAGCCGCAAGCAGATTGACGAACTCACTGAGTTTGTGAAGCGTCCTCAGATTGGTGCCAAGGGTCTTATCTACGTTAAGTTTGAGGCCGACGGCAGTGTTAAGAGCTCGGTTGGTAAATTCTTTACCGAAGATGAACTCAAGGCTTGGGGCGAACGTGCAGGTGCCGAACCCGGCGACCTCCTGCTCGTTATGACCGGCGACACAATGCGTGTGCGCAAACAGCTCTGCGAACTTCGCCTCGAGATGGGTAACCGCCTCGGTCTTCGCGACAAGAATGTGTTTGCCCCCCTCTGGGTGGTTGACTTCCCTCTCTTTGAGTGGGACGACGAGACTCAGCGTTTCTATGCAATGCACCACCCCTTTACCGCCCCCAACCCCGAGGATGTACCGATGCTGAAAACCGATACAGGCAAGGTTCGCGCCACAGCCTACGATATCGTTGTAAACGGTACCGAGCTTGGTGGTGGTTCAATCCGTATCCACGATGCCGAACTTCAGGATACCATGTTCGAACTTCTCGGCTTTACCCCCGAAAAGGCTCAGGAGCAGTTCGGCTTCCTTATGAATGCGTTCAAGTATGGTGCACCCCCTCACGGTGGTTTGGCACTCGGCTTCGACCGTTTTGTATCGTTGCTGGCAGGTCTCGACACCATCCGCGACGTAATCGCGTTCCCGAAAAACAACTCTGGTCGCGACGTGATGAACGAGTCGCCGTCACCCATCGACCCTGCACAGCTCGAAGAACTCGAGCTTGAACTCAAGGTTAAAGAATAATATGGAGCTAACCGGGGGGCAACAACCCTGCTCCCCGTCAGCTTCCAGCTACAAAATATAAAATGACTGGTCCTCTCGAAATATTGGATGCAATAAAACGCAAGAAGATGATCAAAGTCAAGGATATAGCGGAAGTAATCGAGGCTTTTGCCCCCAAGGGGCTTCAAGAGAGCTACGACAACACCGGGTTACAGGTCGGTAACCCCGACATGCCGGTGTCGGCAGCGCTTTTATGTCTCGACATCACCGAGGAGATTCTCCAGGAGGCTATAGAACGTCACTGCAATATGGTTATCACCCATCATCCACTTATCTTCAAGGGGTTGAAGGGGCTGACCGGGAGTACGGCCGCCGAGCGCATTGCCATCAAGGCTATCTGTTCGAACGTGGCAATCTATTCGGCCCACACCAATCTGGACTCCGCATGGAACGGTGTTAGCCATGAGATGGCCCACATGCTTAATCTCAAGGATATCCGTGTGCTTGAGCCCAAGAGTGACAACCCCGACACCGGACTCGGTGTGATAGGTGAGGTTTCACCCACACCTACGCTCGAGTTCCTGCGAAAGGTGAAGGAGGTGTTCGGTGTGCGGGCGCTAAGATACTCGCAGCAGTGGCCCGGAATTGTGGTGAAGCGTGTGGCAATTTGTGGCGGTTCGGGTGCTTCGCTCATCCGTGATGCCGTTCGACAGGGTGCCGACGCCATGATAACTGGCGACGTGAAGTATCACGACTACACCGAGGAGGGGCGCAAGCTTCTCATTGCCGATATCGGGCACTACGAAGGGGAGTTGTGTGCCACCCGCATCTTTTCGCGCATAATCCGCGAGAAGTATCCTGAATTTATCATCTACTTCTCTGAAAAAGAGAGTAATCCTATCGGAATTTTATAATATCAAAACCCAGTACGGGATGGTCGCGGATGCCGCGGTGTCCCCTGCAACAAGAAAATACAATACCCAATATAATGGCAACAGAAAAGAAGCACGAAAAGGAGCGCAGTGTAGAAGAGCGCCTCAAGGCCCTCTATCAGCTCCAGACATATCTATCGGATATCGACCGCATCAAGACACTTCGCGGCGAGCTCCCCGAAGAAGTACGCGATCGCGAGGATGAAATTATCCGCTACCAGACCCGCATTGCTAAGCATGAAGAGGAAATTGCCGAGTTCAAGGCTTTCATCTCGCGCAAGCAGGGTGAAATTGAAATCAGCAAGGGTAAGATTGCTCAGTTCAACGAGCAGCTCAACAACGTTAAGAACAACCGTGAGTTTGCCTTCCTCGAGAAGGAGAAAGAGTTCCAGAGCCTCGAAATTGAACTTGCCGAGAAGAATATCCGCGACACCAAGGCTAAAATGGAAGCCAAGGAGGAGGAGATTGCTCACGACAAGCAGGAACTTGCCGACAACGAAACCATCCTTGAGCAGAAGAAGCATGAGCTTGACGAAATCATTGCCGAAACTCGCACCGAAGAGGAGAATATCCGCGTTAAAGCCAAGGAAACTGAGGCTCTTATCGACGACTATACTCTTGCCGCTTTCAAGCGTATCCGCAAGAATGCCCGCAACGGTCTCGGCATCGTGAGCGTGCAGCGTAATGCCTGCGGTGGTTGCTTCAACCGTATCCCCCCGCAGCGTCAGCTCGAAATCAGAATGCGCAAGAAGGTGATTGTCTGCGAATATTGCGGACGCATCATCATCGACGCTTCGCTTGCCGGTGTTGAAGAGCCCGTTAAGGAGGCAGCACCCGTTAAGAAAGGTAGAAAGTCTTAACTCCCGACCAAACATGTACTATGTAAAGAAACGCCTTGAGGTGAGTGCCGCTCATAAGCTCTGCCTTGACTACGAGAGCAAGTGCACTTCGCTTCATGGACATAACTGGATCATCACCGTTGAGTGTCGGGCTCGTGAGCTCGACCACAACGGCATGGTAGCAGACTTCACCCACATCAAAAAGCAGGTGATGGAGTTGCTGGACCATAAGGTGATCAATGATATATTACCCTTCAACCCCACGGCCGAGAATATTGCCCGTTGGGTTGTAGACACAGTCCCCAACTGCTGGCGCTGCGAGGTGCAGGAGAGTGAGGGGAATTGTGCCGCATACGAAGTTGACGAATGAGAAAAATAAACGAGATTTTTTACTCTCTGCAGGGTGAAGGGCATCATGAGGGTTACCCCTCGGTGTTCGTACGATTTTCAGGGTGCAACCTGGCATGCGAATTTTGCGACACTGCACACCAAGACGGTATGTATATGGACGATGACGCAATAATCCGCGCCATCAACCTCTATACTGCCGACTGGGTGGTGCTGACAGGTGGAGAACCGGCCATGCACATCGACGAGGATTTTATTCACCTGCTGAAGCGTGCCACCGGCAAGAAGATAGCTATCGAAACCAACGGCACCATCCCCGTACCAGACTCTATTGACTGGGTGTGTGTATCCCCCAAGTCCGGTTTCAAGGGTGCCGGCAGTGCGCCGGTGCGTGTGAAGCATGCCAACGAAATCAAGGTTGTGGACGTGGGTCAGGATTTGGAGCCATACTTCGACCTCCCCTGTCGTGGCGAGGATACCATCATGTATCTGCAACCATGCTATGTACCGGACGAAGAGCAGTTCCGCGCCAATCGCCTCAGCACAGTGCGTCGCGTTCTTGCCAACCCCAAGTGGACCCTGTCGGTGCAGCTGCACCGCTACCTTGACATCCCCTAACGGTTTGTTAATGCATAATTCATAATGCACAATTCATAATTAATAGTAAAGCGGCCGCGTTGCACAGTGCAAGCGGCCGCTTTGTATTTTTAACCAAACGTCAGTGTTATTGTCCCTGAGGTCGTTAAGGTCGTTAAGCTCCCTAAGGTCGTTAAGGTCGTTAAGGTCGCTAAGGTCGTTAAGGTCGCTAAGGTCGTTAAGCTCCCTAAGGTCGTTAAGGTCCTTAAAGTCTCTCTCTTGCCCAGTCCAGGGCTTCCTGGCGCTCTACGCAGGTGCCGCACTTGCCGCAGTGCTCTTCGCCACCCTTGTAGCAGGAGTAGGTAAGTGAGTAGTCAAGCCCCATCTTGAGCCCGTGAAGCGCAATCTCACCCTTATGGATGTTGGTGTAGGGAGCCAGAATTTCTATATGGTCGTAGGTACCCTCGCTCATGGCCTGACTCATGGCGTTTACAAACCCTTCGCGACAGTCGGGGTATATGGTGTGGTCGCCACCATGGTTGGCAATCATCACATATTTCAAACCTCGGGACTCTGCCAGACCGCATGCCACCGATAGCATGATACCGTTGCGGAAAGGAACCACCGTAGACTTCATATTGTCGTCGGCATAGTGCCCTTCGGGTATGGCATCAGCACCCGACAGCAGCGACGACTTGAAATACTGCCCCATGAACGCCAATGGTATCACCAGGTGTTCAATCCCGAGCATCTCGCAGTTCAGGCGAGCGTAGTGTATCTCGCGTGCATTGTGGTTCGAACCGTAGTCAAAGGTCACGGCAAGTGCAATCCGAGCCTTGTACTCATGCAGCAGCGTCACGGAGTCCATGCCACCCGACAGCACAATTATTGAATCCTTTTCCATGGGTAATATCAATTGTTGAAGTTGAAATCCAGAGCCTTCATGCGGCGGGCAGCTGCCAGCTCCTGGTGGTCCGCATCACCCATGTTGGCAAACGGGTGGATGCTGATTCCGCCGCGGGGTAGGAACTTGCCGCGCACCTCGATATATTTCGGGTCCATCAGTTTGATGAGGTCCTTCATAATGATGTTTACGCAGTCCTCGTGGAAGTCGCCATGATTGCGAAACGAGAAGAGGTACAACTTCAGGCTCTTGCTTTCCACCATGCGTTCGCGTGGGATATACGAAATAAAGATATGACCGAAGTCGGGCTGGGCAGTCTTCGGGCACAAAGTAGTGAACTCCGGACAGTCGAAAGTCACCACATATTCATTCTCGGGATGTTTATTCTCGAAAGTTTCGAGGAGTGAGGGGTCATAATCGGTGGGGTACTTGACACCCTGATTGCCGAGGAGGGAAACACCCTCCAGTTCTTTATCTGTTCTCATATTGCAAAAATAACAATTTTCCCCCAAATTCCCCTCATCCCGAACCGCATTTTATCCTCTATTCTAATAAATTTTTGTATTTGGAACATATAGTTTTAATTCATGTTTCAATCTCAGGAATAGTGATAATTACATAATTTCTGTGGAGTTGGAATCAATCTGGGAAAGGGGTAAAGGCGTTATAATATAAGTGGCGCTGCCGTTTAAGCTACTGGCAGTGCTGAGCTTTATATTTTTATATTGTAAGATTAGAATATTGTAAGATTAGATTATAGAAAGGATAGACTATGAGCGATATACTTGACACTCAGGAGAGGAAAGATCTGCCAGATGATATGTTCGGACTTCCCGAACGACGTGAATACCCCATGCCCGATGCCACGCATGTGCGTGCTGCCGAGGCATACTTCCGCAATTGCCCAGAGGAACTTAAACCGAAGTTGGCAAGAGCCATCCTTCGCTTTGCAGCCAAATACGGTGTCGACGTCGAGTCGCCAATCATCCTGCAATACGCCAACGAATAGGAATTGTATTTTTTTAGTATGTGTATTGTGGAGTTGGGTTTTGGAGCAGGCGGAGGGCGAAGTCGAGGATGGCGTCCTTGCCAGCGGCAAGCTCCTGGGGGGTGCAATGCACTTCGCAACCGGGGGAGGGGTCAATGCCGAATTCGGTGACTTCGTCGCGGCAGTTGTTGATGGGGCAGGCCGAGAAACGCACAGCCCAACCATTGGGTAGCTCGGACGAGAAGGGGAGACCACCGCCACCACCGGTGCGGGCTCCGACGATGCGTACGTTAGGCAGCTCCTTCATTACCGATGTGAAGTCGTTGGCTGCCGAGAAGCAGGAACGGTTGGTGAGAACCAGAATCGGTCGGTCCAGATACTGTTTGCGCTCCTTGTCGCAAGGCTTGTAAACAACTGGGTAACCAGCCGAGAAATCGTTTGGTGCCGGCGACAGCTTATGGTGTATATAACCCCCCGTAAACTCCTTGTCGATAAATCTACCCACAAAAGTGTTGATGTTGGTCAACATCCCCCCGCCGTTGTTGCGGATGTCTATGATAAGCCCTTTGCTGTCGGCAAGGATGGCCAATACATAGTCCAGTGCCGACTCACTGACTGTGGTCGAGAACGACGGGAAGTAGACATACCCGATATCTCCGTTCAGCATCTTGTACGACATACCCGAAGTGGAAAAGTAGTTGAACTTAAGGTAGTACTCCTGCAGAGTACGGAGGTTGAAGTCCTGCGGGTAATCGCTCCACCACTTGCGGTAGTAGCTGGTGGTGAAGGGGGATGACAGATTGACATGACCGTCCTTCAACTCATTCAGAAGCTCCGCCATAATCGTAAACAGTTCCACCTGTTTGGTCTCGGGTTTGATGCGCTGACGGTATTCGGCACACAGCTTGGGCCAGTCGATATCCTTCTGCTCGAAAAAGCAGTAGTGGTCACCCACAATCCGGGTAAGCATATCAAAATTGTAGTACGGATCTTTTATTGAACTCTCAGGTTCATTATTACACGCTGTGAACGAAATAGCAACTATGATGGCGGCAACAGCCGGGACGATGCGACGGCAGATACCATGGAATTTTGCAAGTGATGCTTTCATGGCTGAAATCAATAAAGTGGGGAATTAATCTGAGCTCTCTTTTTAAGACCGATGCCGTGGGGGATGACACCAATCGACAGTATGTGCGAGTTGATATTGGTGGTGAGGTAGCTCGCCGTGGCATCGTAGTGACGGTAGGTGTACCCTATTTCCCATGCAACATTCTTGCAGTCCAGAATCAGCGCCGTGCGGTTGTCGATGCGGAAGCTGTTCCCCCACCAGCCGAAGCGGGCAAGTCCCGAATGGTTCCCTAAATATATTTCATAGTATGTTTCTCCATACTGCGGAGAGAAGAAAGCGCCAGCCACCGGTATGTGCACCCTGTTGTAAACCAGGCAGGGGAGTTTGCCGATGTTGAACCGCCATGACAGCGAAGCATCGGCAGCAACCGCCGGGTATGCGTTGATCGACACCGGGTTGTTACCGTTGCGGGTCAGATACAGAATACCACCGTAGATGTCGGCAGAGCCACCCGCAGTGACCTGTAATGCATAGGGGAGACGTTTGCGCCATTCCATACCCCATGTGAAGTTGCCGTCCAGACCAATCATCTGGGCATTCTTGGCAGGGTTCAGCATATCGCGCAGTGCACCGTTGGCTTCGAATCTCATCACCATCGATTCGGGAGCATGGTTGAAAGCTTTGCTCCATATCCCCGAAGCACCCAGCATACTCCCCGAGTATCGCAACGGAGACAGGTAGGTGGCGGTGACATCGGTGGCACCGCTCTCAAGGCAGTACTGCTGCACCACAGGGCGCGGAAGTTCATCGGCAGCCATAGCGCCTGTCAAGCAGACCATGGCAATGGCGGGTAGGAATAATCTGCGCATATAGTATTAAGTTTAGTTGTGTGTGTGGAATGTGTGTTTGATAGCGAGGAGAGAGAAGCCGCTATTCGAAATCGAAGAGTGACGGGGACTGTGCATCCGGATTTTTAGAATGCACCGGTTCCGATTCGTTCTCTTCCTCATCCTCGCTGGTGTCGGGTTCTACCGGCTGCGGAGCTTCGGGGAACTTGGTCGGTTCGAGCTCGGTGATTTCAGCAATCTTGTAGGTGGTGATACGCTTACCCTTGGCCTTGAAACTTTTGACACCTATAAACTCCTCGACATCGATTTCGAGAGCCGGACGCACAGCATCAGCCCCGCCAAAAGTAACCTGCAGACGAGGGTAGGGGGTATCGGTTAGCAGAATCGAAGTGGACTCCGGTTCCGAACCTACAAACCGCTGCGGTTTTGCCGATACCTCAAACTCAAACCGTTTCAGGTAGGGGAACCCGAGCGAAGCATCGTTCAGGGCAAGTGTCCACACCTTGTGCGGATCGAACTTCTCGATGTGCAGGATATTATCCTCGTAGTGGTTTTCGTCCGAATAGGTCGAGGTAAAGAACTCGCCGTTGGTGGTAATGATAAGCACCTTGTCGTCACCCTGGAAGATGCCGAGCGACTCGCCGCGTCCGTCGTAGTTAAGGCGCAGTACATCGCGGTCAAACCACACCTCACGACCACCGAGCGTGCTTGAACCACGCTTTTCGAGCGATATGTTGCGAACCTGGTACTTGGTGACCAGATTACCGAGGCTCTCCTTACCCTTCACAGCAAGGTCCGAGAAGTTTATGTATAGATCAAGATTGCGGGGGCGGCGTCCGGTCTCATTGATTTCATCCTTGAGCGATACGCGCACCGTTTCAGCCTCACCGTTGGGGTTGACCGTCAACCAGTCTATGCGCGAACCGTCGACACCCTTGGTGATGTTATACTCCTTGTCGCGGGTGAGTCCGGTGATATAGAAGCGCTTCATATAGCTGTTGCCACGCTTTCCGTTGCGGTATATTACATTATAGATGGTGCGCTTGTCGCTCTTCTTAAACACCGAGAGGTGGATAACCTTCTTACCGATATAGAGCTTGTCCTGCACCTTGACAATCTTGTAGGTACCGTCGCGGTAAATGACAAGGATGTCGTCGATGTCCGAGCAGGTAAACTTAAACTCACCCTCCTTGAGACCGGTACCGATGAATCCACCTTCGGCATCGTAGTAGAGACGCTTGTTGGCTTCAGCCACCTTTGTAGCCTCGATTGAGTCAAACGAACGGAGGACAGTGCGGCGCGGGTAGCGCTCCCCATACTTCTCCTTGAGGTGGGAGTACCATTTCTCGGTAAATTCCACTATATGTTCCAGGTCGTATTCTATGCGGGCAATCTCGTCATCGAGTCGGGCAATCTTTTCGTCGGCCTTGGCGGAGTTGAACTTAAGGATACGCCCCATCTTGATTTCCCAGAGGCGGATAAGGTCTTCGTCCCCAATTTCGCGGAAGAACGACGGCTTGAAGGGTGCCAGCAGTTCGTCGACACGTCTAATGGCATGCTCCATGCTTTCCGCCGCCTCGACATGCGCATCCTTATACATACGCTCTTCGATAAAGATCTTTTCGAGCGATGCAAACAGCTGCTGTTCGCGGGTTTCGCCAAGCTTTATCTCCAGCTCCTGACGCAGCATCTCCTGGGTGTGGTCCACCGAGTAGCGGAGCAGGTCGGAGACGGTAAGGAACTCCGGCTTTGAGTCGCGGATTACGCAGCAGTTGGGGGAGATTGAGACTTCGCAGTCGGTAAAGGCATACAGCGCGTCGATGGTCTTGTCCGACGATGTCCCCGGTGCAAGGTGTACCAGAATCTCGGCCGTGGCGGCAGTGTTGTCGTCGACCTTGCGAATTTTAATCTTACCCTTTTCCATCGCACTCAGAATTGATGCGATGAGGGTAGTGGTGGTTTTACCAAACGGGAGTTCGGTGATGGCAAGGGTCTTGTTGTCGATTTTCTCAATCTTGGCGCGTACCTTTACCGCACCCCCGCGACCACCGTCGTTATATTTCGATATGTCGAGCAGACCGCCGGTCTGGAAGTCGGGGAACAGCCTGAAGGGGCGGTCGTGGAGGTAGTCCACCGCCGCATCGATGATTTCGTTAAAGTTGTGGGGAAGTATCTTGGACGACAAACCAACCGCGATACCCTCAACACCTTGAGCCAGGAGAAGGGGGAACTTCATGGGGAGAGTCACGGGCTCCTTCTTACGACCGTCGTAAGAGGGGGTCCACTCCGTAATCTTGGGTGAGAAGGCAGTCTCGATGGCAAATTCCGACAGACGCGCTTCGATGTAACGGGGTGCCGCCGCCGAGTCGCCGGTGAGGATATTACCCCAGTTACCCTGGGTGTCGACAAGGAGTTCTTTCTGACCGAGCTGCACCAGGGCGTCACCGATCGATGCATCGCCGTGGGGGTGATACTGCATGGTGTTACCCACGATGTTCGCCACCTTGTTGAAGCGGCCGTCGTCGAGGGTCTGCATCGAATGTAGTATGCGTCGCTGCACAGGTTTGAGACCGTCCTCGATGTGAGGCACGGCACGCTCCAGAATTACATAGCTTGCATATTCGAGGTACCAGTCGCGGAACATACCCTGCAGCACCGTTTTCTTGTCGGTGGGGGTTGCAGCGCTCTGGGGGGTGGGTGTAGCTTCGTTGTCGATAGAACTATTGTCGGACATCATCGTATTCTTTTCTAAAAAATATGAGTAAAGTTACTATTTTTTTATGGAAATTGCATTATATTTGCCAATCAAATTAAAATCAAAGTCAGAAACGATTCCCGCTATGAAGTACTATATGCAGTTCCAGGGGCATACCGTGGGCCCCATGTCGGTAGCTGAACTGGCAAACTACCCGGTAACCGACCAGACTCCCATCTGCGCCGAGGGTGCCACCGAGTGGCGTCCACTCTTCACTTATCCCGAGTTGATGGGGTTGGTAAACCGCGCCAATATCGAGCAGCGCGAGGAGTTAAGCAATAAGAAGATACTGTGCGGAGTCATGGCATTGCTCTTCGGTACCTTCGGGATTCAGTATTTCATATTAGGTAAGGTCTCCGGGGGTATATATACAATCCTGCTGTCGATAATCACCTGCGGTTGCTGGGGTATTGTCACCTTTATCCAGGGGATATTGATGTTGTGCATGAGCGACTCGGAGTTTGAGCGGAAATATATCGCCAATCCCGCCTCATTCCCTCTGTTTTAAATGTGTTGAATCAGCCGGTTTAATCTTGTCGAATCAGCATGTCGGGCACTTGATGCCTCATGATTCGGATATCATATCAAGGCGCACTTAGTTGCGTCTTTTTTTTTGTTTGTTGATGGTTCAAATGTTAAAAAACAGGTAAGAATCTAAATGAAACAGAAAATTAACATTTTCGCAATGAAATTTTTTTGACGTTTTTGTCTTTCAAATGAAATTTTTTTAATAATTTTGACGAAATTTTAATAGACGTTAAAGTTAATATCATGATTAAGAAAACCTATAGTCTGTTTGCAATGGTAGTGGCTCTTGCCTCGGCCTCATTTGTTGCTTGTGATAAGTCGGGTAATGATCCTACCCCGAGTGGCACTGAATTTAAGATTGACCTACCCAGCAACATCGATGTTGTGAGAGGGGAGGGGTGCACTATCGAATCTCCCAACAGTGGTGTCAAAACCTCCGACCGTGTGCTCCTTGAGAAGGATGGTAAGCTTACCTACTGCACCATTACCGCTGCCGACGACCAGGGTTTCACCTTCCGTCTCCCCGAGGATTTTGTGGACGGTACATATAAGTTGTATATCCGCAGCGGCGAGCGCAAGGTTCCTATCAATTCAATCACCATTCGCATTGTCAACCATAAGATAGTAATCAAGCCCGGCACCACCATCTACGGTTTTGTGGAGGCCGATGGCAAACCGCTCGAGGGTGTAGTGGTAAGTGACGGCGACAATGTGACTGTAACCGACAAAAACGGTGAATATCAGATAGCTTCAAACAAGACTGGTGGTTTCGTGTTCATCTCGGTTCCTTCCGGATACGAGTGCGAACTCAACGGTGTGTTCCCCGACCACTACCGCGCTCTTAACGGTGGACAGCTCCCCGAAAACTGCTCGTTCAAGCTTAAGAAGGTAGACCAGACCAACTACAAGGTGCTATACCTTGGCGACATCCATGCCGCCAACCGCAGCTCGAACAATGACCTCGGTCAGTTCAAGACCGTCTGCAACGATATCCAGAACTATGTTAACTCTCACGGTTCGGAAAAGATTTATGCCATCACCCTTGGCGACATGACATGGGATGCATACTGGTATGAACAGAAATTCGCACCCTCCGATTATAAGAACACCATCAATCAGAACCTCACCAAGTTGCCGATTTTCCACACCATCGGTAATCATGACAACGACATGATGGAAACCGGCAATCTCCCCGCCAAGGTTAAGTTTACTGCAGCTATCGCTCCCCCATACTATTCGTTCAACATCGGCGGGGTACACTATATCGTGCTCGACGACGTGGACTGTTCAAAGTATGATGCCTCTAAATATGTAGGTGAGGCTAACCGCGACAACCAGGTGGCAGGACACATCTACGACCCGCAGTACAGCTGGCTTGCCAAGGACCTGCAGTATGTTAGCAAAAGCACTCCGGTTTGTGTCATGATGCACGTACCCGTGTTCGAGCAGTATGGCGTTGGCACATATGGTGTTTATAACGGCGCCATCAACGATGCTCAGCGTCTTATGACAGCTCTCGACGGGTACACAGTACACTTCGTGACCGGTCACACCCACCGCATCCACAACGTGGTGCCCGAAAACACTGCCGTCACCGGTGGCAAGAATGTATACGAACACAACCCCGCTGCAATCTGCGCCGACTGGTGGTGGAGCGGCAAGTACACCCCCGGCATGCTCCAGAGCAGCGACGGTACCCCCTCCGGATATGCCGTGTGGGACATCAAGGGTAAGGATATCAGCTGGGTATATAAATGCGCCGGCAAGGATGAAAAGTTCCAGTTCCGCAGCTATGATATGAACAATATCAAGTTCTCGGTTTCCGATGTTCCCAAGCTTACAGACGCAAACATGCTCAACTATTTCAAACGCATGATTGCCGACTACACCGGCGAGCAGAAAAACGAAGTTCTTATTAATGTCTGGAACCACAACACACGCTGGAAAGTCGAGGTTAAGACCACCTCTGGTCAGACTCTCGACGTGCGTCAGGTGAGTGCATACGACCCTGCTCAGATTATGGCGCAGAGCCTGTACCGCATGAACAGTGCAACCTTGACATCGACCCCCGTCGGCACCCCATCGCAGCGTTATCACTTCTTTAAGGTTACCGCCCCCGATGCCGATACCGACCTCGTGATTACAGTTACCGACGACTTCGGCCGTCAGTATACCGAGACCATGCAGCGCCCCAAAGCGTTTGACGTGGCCACATACAGCATACCGTTAAAATAAGTTAGATATTGTATAGAGACAGGCATTCCCTCTTCATCAGTTGTGGGGGGTGCCTGGATTTTTGAAGCCCCCCGGCGCAACTCCCATCCGCGCGAAGCCCCCGGCGCAGCTCCCATCCGCGCTCAGCCCCCCGCGAAGCCCCTCCCGGCGCAGCTTCTATCCGCGCGAAGCTTGTCCCGGCGCAGCTCCCATCCGCGCGAAGCCTCCCGGCGCAGCTTCTATCCGCGCGAAGCTTGTCCGGCGCAGCTTCTATCCGCGCGAAGCTTGTCCGGCGCAGCTTCCATCCGCGCGAAGCTTGTCCCGTTCAAGCGCTCAGCGCTTGCCAAGAAAAAAGATAAAACAACAATCACAAATACTAATACCTTATCTATGAAACAAGTCAGCAGACTAATTCTTTTGCTGGTGGCGTTTCTTGCCTCGGTTCCCGCATGGGCAGCCACACGGCAGGTGACAGGCACCGTTACCGATGAGAAGGGTGACCCCCAAATCGGAGCAAGCGTCATGTTGGTCGGTACCCGCACCGGGTGTATGACCGATGCCGACGGAAAGTTTAAAATCCAGGTACCCGAAGAGGGGGGCTCGCTCAAGGTGGCCCTCATCGGTTTTGCTACCAAGACAGTGAAGGTGGCAAAAGGGGAGAACAATCTCAAGATTGTCCTCAAAGAGGATGCCCAGACTCTCGAAGAGACCGTAGTGGTGGGTTATGGCGTACAGAAAAAGGTGAACCTCACCGGCGCCGTTGCCTCAATCGACGGAAAGAGCCTCGAGGACCGTCCGGCAACCAATATCACCAACATGCTTCAGGGCTCTGTAGCAGGTCTTAACGTTACCACCAACTCGGGTCTTCCCGGCTCGGGTGCCGACCTCAACATCCGCGGTCAGGCTTCTATCAATGGTGGTTCACCGCTGGTGCTGGTAGACGGCTCTATCGGTTCCATCGATAACGTTAACCCCAACGACGTTGCTTCAATCTCCGTTATCAAGGATGCTTCGGCTGCCGCTGTCTACGGTGCCCGCGCTGCATTCGGTGTAATCCTCGTGACCACCAAGAGCGGACAGGAGAAGAATGGCAAAGGTCAGGCTACCGTACGCTATAACGGTCGCTACGGTTGGGACACCCCCACCACAAGCACCGAGTTTGAAACTACCGGTTACTGGTCAGTATATCTTGTCAACAAGTTCTGGCAGGCTCAGGCAGGTACCAACTACATCAGCTATGACGAGAAGGATATGCAGGAGCTCCTGGCCCGTGTCAACGACAAGACCGAAAATCCCGACCGCCCATGGGTAGTAACAGAAACCGTCAACGGTAAAGAGCGTTGGAAATACTATGCCAACACCGACTGGTACCACTCTCTCTACAACGACAAGTTCTTCCAGCAGCAACACAACGTGTCAATGAGCGGTGCCAACGGCAAGGTTAAGTATTACCTTTCGGGTGGTATGCAGCTCAAAGACGGTTTGATGAAGATTAAGAACGACAAGTTCCAGAAATACAACCTCCGCTCCAAGATTGACTTCCCCATTAACAAGTGGATCAATATCAGCAACAACTCTTCGTTCTTCTCGTCGCAGTACAACTATCAGGGCTCGCTCGAGGGTATCCTTTACTACTCGGCTCGCCACGCTCTGGCCTGCTACCCGCTGCAGAACCCCGACGGCTCTTATATCTACTCTTCACCCTACCAGAGCTACAAGATAGCCAATGGTCGCCACATCCTTGCCAGTCAGGCAAAGAGCCCGGGCGAGCGTCGCCGCACCGACTTCACCAACACCTTCCGTGCTGACTGGAGCCCCATCAAGCAGCTCACCGTAACCGGTGACTTCACCTACCGTTTCTATCAGAACCGCAACACATCGCGCAAGACTCCGCTCCCTTACCGCGAGTCGCCCGGTGCCCCCATCAAGTATTATGACACCGGTGCCGGTCTTAACGTCCTGACCGAAGATATCGGTACATACAACTACTACAACGTAAACGGTCTTGCCACCTACAAGGACACATTTGCCGAGGTTCACAACCTCACAGTGCTTGGTGGTTACAACTACGAAACCCGTAAGTACAAGAACGTATCAGCCGAGGGTCAGAACCTCACATCTTACGACCTCTCCGACCTTAACCTCGTTGGTCCCAACGCAGAGGGTGCAACCATCACCAACGTAAGCGGTGGTCAGAACCAGTATGCCCTTCAGGGTATCTTCGGCCGTATCAACTACGACTACATGGGCAAATACCTGCTCGAACTCTCAGGCCGCTACGACGGTTCTTCACGCTTTGCTCCCGGTCACCGCTGGGGTTGGTTCCCCTCAGGCTCGTTCGGCTGGCGCTTCAGCGAAGAGAAATTCTTCGAAGGTCTCAACCCGACCTGGACCAACGGTAAGGTTCGCCTTTCGTATGGTACACTCGGTAACCAGAACGTGTCGGACTACTACACCTTCGTTCGCCTCACCGGTACCGGTAACCTCTCTGGCTACACCTTCGGCGAAGGCTCATCGATGGCTTCATACGCCACTCTCGGCTCACCCATCGCATCGAACCTGACTTGGGAAAAGACCTTCCAGTATGACCTCGGTTTCGACCTCGGTTTCTTCAACAACCGCCTCAATGCTGTTGTGGACCTTTATATCCGCGACACCAAGGATATGCTTGCCCCCGGCGTGGCACTCCCCGCTGTGTATGGTGCTACCTCACCCAAGATGAACGTGGCCGACCTCCGCACCAAGGGTTACGAAATCGCCCTTAACTGGAACGACGGTACCAAACTCTGGGGTAACAAACTCAACTACGGATTTGGCGTTAACCTGTCGGACTACAAGAGCGTTATCACCAAATATGACAACCCGCAGAAGTCGTTTGCCAAGGATTACTACGTAGGTATGGAGCTCGGCGAAATCTGGGGCTTTGATGTTGACGGTCTGTTCCGCAGCAACGAGGAGGCTCAGGAATATGCCAGCAAGGTAGACCTCTCTTACGTGGCCAAGCGTATCGGTACAGGATGGCAGGCTGGTGACGTTCGCTATGTTGACCTCAACGGCGACGGCAAAATCAGCCTCGGCGACAACACTGCCGACAATCCCGGCGACCGTCGCAAGCTCGGCAACGCGCTCCCCTCACTCTCGTATGGTTTGAATGCCAACGCTTCTTACCTCGGCTTTGACTGCTCTATCTTCTTCCAGGGCACAGGTAACCACTATTGGTACCCCCACGGTCAGAACCAGGCGTTCTGGGGTTGCTACTCTTACCCCTACCTGTCGTTTATCCCCTCCGACTTCAAGGATAAGGTATGGCGCGAGGATAACCTCGACTCATACTTCCCCCGTCCCATGGGTTATGGCGCCAGCGGTGGTACTCTCAGCTTCACCAACAGCCGCTACCTCCAGAATCTCCGCTACCTCCGTCTCAAGAACCTGACATTCGGTTACACACTCCCCAGCAAGTGGACCAAGAAGGCATATATGGACAAGGTGCGTGTATACTTCGCAGGCGAAAACCTCTGCTACTGGTCACCCATGAAGAAGAACACCAAGTATGTAGACCCCGAAGCAGCTTTCGACCGCGGCGATGCCAGCAACGGCGATGCCAACGGTATGTGGTACCCCTGGACCAAGAGCTTCATGTTTGGTCTTGACGTTCAATTCTAACCATCAATCAGCTTAAACAATGAAAAAACTTATATATATTGCAGCGGCTTTCATGATCGGACTCTCGTCGTGCGAGAGCGCCATCGATCTCAAACCGCAGGATAAGCAGGATATCGAGGGTTATTTCAACAACGCCACCGACCTGCAGCTTTTCAGCAATTTCTTCTATGAGAATGTACTCACCCAGGCCATGGCTGCCGACAACTTCCAGTATGAGGCTCAGGACGATTGCAAAATCAACCAGAATCTCTCGGCAGTAATCAAGGGTGGCACCAACCGTCAGGTTCCCGCTTCGGGCAGCGGCTGGTCGTGGGGTGTGCTTCGTCGCATGAACACTCTGCTCGAGTATATCGACCGTTGCCCCGACAAGGAAGCGGTTAAGAAATATACCGCCGTCACTCAGTTCTTCCGCGCTTACTTCTACTTTGAGAAGATAAAGCGATTTGGCGATGTGCCATGGGTGGACCGTCAGCTCGGTTCTTCCGACCCGCAGCTGTATGCAGCCCGCGACTCTCGAGAGTATGTAATGGGCAAGATGATTGCCGACCTTGATTCGGCCATCAAGTATCTCCCCGCCAAGGAAAAGGAGACTTCCGCCCCCTACCGTGTCACCAAGGGTGCCGCGCTTGCTCTCAAGTCGGCTGCGTGCCTCTACGAGGGTACTTTCCGCAAGTATCACAAGGTGGATGTTTCCAAGTATGCCGACGCTTCCGTCTACCCCAACGTGGTTGAGTCTCCCCGCACCTGGGAAGATTATCTCAACCTTTCGGCCGAGGCTTCCGAGCAGCTCATGAGCGGCAAGAACGGCTCGTATAAGCTATATACCACCAGCAAACCCGCCGACGACTACCGCGACCTCTTCGCACTCGCCGATGCCAACAAGGATGAAGTGATTCTCGCCGTTAAGTACGACCAGACTCTCGGTATCGTTCACAACGGTAACGCCCATACTCTTGTTGCCACTCAGGGTCAGCCCGGTTATACCCGCAAGTTTGTTTGCTCATACCTGATGAAGGACGGTACCCGCTTTACCGACAAGGCTGGATGGCAGACCATGGTTTGGGCCGACGAGATGAAGGACCGCGACCCCCGTCTGCAGCAGAGCGTGCGCGGCTTCAACTACAAGCGCATCAACGGCAAGGATGTTCTCCCCACCGACCTCAGCGCCACCAAGACCGGTTACCAGCCCATCAAGTTCGTTATGTACCAGTGGACAGGCAACTACGACCACGACCGCAACAACTGCTCGGTCAACGACCTCCCCGAATTCCGCTATGCCGAGGTGCTTCTCAACTATGCCGAAGCCAAGGCTGAACTCGGCACCCTCACCCAGAGTGACCTCGACAAGAGTGTAAACCTGATTCGCAAGCGTGTGGGTATGCCCAACATGGATATGGCGGCTGCAAATGCCAACCCCGATGCTTACCTTGACGGTGACAAGAACCCCGAAACCGGTTACTTCAACGTATCGGGTGCCAACAAGGGTGTGATTCTCGAAATCCGTCGTGAACGCGCCGTTGAGCTCGTGCAGGAAGGACGCCGATTCAACGACCTCGTGCGCTGGAAGTGCGGTGCCATGATTTCGCAGAGCCTTATGGGTGCTTACTTCCCCGGTCCCGGCAGCTACGACTTAAGTGGCGACGGTGTGCCCGACGTAATCCTCTATGCCGAGGGTAGCAGAAAGCCCGCTGCCCCCAACGGCGAGAAGTGCTATGAAATCGGCAAGGAGCTTATCCTTTCCGACGGCAGCAAGGGTTACCTCAACTACCACGCCACTCAGGATCACTTCAAGTTTGACGAGGTGCGCGACTACCTGTACCCCATCCCCACCAACGAGCTTAACCTCAACACCAACCTCACTCAGAACCCGGGTTGGGGTGCCGCTTCCGGTATGTAATATTTTCTAACATCAGGAAATCATGAAAAGAAATATAAGCAAAATATTAATGCTCCTTATGGCAGCTGTGGGATTCGTCTTCACAGCTTGCCAGAAGGATGACACCACGGCTCGAGCAATCCTTGCCAGTGTCAATACCTTAGAGTTTAAGGGTGAAGGGGCTGCTCCCGAAACCATCCTCGTCACCTCCGACGGTGACTGGACCGTTGAAGCCCCCGAATGGGTTACCGTTACACCCAGCCAGGGTACAACCGGTCAGACCGAAGTCACCATCGAGGTGGCCGACAACTTCCGTGACGGCGCTCTCGACAATCCCCGTCGCGATGCAGTGCAGTTTACCGGTGCCAACCTCTGGGCACACGCCATTGTCAAAATCCGTCAGGACGGCGACAAGTACCGCGACCCCAAAGACTATAGCATTGCAGACTTCGAGGCGGCTGCCGACGAGACCGTGGTTCGCATCCCCGGTGTGATTGTGGCATGCCTCACATCCGACGGCTTCATCGCCACCACCGCCGACGGCAAGCAGAACGTATATGTAAAGAAACCTGCCAAGGGAGTAGCCATCGGCGACAAGGTTTCGGTACAGGGCGAGAAGTGGTTCACCGACGAAAAGATGAGCTACCTCACCGGCGACCGCATCCTGACCGAAGGTACCGCCGCAGTCCCCACCCAGACCCCCGTTGACGCCACCACCACCCTCGACGCCCTCAAAGGCACAACCCCGCTGCTCATCACAGTTGACGGTGCTTATGATGGCTCTGCAGTGAAAGTGGCAGGTCAGTCTTGTGCACTTTATTTCGAGAATCCTGCAGAAGCTCTGAATGTGAAGCAGTACTCAGGACATAAGGTGAAGGTTACCGGTTACTACTACGGTACTGCCACCCCGGTTATTAAGCTTGTCCCTGTTAAGATCGAAGATATGGGATTGAATCAAACCATCTACTTCAACGATGACTTCGAATGGCTTGCACCCTGGGTTGAGGCCTCAAATGCCGGCCAGACAATTGAGGAGGTTCGCCCCGATGGAAGTGGCTTCCATGGTAATCCCAAAGCTACTACCCCACAGTTGCAGAATGCCATTGTAAATGATAAATCGGCTTATGATGCTCTTATTGAAAAGGGGTATGACTTTGAATTCGTAGCGCATCCTTCGCAGAAAGAAAACCTCTGGGCTCGTGAGTGTACCTACCTCCAGAATGGTTACATCAAGCTTTGTAAAACCATGTATCATGCCGGTCTTATCCTGCCCAAACTTACCGAATGCCCCGGCGGAGAGGATTTGATTCTCACATTTGACTGGGCTCCCATGATTACAGGTTCGTATAATTTTGATGCTACTCTCTTGTGTGTGATTCTTGACAATGCCGGCAGCAAGACTGTTATTGAACTTCCCGGTCATGGTCTCACCAACAAGAAGGAAATGAGTTGGACCAAGGCGACTGTTGCACTCCCGGCAGGTAAGGTTGATGCCAAGACTAAGATTACAATCCGACCGATTGATTCTCAGTTCCCAGTTGATGCTGATCTGTCAACAACAGGCACAATACGTCGTTTCTTCATTGACAACATCAAGGTTGTGAAAGCTGAGTAAATAGCATTACTTCATTATCTAAATAGAAGCAGGCGGGCCATGGCGGCTCGCCTGCTTTGCTTTGTTAGGGGGAGGGAATGTGGGATTGGTTCGCCCGCCGGGCTCACACGCAACTCAAAGCTTTGGCTTGGCTTGCGGCTGTGGCTTAGCATGGGCTTAGCAGGTGGCTTAGCATGGGGCCTAGGGGGGCTTAGCAGGGGGGCTTGCGGCATGGGCTTAGTAGGGGGGCTTGCGGCATGGGGCTTAGTAGAGGGGCTTCGAGGGGCTTAGCAGGGGCGGGTGCGCAGGGTGAGCGGGGTGTCGGTGGTGAGGGCGGTGAGCTTTTCGGCAAAGGCGTTCATGGCCAGGCATTGGGTGCGGCTCAGTGCCGCTTTCTCTTTGAGGGGCTCGTAGGTGACCGGGGCTATGATGAGGAGGCGCCCCGCTATGCATAGCTCGAACTCCTCGCCGCTGGGCTTCCATCGCTCGGGGAAACCGTTCTGGCGGATATGGATTATCGCTCCCCCCTGGCGGAGTGCCTCCTGCCGCACCGCTTTCTCGTTTGGGTGGATGAACGGTGAGATAAACGCCCCGCGGTTATGGGCTATGAGGCGGTAGGTCTGCTTGCGCGCTGCAATGTCGGCATCGGTAAACCGGCGGCTGTGGCGCACCGCGCACCGGTCCGGATTGCGGAGCAGATTGATGTTGCCGAGCACCGCGTATTCGGTACCGTCCATTACCAGCCGGTGGCGGTGCGAGAACAGGTCGGGATGCTAGCGCAGCATCTGCAGGCGTCGCGGGTTGTCGTAGATATACCAGTTCCAGCGCTGCAACTGCCCCGGCTGCAGCAGAATCCGGTCGTTAAACCCCTCTGTAAAAAGCGGCCGGATCTCCTCTGCGAGGCTTCTCTGCGCGCCAGTCTCAGCCTTGGTTTGGCTTTGGCGGCCTGCTGCGCCCGCGGTTCGGCTTTGCTGGGGTGCTGCGCCCGCGGTTCGGCTTTGCTGGGGTGCTGCGCCTGCGGTTTGGCTTTGGCGGGGTGCTGTGACTGCGGTTTGGCTTTGGCGGGAGGCGTATTCGCGGCTGCAGGAGGCTTTGAATTTATTCATATAGGCTCCCAGTGGCTCGGGGATAGTTGCTTTTACGCGCACGGTCATGTGGATGTGGTCGGGCATTATTACATAAGCAGTGATTGCTATATCCTTGTGCTGGCGATTGAAGTTTTGAATCATTGCATCAATCACCCGCCCGCTCTCTGATCGCAGCATATCCTTGGGCCTGGGCAGATACATGGCGGGGATTTCAGCAAACTTAGGCACCCACTTTTGCTTGAGGATGGTGATGAGGTAGAAGCAGGGCTTTTTATAATCCCACCATTTAGCGCGCCGGTTGAAGTGGGAGTTGTAATCGGGCTTGCTGAAAGGTGACTGAGGCGCCATAGTTTTTTCTTTTTAAAGGGGTTATTTTTTAAGGGTTACTGATGAGTTTTTCGCCCTTTGGGCTCACACTCAACTAAAAGCGCCCCCCTTTTTTTTGCTGCCGGGGGATGCGCTCCTTTTGCTGCCCGGGCTTGCGCTCCCTTTTGCCGCCGGGGGGGTGCGCTGAGCTTTGCTGCCGGGGCCTGCGCTCCCTTTTGCCGCCGGAGCTTGCGCTGAGCTTTGCTGCCGGGGCTTGCGCTCCCTTGCCGCCGGGGCTTGCGCTGAGCTTTGCTGCCGGAGGGGTTGGTGCCGCTTTTAGTTCTGTGTGAGCCCGGAGGGCGAAAGGGTGGCAGAGAGGAGGGCAGAGAGAGGGATGGGAGAGCAGGGGGCA
>QLIP01010547.1_pt1 | contig 23077 bp, 15 predicted proteins | sample 1769771 | NCBI WGS metagenome assembly QLIP01 (sample SAMN09428762, study PRJNA476227) | Gut metagenome, whole genome shotgun sequencing project. | isolation source: cecum | host: Rhizomys sinensis | place: China: Jinsha town of Minqing, Fujian Province | collected 2013-09-23 | reverse complement strand
GATGGGATGTCGCTAAAAAATACTTACTTTTTCAGTGCCCTCAAAATTTTATCGGATATTTTTTAATAATGAAGTTGTATAAACAACTTCAATTTTTATCTTCTACGCCATGGGCTCGGCCATGACGATGTCGATCAGTTCTTTAGGATAGTAGATGATGTGGTTTGCCTGATAGCTGCGAAGCTCCGATACCGGACGGAATCCCCATGTGACTCCCACTGATTCGATGCAGGCACGTCGCGCCGTTTCCATATCTACGCCCGAATCGCCAACATAAAGCACATCGCGTTTTGTTGTCGGATATTTGTTCAGAATTTCAAACACCACCGAAGGATCCGGCTTTACGGGGCGCTCTTCGCACTGTCCTAAAATAGCGACAAACGGAATGTCGGGAAAGAAATGTTTCACGATTCGCTCAACGGCTGTTTGATATTTATTTGAGGCGATAGCTATCGCAACGCCTTGGTCGGTTAGATTGCGGAGCAACTCTGGAATGCCGTTATAGGGAGTGGAACGCTCCTCGGAGTGTGCATCGTAATATTCTTTGAATATTTTGAGCATCTCATCGACCTCTTCGGGCGATGCGTCGGGTTCAGCTTTCTCCACAAGACGACGCACGCCGTTGCCTACCAGATTATTGTAGGTAGAGATTGCATGCTCGGCATAGCCGAATGTTTTCAATGCATGGTTGCATGCCGTGCCGAGGTCGGCCAATGTGTTGAGCAACGTACCGTCAAGGTCAAATATAACAAGTTTCTTCATAACTATCATTTTAGAACGGATATCCAATTGAGAAATGAAATGATGCATCACGGCTCCATTTAGGATGGAGAATCGGCCAGGGATAAGCATCGATTGCCGGATTGTAGGCTTTCAGACCGAGATCGAATCTTAACAAAAAGAAGTTGAAGTCGAGTCGCAGTCCGGCACCGTAAGCCGCAGCTATCTCTTTATAGAAAGAATTGAAGCGGAACACACCATATGGTTGATTTACGTAATTACGAATTGTCCAGATATTTCCGGCATCAATGAAGAGGGCACCCTCCATGATCCAGAATAGTTTGGGTCGATATTCAACGCTCATATCAAGGCGTATATCACCGCATTGATTAATGAAGTCCACAACGGAGTTTGAACCTGGATAGCGACCTGGACCCAGAGTTCTAACGCTCCAACCGCGCACACCGTTTGCTCCGCCGCCATAGAATCGTTTTTCAAACGGAAGAATTGTGGAGTTGCCGTAGGGAACACCAATACCGGCACCGAAATGAAAAGCCAGCGAATTGCGTTCGTCAAACATTCGGAGATATGCAAAATCAGCATCTAACTTGGCATACTGCGAATAGTGTATGCCGAATAGCTCGTAAGGGTTTGTGTGGTAGTCGCGTTTGCTGTCAAATATTTTGCTTGCCAGAAAGAGTGAGTTGCCAGCTGTCTCTGCGTTTACCCGCAGAGTGAATATGTGGCGCTGTTGTGTTTTGCGCAGAAACATATCCGGTGTCTTGTTGCTATAATAGAAGCTATAACCCATTCGCATAATAAAGTGATCTTCATAGCTATAACGCAACAACGGGTTGTCGGGTGCTATCTGATCCAAGAAATTGTTTGTACTCTCGGGCAGATATACATAGTTGAGGTCGAACGGGGTGAATGTGTGTCGGTTGCGACTGAATCGTTCTGACCATTTATAGCTCCATCCGGCGGTTGAGATGATGCGTGTGTATTCCGGACGCTCCTGATAGTTCATCGAGGCGTTAAATTCGGTTGATGCTTTAATGGCACGCTTGAACGATTCTTTCAAGAAGGGTGCTTTGAATTTAGGGAAGTTAATGCCCAGTTCTCCACCCGTTTCAAGATAGCGGTTGTGGATAAGACCACCGATGTCGCCGCTGAGCGATTCATAAGCACCGCGCACCTTCATCGAAAGCGTTTCAGAACCATTGCCAATGTTTCGGTGTGTATACGACAATCCGAGCGCCACGCCAAGGTCGCCCTCTGAGTTTGTACCTTCGACCTCGGCCGAGAGCGATTGGCTCTTGCCGGGTGTGAGAAGAATGTAGGCATTGAGCAGATTGTCGTCGCCCGTACGTCCGGGTGCCGGTATGAATCTGATATTGATAAATTTCAGAATGTTCAGACGCCCAAGATAGGTATATGTGTTGTTTACGTCGGCCAGTCGGTAGGGTTTGCCTTTTGCAATGAAGCAATTCTCATATAGCACCGACGGTCGTAAATAGCGGTTTGCTCCGTAGAGAATGGTGATGTCGCGATATTGAACCGTATCTTCGGCCTGATAGTTTTCGATGCGGTCGTTGCGTGTGGGTTCATAATCGGTGATGAAATATATATTGTTGATTATATATCTCTTATGCGTGTCGATTAAGTGATTTGGGGAATCGGCGGGATAGGGAGGCTGAAGCGTCAGGGTCAAATCGACGTTTGTTGAGCCGGCTGTGGTGTCGGCATTAAAGGTTATGAATTCTTTACCGAATGCAAAGAATCCTTTGTTGCGCATGCGCGTGGTGATGAGTTCACGCTCAGTTTCCAATAGCGAGCGGTCTAAAATCATGCCCGGTTTAAGTGTGAATTTTGCCGAATCTGCCATGACCTCGAGTCGCAAGGTGTCGTTGGGAAATTCATACTCAATGCTACGAATGCGATGGGGCGTACCGGCATTAAGCGCAAACTCAACATCAACGCTTTGCTTCTTATTGTCGAAATGAGGAATCATCTCTACTTCAGCGTTGAGGTAGCCAGAGTTGACAAGAGCTTTGCGGAGTTGTACTGCATCGCGTTGTGCTGTTTCGGCATTGTATATTACGGGTGGTTCGCCTAATTTGCGAAAGGTTTGATTCCACCATTTGGTGGTGTCTTTGCCGCTGAGGTTATAAAGACCCAACCGGAATTTCGTCGACCATAACAGTTTGTGGTTCGGGCGTGTGCGGATGTATGACGCAAGCTTGGAATGATTAAGCGCCTTGGCTGAGTCGTTGAATTCTATCTTGACGTTGTCGAGCAGATAACTTCCTTCCGGAACATGGCGTGTGGGCGAACAACCGATTGCAATCAGCATCAGTATCGCGCTCTTGAGTATATTGAAGATATGTTTGGAGATTCGACTCATTTTCTCTTTTTGCCAAATTCAGGATCTATCTTGATAATTGAACACACAATATATGTAGGAATACAGCATATCATAACCCACCAGAAGAAGTTTACGTATCCGTTCGACGGAACATTATTGAATATTGTAATGTTCGAAAGTGCTTCGTGTATCCATCCTGCCGCCATTCCAGGCAACATCATACCCATAGCCATAAAGGCGGTACAGAAGGCATAATGCGATGTTACACTTTCACCTTGACTGAAATATATCAGATATAGCATGAAGGCTGTGAATCCGAAGCCATATCCGAGTTGCTCAATAAAGATTGCACCGCAGATTGTGGTGAAGTTTTCAGGCTGATACATGGCAAGGATACAATATAAAACACATGGAAGTGTCAGACTCAAAGCCATGGGCCATAACCATCGTTTCAATCCGTTGACCGAGATAAGCCACCCTCCTAAAATGCCGCCCGCAAGGAGTGCAATGACGCCGACTGTTCCATTTGCCACACCGACTTGCATCGTGGTCAAGCCAAGTCCGCCTTCTGCGCGTGCTGAAACCAAAAAGGGTTGTACCAATTTCAGACACATTGCTTCGGGCAGACGGTATAAAAGCATGAAAAGCAGTGCCGGAATAATACCTTTTTTTTGAAAAAACGTCACGAATGTAGATGCGAAATCACGTAGAATGGTTCGCGGTGTCACATCGGGTATCGGGTGGTCGTTGCTGCTTCGTGGCATAAATTTTGAGTGATAGAGTGCCACGGCAAGAAAGAATGCCGCCAAAAGCCAAAATACCCACGACCAGGCTGTAGCAACGTTGCCGGTCGATTGCTCCCAAGCGCCGGCTAACACCACAAGTACACCCTGACCAATGATGCTGGCAATGCGGTAGGCTGTAGAGCGTACGCCGACAAATGCCGCCTGTTGATGAGGCGTGAGTTCAATCATATAATATCCGTCGGCAGCGATGTCGTGAGTTGCCGAGAAAAAGGCTGTAAGCCAGAAGCATGCCAACGTGCCGACAAAGAAGTGTGAACCCGGCAGAAGAAATGCCACGCTTGCCATGGTCAACGCCATAAGGAACTGCATGGCAATAGTCCAGGCACGCTTTGTTTTGAATAGATCAATAAACGGACTCCAGAATGGTTTTATGACCCACGGAAGGTATAGCCAACCTGTAAAGAATGCCATTTCGGTTAGTCCCACTCCCATGTTTTTGTACATAAGCACAGTGAGTGTATTGACAGCAAAATAGGGGAGACCTTCGGCAATATAGGTTGTCGGAATCCAAAACCAGGGCGATTTGTATTGGTGTGCCATTGTTGATTAATTTCTGTGAACCATTTATGAAGTTGTTTCAACAACTTCGATACATCTTCATCTCTTTAGATATTCAATGAGTGCATCCGGAATTTTTTGAAGTCCAGTCGATGCATATATCTCATTGGCGAGTTTTAGGTCGACACGATCGAAGTCCTCTTGACGTGGAAGAACAAGAATCCCTGCCATGTCGAGCGCCCCCGGACTGCACATAATTTGCTCCTCTTTGTCGAAGAAGTAATGTGGCGGACGGTGTGCACTGCGAGGAATTACAACGATGCGAAGGTAACCGCGGGTGTCAATCCAGAAGAAGGCGTTGACTAAATCGCGGTCAGGCTGCCCTGTAGCGGAGTCCACTCCATATATATTGGGAGTTTTTGCAAGCGCTTTCATCCCTTCGAGATCGGGCGTTATGACCGCGCTCAGATATTGAAATGGAAGGGGAGTGGGGGTGTCGAATTCCTCCGACGACATCCAACCTCCGTGCTCGACTGAATGAAACTTTTCAGTTGTTTTGATAAGTGGCAGTTCGCACTTGAGTACAGCCTGCGTATGCATATGATCGGGAGCAGAAGCTCCGGCACGAGCCCCGTTAAAGAAGAATACTAAGTCGGGTGCCGATTCGGCCATGGCAGCCATCTCGAGTGGAATTTCAGCCTGGGGGGTGTGCTCGGTGGCTATAATTGTGAAGTGAATAGGCAGAATCGGATAGGGATTTACACAGAATTCCCATCCGTCAAGAATCTCCCCACAGAGTTGTTCGGGCGGACGATTTTCGCGACAGAGAAAACAGCGTCGTGCCGCAATCGACTCTTTGTCGACTGCAGCGGCTGTGGATCGAATGCGAGCCGGATTGCATTGTGTTGCAATCTGAAATGAGGCACTATCGTCGGTGAGGATTTTACGCTGCGCTTTTGCAAGCAGATCGAAATTTCGACGTGCTTCCGGCCATTGTTGCAATTGCCTCTCAATCAGTGTGAGAATCTCTTCGTTGGTTAGTTTCATGGAAATAAATTTAGATAATGAAGTCGTTAAATAACTTCATTAGTTACCTTGATTAGAAGCTTAAATCGTCTTCGTCGAAGTCATCGTCGAAATCGTCGTCAAAACCGGGATCTCCGTCCGATAGCGGTTCCCATCCGTCGGGTCCGAAAAGGCTCGACATCATAGGTCCCTGCTCTTGATGTCGTTTCATATTGATACGCACGCGAGCCATGAGTTCGACTGTGCGAATAAAGTCCTTATAAGTATGGTTGGAATTCTCTTTTTCGACCGAAAGAGCCGCGTCAGAGTTCCCTTCCCAACGGCGGCAAAGATAGAGCGAATCGAATATTCGACCCACGCCATACTGACGGCTGATTCGCAACGCCATGGCATAATCTTCGCCATAGCTGACGTTGGGGAATAGAAATTCGCGTACCAAAGGTGTGAAGAATGCGCGCGGCGCACCGAAGCCGTGGATGCGCAAAGCATTGTTGGCACCGTTAACGTCTGTCCATTCATCGTGACTAATCAGACCCGGCGGAAGCGGATTTCCGTTGAAGTCTACCATTTCATAACTGCCCACCACCATGCCGAAGTTGCCGTTGCGGAAGTGGTTCACAATTCGCTCCACTGTATTGGGCGTGTTGTAGATATCGTCGGAATCAAGTTGAATGGCAAAGCGTCCGCAGTGCTCGGATGAAATTGCCCGATTCCAACAGCCGCCAATGCCTAAGTTTTCTGATTCCGAAACCTCAATGAGATGCAGGCGTGGGTTTTGGATTGAGCGGAGATATTCGCGTGTGCCGTCGGTTGAATCATTGTCGACCACAATGACGTTGAAGTCGAAACTTGCCTCCTGCGTAAGTGCAGATTGGAGTGCATCGCCTATTGTCTTGACGCGATTGCGAACCGGAATAATGACCGAAGCTTCTACCGGAAATTTTTCAGAGTCATAGTCAACCGATTCGCGAGTTCCTTCCACCATGCCGTGCAATTCTTGAAGATGTTGAGTCAAGCATTTCTCCATCTGCAATTGATATTCACGGTTGCGAGGGTTAACATAGTCATGCTGCTTCTCACCGCTGAGACGATAGTCTACGCGGCGTGCAGTGTATAGATATTCCGGAATCATTGCAAACATTTTGCCAATCGTTAGACGCAGACGCAGGGCATACCAACCGCCATCCAATAATTCAGAGGTTTCCTGTGCGAAATCCTCGGTTGCAGAAAGTACATCGGCAGCGTTGAGCAATACTAACGGTCCGAAATTAAAGTCGTCGCGCACTGCACCTGGCTGATAGTCAATCACGGGGTGATTATGTAGCGATCCGTCTTCGTTACGCTCTCTGTAATATGAGTAGGTAAACGAAGAATCGGTCTGCGATGCGATGCTTACGAAGCGATGCAGACTCTCTTCGGAAATCTCTATTTCGCGATTATCGAGTTGAATTAGGATATATTGATCGAGAGGCATTTCAAATATAGCCTCTCGAAGTTGGTTCACGTTTTGGAATCGAATCGGTGTCATTGTTTCATCTGTTTTAGAATCTCACCCAGAATGCGCGATCTGTCGGCCGAGGATGTGATTGATTCAAAAGGAATTGTCATAATAAAGTTGCGTCCGTGGCGATTGTTGCGAGGCTCGATTAATAGACCCGCCGATCGACCGGTGTCGGATAGCGAAAGAATTTCTCGCGCCTCCTCACCTTCGGCGGCAACAAGCGGTGTTGCATGTTCAACGATATAGCATTTCTCGTTAAGGGTTGAAGAGTAGTCGACTGTTCTTCCCGCAGCGTCTCGCATCTTGCCTGAACGTGAACGGGGTGGAGTAGGTGCCACACCGGTCACTGTGTCGACAGGCATCGTTAGCTGAGCCACACCCAGTGTATTGGCGGCAAACTGCTCGCCCTGTTTCTCGAAGTCGCGGTCATAAAGGTCGCTTACAGCATATTCGCCGCTCACGATAAGGTTGCCACCTTTGCCTGCATAGCTATTGAGGGCTTGTTGCAGTTCGGGCGAGTATGCACGATATCGCACGCCTTTCACTCCGCGACCCATCGTGGTGGCTTTCTGTTTGCCAAGAATCAGATCCACTAATTTATAGTCGGTAAGCTTAACATCTCCGTTTTCAACGGCCCCTACACTCGAAGATACGAATCCACGCTGGTTGTCGGCAAAGGCCGCACCATGAAGCGCCGGGTAGTCGAAGGTGTTACCGGCAATAATTTTGTCGACATAGTTGTTACCCGATACACCAAACGAATTGCCCGCCGAACGGTTGAATTCCGATTGATATCCGGTAAAGCTTATATTCTTAATATAGGGCACACCGAAGTCGTTTTCTGCATCGAAGCCCGCACGGTTGCCATCCGCGAAATGAGCCGGGGCGCTGACGCGAGTAAAACCGTTGACAATCAGTGCCGGTTGCTCTCCATTCTCAGATTCGCGCAAGGCGAGTGTTTCTGAGGGGAAGGAGATTCCACCTTTGTTGGCGGCGATGATGCGGAAACTGTGTATTTTGTTGTCGTTGACCTTCAATTCGAATTTTGGTTCGTTGGTTTCGGCAATCTTGTGGAAGCCCATGTCGCCCTCGGTGCGCTCGAGTATGATGTATTTATCGGGCATCGCTGTCGGTTCGAGCGGGTCGGGAGTGGGTTCCCAGCTAAGGCGATACTGATTTTTGCGTAGTCGTTTAATTGCAAAGTTCTTGGCTGGAAGGGGCTGGATGATAAGTTCGCGATCTTTGCGATCAGCCAGGAAGCGAGCCAAGCCCTTGTATATGGCACGACCCACTGTGAATTGGAAATCAGGGTCCAGACCATACTGCATATCTCCAAAGTTTTGATGACTCAGCAACTCAATCAGTGTGGTGGGTACTTCGGCAACACGTGCTTCGAGATATGATTTGTCCCACATCGAACGACGAGTCCATGAGGGCTCATGTTGCTGGCGAATGTCGTTGGTGATCTGTCGCATCACAATATCGGTGAGCATTCGCGAGTTGATGCGAGGCGTCCCATCGGTATACGACGAGCCATAATTGGTGAAGTAAATTCCCAATGTACCAACCGTGGAATCGTCGGCACGTTTACCAGCATCGGTGTGGAGCGCGAACGATAGATCGACCGGAAGGTTGAGACCTTCGCGGTTCGGCAGTACACGCGATCCGCCAGCGAGGTAGTTCACCCAATGTCCGCGAGCGGTATAGTCATCTTTGTAGTCATCATTACCATGGAAGGGTGAATACACCTCCTCTGGAATTCCGGCCCAGTGCATCCAATAGCGTGCACCCTCGAGATATCTTGGCAGTCCGGATGTGCGGAAAGTGGGAGCGGTACGTGTCGGTGTCTCCTCCTTCTTTGTCTCCTCTTTCTTGGTTTCATCCTTCTTTACCGTCACAATCTCACCGGTTTCTGATTCTTCGACGGTATCGTCGGCAACATCTTCCGTTGCCTGGTCGTCGGTTGTTGCGTCATCTTCGTCGCTGTCGTCCTCCTCATCATCGGCATCATCGCCGCTATCGTCATCCTGTTCCGGGGTAGATGGGTCGAAGAAAACGTCGGCACGGCGCGATGAGCGGGCAATATTACCCATACCGCCACCGATTTTGACTGCATCTGCCGTCACCACCAGTCCCTCTCCTTTATCAGAAAGGTTTGATAATGTCACAATCGGTTCGCTGTCGCTATATCCTTTGCGTAGGGGGAAGGTGCCGAGATAGATCCAGGTGCCTCCTCCCATTGTCTGATTTACAATAAATTCTTTCGAACCTCCAGAATAGTTAACGGTGTAGTGAACATCTTCCGATGAATTCGGAAGTGTTTTGTAGCTGATATATACAGCATATTCGCCATCCTCAGGGATGTCGGCATACCATGCAGCAAGCGATGGTTTGCCGTTCTTTATTGTAGCTGTTTGGCGATATGTTCCGTTTTCGAACGGGTTTTCAGTGTCGCGGAAGTCGGGAAGATCGTAGATGAAGCCATCCTCTTCGCCTGTTGTCCATTCGGTCTTACCATTCACCTCTTTATAATAGGGCTGAGAAAAGATTGCGCCGCCGGGGTTGATGTCGTTGTCTACAATCACTTCATGGCGACTCAAGTCTCGCTCACGGGGCAACATTACGTAGGCACCTGCATTCTCGAGCATCGGGACTACATACTGAAGGATATAACTCATTGTATATGTATCCTCGAGCGATTGGAACAGATAGCCGCGTTGCCATGCCCAATATCCGTTTCTGAAATATCTGCCATGAGAATGCCATAGTGCAATAATATCGTTTGGCAAACCATTCACGGGATTTACAAACGGACGAACTTCGGTTACGAAGGGGGGATTCTTACGGAATTTTTCAGGAAGCTTATCGACCTTTGTTATGTAATATGCAAGGTTGCGCTGTCCCACATTCAAAGTCACATGCATATCAGACAATGAATCGGGAAGTGCCAATGAAATGTGGCGGCTCAATGAGTCGATGAATTCCTTCGTGACCGGAAGATATGTGAAGTTTTCATTAAGGCTAATCTTGGCCGTACGTGCATTGCGGTCGGTCTTTACGCTATTGATGCGGAGTCCGCCGGGATTCATGTTAGATGGAATCCAGCGCAACACGGCGTCATTGATTGTTAATGTCAGCGAGTCGTTTGATGCAGTCTCTACCGGGGGCGGAGTCACGACGCGTTGAACACGCCTTACACTGCGCGATGATGTCTTGTTCTTTTTATTTCGACTACTTTTCTTCTTCGATTTCGAACGTTTCGATTTCGACGAACTTGATTTTTTCGACTTCGACTTCGATTTAGACTGTTGAGAAGTGCGCGACTTACTGCGTGAAGCGGCATAAGCGTCAACGGTGTTGATGCTTACCACTGTCACGATGATTGCAATGAGAATATAAAGATATTTGCGTAATTTCATTCTAAAAAAAGCTAATTATGTGTCGTTGGGCGATGCTTCGGTTAAAAGTTATTTAACTTCAACTTTCGTATATGCACACAACGATACAAAATTAGCTAAAATTAGTGGAAATCGCAACAGAAAAACGCCAACCGGCAATTTTGAAGCCCGAAATTTAACGTTTCATTACAGCTGTCTTCATTGATAAGTCTAATTCGAGTTTCTTGTATGGCGATAGTGGTAGTCAATGCCGAAAAGAGCACCGACAAAGGTGAGTATCTCACCGAACGCCACCAGTACCGATGAATGAATCTCTCCGAATGGTGGTGCATAGAATCCAACGCTAAGCAATACGCACCCAACAATCGTTAACATCGTAGCAACAGTTAACTGAAGCACAGCTTTCGATTTCATTTTATTTATTTTCGATTTCATATTTTTCTCCATGAATTGATTTTTTTGACTCAAAGTTAGCAAGGCCGGAGTCATATTTCCTCTTATCGGTTGAAATCTTTTTTGTTGAATCAAAAATTTTTCTTAAATTCGCACTCAGTAAATAAAATGAAGTTGTTTAAACTTATTTTTTATTAAGATTTGCGAGAGATTTTTGAGTTGATTTTTTCACTCGAAGAGGAAGCAACCTTTCGGTTGGTTCCGATGAGAGGGGAAAAAGCAACCAAAAAGATCCGCAGAGATTAATAAAAGAATATAATTCAACTTCATTTTAAGATTCGTAAATAAGTTTAAACAACTTCAATAAGATAACTATGGCAACAAAACCCTTCCATTACCAGGAGATGTTTCCCCTCGGTCCGGATACGACCGAATACAAACTCGTGACCAAAGATTATGTAAAGGTCGAGAATTGGAACGGACATGAGATGCTGGTTGTAGACCCGGAAGCATTGACCGTATTGGCCAATGTGGCTTCGCACAACTGCTCTTTCATGCTCCGTCGCGAACACAATGAACTCGTAGCAAAGATTTTGAACGATCCTGAGGCCTCGGAGAACGATAAGTATGTAGCTTTGACAATGCTTCGCAATGCCGAAGTAGCGGCTAAAGGCGTTCTTCCTTTCTGCCAGGATACCGGTACATCGATCTGTGCCGGCTATAAGGGTCAGCAAGTATGGACAGGTTGCGATGACGAAGAGAAGATTTCAGAGGGTGTTTATAAAACATATACCGAAAATAATCTTCGTTACTCTCAGAACGCTCCGTTGAATATGTACGACGAGGTTAACACAGGTTGTAACCTTCCCGCACAGATTGAAATTCACGCTTGTGAGGGTATGGAATATGATTTCCTCTTCATGGCTAAGGGTGGTGGATCTGCCAATAAGACATATCTCTATCAGGAGACAAAGGCAATTCTGAATAAAAAGACTCTTGTTCCGTTCCTGATCGAAAAGATGAAGAGCCTCGGAACAGCAGCTTGTCCTCCTTATCACATTGCTTTTGTAATCGGTGGTACGTCGGCAGAGGCTAACTTGGCAGCTGTTAAGAAGGCATCTGTGAAGTATTACGATAATCTCCCCACAGAGGGTAACGAATATGGTCACGCATTCCGTGATGTTGAGCTTGAAAAGGAATTGCTCGAAGCTGCTCATTGCCTCGGTTTGGGTGCTCAGTTCGGTGGTAAGTATTTCGCACACGATATCCGTGTGATTCGTATGCCGCGCCACGGTGCTTCATGCCCCGTAGGTATGGGTGTAAGCTGTTCGGCCGACCGTAACGTAAAGGCTAAAATCAACAAAGATGGTCTTTGGATAGAGAAACTCGATGAGTTCCCCGCTGAATTGATTCCGGAGGAGATGCGTAACGCCGGTGAGGGTGAGGTTGTAAAGATCGACCTTAATCAGCCGATGTCAGAGATTCTCGCAACTCTCGACAAATATCCCGTGTCGACACGTTTGTCGCTCAACGGCACAATCGTAGTAGGTCGTGACATTGCACACGCTAAGATTAAGGAGTTGCTCGACTCTGGTCAGCCTATGCCTCAGTATCTGAAAGATCACCCCATCTACTATGCCGGACCGGCAAAGAAACCGGAGGGTATGGCTTCAGGTTCATTCGGCCCGACAACAGCCGGACGTATGGACTCATATGTAGATCAGTTCCAGGCTGCAGGCGGTTCGATGGTAATGATTGCTAAGGGTAACCGTAGCCAGCAGGTAACAGATGCTTGTGCTAAGCATGGTGGTTTCTATCTTGGTTCAATCGGCGGCCCGGCAGCAATCTTGGCTCAGAACTCAATCAAGAGTGTAGAATGCCTCGAATATCCTGAACTCGGAATGGAGGCAATCTGGAAGATTGAAGTAGAAAACTTCCCGGCATTCATTCTTGTCGACAACAAGGGCAATGACTTCTTCAAGCAGATCAAGCCCCGCTGTCCGATGGATTCTTGCAAGTAAAAAGCAGAATCGAACATAATAATTACGAAACCGAATCTTCGCAAGATTCGGTTTCGTTTTTTTATATCTACAACTTCTATCTATAAGATAAATAACCGATTGATAAAAATAAGTTTTTGGTGTCAATTATTTTGAAAATTCTAAAAAATGTTTTAAATTTGTGCGTATTTTAGTTTGAGAGTCTAATGACTGATAAAGAGATTGTCGAAGGATTGTTGTGTCATGATAGCGATATTACACATCAGTTCTTCTTTGTACGTTGCCGTCCGCTTTTCTTAAGTATTCTACGAACCGTTCTTCCGCATCATATTGAGTATGAAGAACTCGTAGGTGAGCTATATGCACATGTCATGGAAAATGACGGTGAAAAACTTCGTAAGTTCAAATATCGCAGTTCGATATTTCAATGGATGAAGGTAGTCGCAATTCGTTTTGTAATGCATAAACGCGATGAGTTGGTCCATAATAGTGTAGTAGATTCCGAACCGGCCTTGGTCGATGAAGAGATGGATGATTCTCCGAGTCGAGAAGCGGATAGAATCGACGTTCACCATATGTTGGCTTTGATGCCTAACCAACGATATGCCGCAGTTATCAAACGATTAATCCTCGACGAGGCCAATCCGGCTGAATGTGCCGTTGAATTTGGAGTCACAGTCGAGAATCTGTATAATATTAAGAAGCGGGCTATGGCTTCGTTGTCATTAATCGCAATTAAATATTATCATTATGGAAGATAATCGAGATAAGATGTCGGATGAATTGATTGCGGCTTTCCTTGACGGAAATGCATCGGCGTCTGAAGTCGAATCCATTCTTGATGCAATAGCACAAGATTCGGAGACGGCCGAATTGCTGCGTCTTGCAGCAAAGGTAGATGAAGCCTCTGCGCCGAAGCGCGTCGCGTCGCTCCCATTGTCGGCATTTGCAGCTGAAAGCGTGGCTAACAGCTGTTCGTTCGATTGCGAGCTATTTATTTTGAATCACTATGATTTCGATATCGACCAGTGGAGCCTGCTCGAAGTGGCAAAGGCTAACCAGTGGTTGCGAGATCAAGGCACACCCCTTCATCATGTGGGTCGTTTGCTGGAACTTAAAGGATTTCATGTAGAACGTCGTTATGACTTATCAGTTGCCGATATTGAATCGGCATTAGATGAAGGACGTGAGGTGATCGTTGTTTTAGATCGCAATATTCTTGAAAAAGGAGAAGCAGGTGATACTCCTGCATACCATGCAATTTATATGACATGGGTCGAAGGTGAGAATGATATTGAGTATCTTGATCTTGATACGTTGCAGGATGCAAGTATTGCCCCCGATCAATTCCGAAAGTCATGGCAAGTAAGTGGTAATTACATGGTTACCGCTACGCTCGGAGATGTAGCGTATAATCCACAACCTATCTCGGTCGAGGATATTGAACTTGATGCCGATTTAGAGGATTTGACTGAGGCTATTGCGGAAAATGCGCATGATATATGGGCCCGTGCTCGAATCAATGAGGGCTGGAGTTATGGCCCGGTGCGCGATGATGAGAAACGTTTGCATCCCGACCTTGTGCCTTATGCAAAGTTGCCTGAGTCGGAGAAGGAATATGACCGTGAGATGGCGATGCAAACTCTGCGACTCGTGCAGCGTCTTGGATACAAAATCAAAAAGGAAGGATAATATAAGTCTAAACTGTTTCGAATAGCCATGCGCGCGTACACCACAAGGCAGAATCCGAATAAGAAGTACGATATCTTTATTAGTTATCGTAGGCTTGGCGGCGCGCTCTATGCGCGTAATCTGCAACAGATGCTTGAACGTCATGGCTATCGTGTATTTCTTGATTACGATGAGTTGCGCGACGGCGTGTTTTCGACCGAGATTGTGCAGGCAATCAGAAACTCGAAGGTTTATATGATTGTGCTCTCGGAGAATTCGATGGAGCGCACCAAGAACGAAGATGATTGGGTTCGTCGTGAAATAGAAACCGCAATCGCCAATCGCAAGCAGATAATCCCTGTAAATCCGGATGAAACATTTGATGGTTTTCCGGATGCGGTGCCTGATCATATAAAACAGCATATTGGTGGTGTACAGTTTTCGACGGTTCGTTTCGGAGTGGACCTGCGGAATCATGTCGCTGATATGATTCGGTATCGTATACGCCCTTACGTGTGGCGTCGTCGCACAAAAATAACCATGTTGTGCGTTGCTCTGTTGTTGGTGTTGCTTTGTGTGTGTGGTGTTTTATATTTGAAACGTGCCAAGGATTTGTCGCAATTGCGTAACGAGGTAGTAGCCGCGGGAGCTATTAGTCTTGCGCCAAATGCTACCGAGGAGCAACTGCTTGCAATACGTTCAATCCTTACGCAGCTTCGTGAAGTGCCGGGGGGCGAGATGATGCAGGGTGCAGAACCGGAACCCGATGGGAGTTACCATCCCAATGTTGAGGTGGCATTTGAAACCCCGGCATTCAAGGTTGTTGTCGATCCGTTCTCTATAACAAAATATGAAATCACGATAGGGCAGTGGAACGCCATTATGCGCGATACGATAAGCGGCAATCCGGCACTGCCCGTGACATCAATAACTTTCCATCAAGCTCAGAATTTTGCCGATAGCATAGCCAGTCTGACGGGGTTGACTTTTCGTTTGCCAACTGAATCGGAGTGGGAGTGTGCCGCGCGTGGCGAAGGGGATGCCGAACGCATGCTCTATGCCGGGAGTAATCAACCGGAGAATGTGGGTTGGTACCTGAAGAATTCACATGGAGTTGCTTACGATACTATACATCTGCGCAAACAGGCGGTAGGCGATGATATCTTTAATATGAGTGGAAACGTTAGCGAATGGTGTGACACGGAGTTTGCTCCATACGATAAGTCGCGTCCGTATCCCCGCAATGGGTCGAAAGTGGTTCGCGGAGGTAATTATTTATCGGAAGCTTATGAACTTTCGGTGTTTCACCGTGAACCTGTGTTGCCCGACACTAAGTTGCCGACATTGGGTTTTCGTTTGGTTTTAAATCGATAGTTATGAAACGATTGGTTTATATAACGTTCATGGTCTTTATAGCCGCGCTGCAGGGGGTGGCGCAGACGCCTGTGGAGAAGATGTATACGGCATGTCTTAAAATGAGCAAGGCTGTAGGCAGTTCCAGTTCAGTAGGTATGCGCAGTGCAAGTGAGGAGATGAAGACTATTCGCAGTCAGCACTGGGGTGACTTAAGATATCTCAATAAGGGTAAGTTGCCTTCGCTCAATTCGCATTTTCTGTTTATACCCGGTTTTGCAGATAGTCTGATTAATAATAGAAAAGTCTATGACTTTGCTCAGCGGTATTATGACGATTTTGAAAAGATCCAAAGAGGAGGGCACACCTCGACCGATGGTGTGGTGAAGATTCGTACATTGGTGGTAGATGCCGGACGTTCTGCAACTTGGCGCTTCGTCGGTCGGTCGGGCAATAGAATGGTGGCATTTGTTGCAGAGCCTAAGGGTGCTTTGAAAATGGATATTTGTGATGCGGAAACCGGTGAGATTCTATTTACGCAAACTTCAGGCAATGTAAAAGGTGCTGCATCGGCTTTTGCAACCTTTATGCTGGCAAAAAAACGTGCAGTCGAAATCACCATCACAAACAAGGGAAAGCGCTGTTCGAGTTTCGCTCTAATGACTAATACAAATTGAGATAGATAGAACCTATGTCAATGAAGTTGTTTAAACAACTTCAATATCTATACATCTAACTTAAAATTTATATAATGAAACGATTAATTCTCGTCAATTTTATCTTATGTCTGGTGGTTATGCCGTTGTTGGCCATGCTGCCCACTGCCGACCAGTATCTTAAGCAGGCAAAGCAACTAAGGGAGTCTAACCGATTGAAAGAGGCTCAGTTGGCTTACATTATGGCAGACAGTGCCTTCGTGGCCGAGAAGCGTACCAACTCGCAAGAGTATGCTGAGACGCTTCATGGATTAGGTGTGGCTTATATTAGTTTCGAACAGTATGAGCAGGGGCGTCAGTATGCAAAAAAGGCGATGGAACTTCGCCGAAAACTTTTCGGCGAACTGAATGAGGGTTATATCACATCTTGCAATAATTATGCGTTAAGCTTCCTTTTCGATGGCAAGCCGGATGAGGCACTGAAGATTGAATCAGAGGTGGTGAAGCTCGACAGCCGTCTGAAAACACCGCATCCTGAAGAGGCATTGCACCTATTCAATCTGGGTCGAATCTACAAGGCTAAAAAAGATGATGTGAATATGGTGAAGTATTTTGAAGCTGCATTGTCTAAGGCCGAAAAACATGGTAAACTTTATGAAATATTACTCGAGTCTTTAGGACTCTATTATGTAGAACATAATGATGTGTCGAATGGTGCGCGTATCATGAATCTTGCAAAAGAGCATAATGAATTGGAGTTGCTTAAAGAACCCAAAACGCCGCAAGATCGTTTGGATCGTGCTGATTATTACATTAGTATCGGAGATAATGCCAAAGCCAAAGAGCAATATCTTGCAGTTTTTGAAATGAAACTGACTCCCCTTGAGGAGTTTCGTGCAGATGTTGCCTACGCTAAATTTCTTGGAAATACAGTAAAAGATTATAGTTTGGCCGCCAAATATTTAAATCAGGCAGCTCAGTTATGGAACGATGAGTATGGTGCATCGGAAACTGTTTTGAATTTAAGAAAAGATGCAGCTTTGTATCAATATTTAGGAAAGGAGTATAGTAAAGCGGTTGATGCCTATAATAAGGTGCTTGCTGATATGGAGCTTCTCAAAACAGCCATTGAATTCAGTAGCGATGGTAAGTTGAAGGCCCAAACGCTGAGAGGGTTGGCATATTCGCTATCGGCAATGAAACGTTTTGTGGGTGCAGTGGATGTATTTGATCAACTCATCGCGCATTACGAAGCATTAGGACAGACCACAAACCCTGATTATCCCAAAGCTATCGAACATCGAGCTTCGGCGCGTAAATTTAGCGGAGATTATGAGAACGCATTGAAGGATTATGACAAGGCTATCGCGCTTTTCGATGAGATGGGTTTAGCTCAGAATGCCGAGGATGCCCGTACAGGAAGGTCGTTATGTGAGGCATATGCAGGGAAACAAATCACAAGCAGTGCGCCAAATCAATTAGCAGAGTCGCAACGTGAGGCCAAGCTACGTGAAATAATCAAGTCTTCGAAAGAGACGTTGGAGATGGGCGGTGAGTATCTGGGCAAGATGTCGAATGCTGAAACCATGGCGACAATTGCAGGTGCTTATTATGAACTCGGAGATGTGTCGAATGCTATCGATTATTATCAACAGTACATCAAGATGCTTCGCCCTGCATTGGTGCAAAGTTTCTTGATGTTGAATGCCAAGGATAGGGAATTAATGTGGCAACGTCAATTGGAGACTATTGAACAGATGAATGAGGCATTTTGCGACATCTATGCCAATGCACCGAATTATTCTTCAAAGTTGGCTTCTATAATTTATGAAGGCCAGTTGTTGTCGAAAGGTATTCTGTTAAATTCAAATATTGAGTTCGAAAAGATTCTTCAGCGCTCAGGTAATAAGACATTGTTGGCGAAATATGACGCTATAAAGCAGAATCTTAATAAGATAGAGAAGATTATTACAACAGCTGATTCAGATAAGGGATTGCTTCAGTTGGTACGTGATACCGAAAAGATGCAGCTGGAATTGGCGGCAGAATCGGCAAAGATTGGCGGATATACCGACTTTCTAAAGACTTCGATGGCCGACGTTGTTGAAAGTCTGCAGCCTAATGAAGCCGCAGTTGAGTTCCTGACGGTATGTGATGGAATTAGCACTGAACACAACATCGTTGTGGCTGTAGTGGCAACAAAGGAGGCGCCCGAGGGCATCTTCGTGCCTGTGACCACCGAACAACAGTTGAAACTAATGGCTGAGGATCCGGAGCGAAACGAGGATCCCAATTATACAGCACTCTTGTGGGGAGGTATATTAGATAATACACAAGGCAAGACACGCATCTATTTTGCGCCTGCCGGAATTTTAAATCGTGTCGGTATAGAGTATCTTTCGTGGAATGAAAAGCCTCTTTCCGAGCAGATGGATTTGATTCGTGTAGCGTCGACCAAAGATGTGACTCGCGAGTATAAACGATCGCCGTTTAAGACAGCTTCGCTTTTCGGAGATATCGACTACACAATGGTGGATACAGGCACTTCGAAGAATAAACAAAACAAACGCTCAGAGGTCGTGAAGCGCGGTAATTATCTTGATAATCTGGAGTATAGCCGCGAGGAGGTTGAGGCGATTGAAAAGATGTTGAAGCAGTACAACGCTAAGTGCGATGTGCAGACTGTGATGGAAGGTAAAGCCAGCAAAGCGGCATTCTTCGAGCAGTTGAAACGACCGTTGAATCTCCTACACGTTTCAACTCACGGAATGTATATCGATGATGAAATAGGTGATGCAATGAGTCGCAGTCTGTTGGCGTTTGCCGGTGCTGATATGCACGAGGGGAGAATTGGAAATCCTGACATGGTTAGTGCTGCTGAAATTGCTCAAACGTCGTTGCCCGACTGTGAGTTGGCGGTGTTGTCATCGTGCGATAGTGGATTGGGCAAACTTTCGAGCGACGGTGTCTTCGGACTTCAACGCGGGTTCAAACAAGCCGGAGTGAAGTCGGTGTTGGTAAGCTTGAATCCAGTTTCCGATAAAGGCGCTTCAGAGTTTATGATCTCGTTCTATAGACATCTATTGTTCGATCCGGGAGCAACGCCGCGAAGTGCCTTACGCGCCGCACAGGCAGAATATCGTGCTACCCAACCGTCGGATGATACATGGGCTTCCTTTATTCTCGTGGAATAATAATTGATAAAAATAACGAATTAGAGTGCTCAAGCGGGTAAAGTGCCCCTTGAGCACTTTATTTTTCGCCGATTTTTTTGTATCTTTGCAGATTATAATAGATTAGACACTTTTAGATGAAAAATATAAGAAATTTCTGCATCATTGCGCATATTGACCATGGTAAGTCAACCCTTGCAGACCGTCTGCTCGAGGAGACAAAGACCGTTGTCGGTAAGGATATGGAGGCGCAGGTGCTCGATGATATGGAGTTGGAGAAGGAACGTGGCATTACAATCAAGAGCCACGCCATTCAGATGGATTACGAACTCAACGGTGAGAAGTATGTCCTCAATCTTATTGACACTCCGGGACACGTAGACTTCTCGTATGAAGTTTCGCGTTCAATAGCCGCTTGCGAAGGCGCATTGCTTATTGTAGATGCATCACAGGGTATTCAGGCACAGACTATTTCAAACCTTTATATGGCAATCGACAATGACCTCGAAATTATTCCGGTCATCAATAAGTGCGACCTCGACAGCGCCAAGCCCGATGAGGTAGAGGATCAGATTGTCGACCTGCTCGGTTGCAGCCGCGAAGAAGTGATTCGTGCCAGCGGAAAAACCGGTATGGGTATCGATGAAGTGCTTCGTGCCATCGTTGAGCGCGTACCGGCGCCCAAGGGCGATCCCGATGCTCCGCTTCAGGCTCTTATCTTCGACTCTGTTTTTAACCCTTTCCGAGGAATCATAGCCTATTATAAAATTGTAAATGGTACGATCCGTACCGGCGATCACGTGAAGTTCGTGAGCACAGGCAAGGAGTATCACGCCGATGAAATTGGTGTGTTGAAGCTTCAGATGTCTCCCCGCAAGGAGCTTTCGGCTGGCAATGTAGGCTATATAATTTCAGGTATCAAATCATCGAAAGAGGTAAAGGTAGGAGATACCATCACCCATGTTGCTCGCCCGTGCGAGAAGGCCATCGATGGTTTCGAGGAGGTTAAGCCGATGGTGTTTGCCGGTGTATATCCCATTGATACAGAAGATTTCGAAAACCTTCGTGCATCGCTCGAAAAACTTCAGCTCAACGACGCTTCGCTAACATTCCAACCTGAGTCGTCGGCCGCACTTGGCTTCGGTTTCCGTTGCGGTTTCCTTGGCTTGCTTCACATGGAGATTGTTCAGGAACGACTCGGAAGAGAGTTCGATATGGATGTTATCACCACGGTGCCTAACGTATCATATATGGTTTATGATAAAAAGGGAAATAAGATGGAGGTGCATAATCCATCTGGACTGCCCGAAGCAACCCTTATCGACCATATCGAAGAACCCTATATTCGTGCCACAGTCATCACTGCAGCCGATTATATCGGTCCGATCATGACACTCTGTCTCGGAAAGCGTGGTGAACTCGTTAAACAAGAGTATATCTCGGGTAATCGTATGGAGATTACATTCGATATGCCGTTGGGTGAAATCGTAATCGACTTCTACGATAAACTTAAGTCTATTTCTAAGGGTTATGCGTCGTTCGATTATCATATTCACGACTTCCGTGAGTCGAAACTGGTGAAACTTGACATCCTTTTGAATGGCGAAAGCGTTGATGCATTGTCGACACTTACACACGAGGCAAATGCTGTTCGCTTCGGACGCCGCATGTGCGAGAAGCTTAAAGAACTCATTCCGCGTCAGCAGTTCGACATCGCCATTCAGGCAGCTATTGGAGCCAAGATTATCGCTCGCGAAACAATCAAGGCCGTGCGTAAAGATGTAACAGCCAAGTGTTATGGCGGTGATATTTCGCGTAAACGTAAATTGCTCGAAAAGCAGAAAGCCGGTAAAAAACGAATGAAGCAGATCGGTTCGGTCGAAGTGCCCCAAAAAGCATTCCTTGCCGTTCTGAAGTTAGACTAAGACTTTTTATAGGATGAAAAGAGGAAGATTTATATGGATGGCAATAACGCTGTCGGCGCTCATGTTGGTGCCGACAGTGGCCTTTGCTGCCGAACAGAAGAAAGGGAAGAAGAAGACCGAGACAACAAAGGGATCGAGTTCAAAGAAGCCGCAACAACCTGCTGTCGCACTTCCGTCGGTCGATGATGTAATGAATGCTGCCGAACAGGCATATGTTCGCTACGATTTCAACGAGGCAATGAATATCCTCAATGACGCGGCCCGTCATTACAAGGGAGAACTACCTGCTGCATTTGACGCCGAGCGACAGCATCTCGAAATGGCAAGTAGTTTCATGGATCGTATTGAAAAGATTGTAATTCTCGATTCAATTGCGGTTCCACGCAATGACTTCTTCCGTGCATATAAACTTCCGTATTCTTCGGGATATCTTGGTGATGGCGAAGAGATGCCCATGCGTGTCGATGGTGTAGATTATGTATTCACCAACGAGGGCGATGACTTCAAGATGTGGGCGCAACCTGATTCAACAGGTCGCTATAACATCTTTGAATCAATCAGACTCACTGACGGGAAATGGAGTCGTCCGGTGGGCGCTCCAGCCGAACTGGCACAGAATGCAGATGCTGTCTTCCCCTTCATGATGCCTGATGGTGTGACACTCTATTTTGCATCGAACAACGACTCCACATCGCTTGGAGGATTTGATATCTACGTCGCTAAGCGCGATCCCAATACCGGTGCATACCTGCAGCCTCAGAATGTCGGAATGCCCTATAACTCGCCTTATGACGATTATCTGCTCGCCATCGACGAACTCAACGGAGTGGGATGGTGGGCCACTGATCGCAATCAACTTGGCGACAAGATTACAATCTACCTATTCAAGGTTAACGAGCTTCGCAGCAATTACAATGCAGAAGAGACACCTGACTTGGCAGACAAAGCACGTATATTGAACTGGCGTTCAACCTGGGAGTCGACCGACGATTACTCGGAACTCATATCAGAAGTGATGCAGATAGAGCCAGGACGATCACCGGCATTGAAAGAGATAGAATTCGAGTTTCCTGTGCCAGGAGGAAAGGTATATACCACATATAGCGACTTCAAGAACACGGCAGTTCGCAACATGATGAAACAATATCTCTCAGAGAAGAAGCTATTTGAAAAGAAAGAGACTGAATTAAGCGCGTTACGACGCGAATACTCTGTGTCGCCCAGCAATACCTTGAAGGCGAAAATCCTTCAGCAGGAGCGCGATCTCGAAGGCGACCGCGCCATGCTCCGCCGTCACCTCTCCGACCTCTACAAAGAGCTGAGATAAACCCTCAACTCGCGCCAGAAAGCGGCGTATATCCAAGCCCAAAGCGCAAATTCCGGGCCCTCTTTTGCACCCCTCCTCGCTTTCTCTATGGTCCGCACTTTGCCCTTCCCCCAGGTCTCTGCGCATAAATGCGCTGCCCACTCAACACAAAGACCAGCCCAGACAGGCGCGCCGCCTTGCGTTGGTAGGGCAGACAAATAGGCGCGCGGCTTTGTGTTGGTAGGGCAGACAAATAGGCGCGCCGCCTTGTGTTGGTAGGGCAGAT
>QLIP01068832.1_pt1 | contig 23102 bp, 25 predicted proteins | sample 1769771 | NCBI WGS metagenome assembly QLIP01 (sample SAMN09428762, study PRJNA476227) | Gut metagenome, whole genome shotgun sequencing project. | isolation source: cecum | host: Rhizomys sinensis | place: China: Jinsha town of Minqing, Fujian Province | collected 2013-09-23 | reverse complement strand
ACCGAACTTGGCGCGGTTTATCAACTGGTTTTGCCATTAAGTTCCGCTTGAGATAGCGTAAGGTTTTTGCATAAAAAAGGAACTGCGCACTAATTACTTAGTGCAACAGCCCCGATTCGCCGATATGATTTTTTTGATTCCGTCTCTTATAGTGAAATATTTTCTTTGTGCTTCTACATCAATGGCTTACTTCAAAAATTCGTCGGCACATGCTATGCCTAAATAAGATAAGAGAATCATTTTTATCATACGATCACCATTTTCTTCTTTTTGTAACATAAGAACAAATTCTGCAAAAATAACATATCTTAAATATGTAGGTGAATTAAGCTCACTTGAAAAAATCAAGTTATACAGCATTGTTCTACATAATTCTGGCATATAGCCTTGTACTATAAATGTTAAGGCTGCTTTCTCAAACATATCTGCACTAGATTTAATGTAATTTTCAAGAAACGAAACACCAGCTTTTTCAAAATCATGCTTTAATTCAATCAGTTCGTCAACATATGTTACAAGCTTTTTACGTTCATCAAAAGGACAGTTTTCAATTTTACACCAATCAATTTCATTATGCATAATTAAAATATCCCCGTATAGAGTGTTCCAATATCGCCATCGGATAATCTAAGTGAATAGCTGCCAGTTGCGTATTTATCCCCTGTTGGGTAAATTTTAAGGACTCTAGCTACACCATATACTAACTTGTGTTCAGTTACTGTTGGTGTCAGTTTCAGCCGAAATTGCTGTGCTTTCAGCTGCAAAAACAGAGGTAAAAGTTAGAGAAGAAATAAGAAAGCACAAGCAAAGCATCCTAAATGTTTTTTTAATCATAGATTTCATATAAAATTCTTCTTTACACTTAATAGTTGATAGGGACTACAAATATATATCATCCCCCCCCTTTTTGTTTATTTATACTGACAAAAGGTAAGCATTTCCTGCTTATATTACTCATATTGTACCACATGCAAACTCACAATTCAACTCTATTACATAGTACAATGATGTTTTCTGACAAGTTACGCATCATAACACCTGTATGAAAACCCATCAATTCCAAACACATTGCCTGCCCTTTATAATATTCCGCTCCCCATCTTTTGTATTCCGTTTTACTCATCCTATAGAAGACTAGGGCGCAATCTCCTGTAAAATTTTCACCCTGGCAGGCTGTCCTTTACGCACAATGCCCCATACCCCACCTGTGCGTTTGGATAATCCGCAAAGCCAGGCAGCTGCCTTGCGCCGCGCTGCAGATACGCCTTTACTTTCTCGCCGTACAAATACGGATCATTGCCTTTGACGATGCCCCATTCCATTAACAGCGCGGCCGCACCGGTAACAAACGGCGTTGCAAACGAAGTGCCCGTGTGCGCTTCATACCCGCCGCCCGCACGCGCCGCTATGATGCCAACGCCCGGTGCGGCCAGATCCGGCTTGCTTAGCCAGACGCCCTGCCTGCCGCCCGCACCCGGCTCCCGCACATTCCCGCTTCGGGCATAGACATACCCTCTGCCTGAAAAATCGGCATAAGCGTCATAATCGCTGTTATAAGCGCCTACCGTAATCACTTTCCCCGCCGTAGAAGGAATGGTCAACGTCACATTTGGGGACGGCCGGTAAAATATCGTCTGCGCATTGCGCACAGCTGCGCTTGGCAGGTAAAAACTGTAATTTCCCGTTACAACATGGATCGGCTCCAACAAAAATGTCCAAATGCCCGCATTGATATAAGGTGCTTCCCCCACAGGCAGAAAATCAAAGTACAATTCCTGATTGACCGAATAGGGCAACGCTTCTCCGATGTAGAGCAAAATCTCCGTATGTTCCACGCTAAGCCGCTTTGTGCCCGCCTTGGACGTATCGATCAGCTCCTCTTGCCCGGAAGGCGCGATCAGCCTGATCCGGTATCTGTCCACATAATTTTTCCATAACTGCACGCTGACGCTGCGTTCATATTCTGCAACCGACAGCTCTATCCTTTTTTCTTCAAACGCAGTACCCGCAGCATGCCCGAGTGAAGCTCCTTCATTGCCGCTCCCAACACAGATGGCCGTCCTGCCAGCTTCTGAAAGATTGTCGATAAAACGCTCTAGCAAAGAGGTGCCATTGTGCGCCCCGTACGTATTTCCAAAACTGATATTGATAGCGACCGGTTTGGTCAAAGCGATTGCTTTCCTGACACAATAAGTCAATGCCCGCATCAGTTCGGTTGTCCTTGGAAAAGAATCCGGCTGTGGCATGCCTAATTTTACCGCAATAATTCCGCATTCCGGTGCCGCTCCTTTATATTGACCATTTGAGTCATTGCCGTTTCCAGCCGCAATCCCGGCAACTGCCGTCCCATGTCCCGACACATCATAGCTTGGCACGATCCTATATGCCGTCTGCGCATCCTTCTCCCGTAAAGCCGCATCGATCCTTGCCTTATCAAACTCCACGCCTTCAAAAAAACCGTCAGGCGGCGCTGCCGCCCCCTCTTTTGCATAGACGCTGCCTTCCGGTGCCTGCGCATTTACCCGTGCAGGCTGCAGCGTCTGATCCCACAAATACAAAATCCGGCTGCTGCCATCCGCATTCCTAAAATCCCTGTGCATATAATCTATGCCGGAATCCACTACGGCCACAATCGTTCCCGCGCCGCTTAAATACGGCTCCCGCATCGTGACAGGCAGGAAGCAGGAAATGCTTTTTGCTTCTGTTTCATCAAAAAAAAGCCTCTTTGGCTTTTCAATATATTCTATTTCTTCTATGTCGGCTAACGATGACAAAAGGCTTTGCGGCAGCCTGATAATGGCATAGCCAGCCAGCAGTTCTTCCACTAGGACAAGCCCGTCTGCAAGCCGCGCAATGTCCCCGTGGTACTTTACAATCACTTCCCATGTCCGCTCACTGCTGTTATATCCAACATTCAAATTTTGCGATTTTTCCCGTTCCTCCTGTGTTGCATGCAAACTCAAATTAAGCAGATTCTCTATTTTCTGGCTGTCCATCGCTTTCCCCATCTTTTCTAATGCACTGCTATCTTATTATATGCCGCCTTTCTTTTATTTTTACAGTTTTGTCGCCGTGGGATTTGCGGACATGCAAGATGGTCTGCCTCACTTGTCTATATTCGAGCAAGCTCGATATAGGCAAATGCGGCAGACTATCACGATAGTCTGCCTTACTGCCCGCAGGAACCCAAATTCCCGCAGCTCCTAGCCAAAGCAGCTGCAAAACAGGCATTGGCTATTCCCTGCGGGAATTCTGTCATCCTATAAAAGAATGCCTTTCTATTTTCTTATGACTGATGCTGTTTACGTATATTAGCAAGTTCTTCATAAGGCCCTGTGATATCTTCATCTGCATCAACAGCGGCAATCGCTCCGCTCTTGTAAACAACTTTAAGCAAAATTGGGGTAATGATCGTTGTAATCACGACCATAACGACTACCGGCCCCACAAAAGCGCTTCCTAACAGCCCCAATGCAATGCCTTTGCTTGCCACTATGAGGGCAACCTCACCCCTAGATATCATGCCGACCCCAATCCGCTTGCACTGTGGCATCTGATATCCGCACAGCTTTGCACCCAGCCCGCATCCGATTACCTTTGTCAAAACTGCCACAACCACAAGCGCCAGGGTAAACATAATAATATCCGGCGACATTTTCGGAAGCTCAACGGAAAGCCCTATATTTGCAAAAAAGACCGGGGAAAGGAAAAGAAACGATAAAACGTCAAACTTTCCTAACAAATAGTCGGGCCTTTTTGTATTAGAAATGATCAATCCAGCTATGTATGCTCCGGTAATATCCGCTACGCCAAACACATGCTCTGACACGTATGCCATGAGCAGACAGAACACAAAGGCCACCATCACATGCCTACGGCGCATTTTATTCGCTTTGGATATCCAAAATTGGTAAACTTTATAAAACAGGAAGCCAGCCACCATGGAAAATACAAAAAATGCCACCACTTTTCCTAAAACTAGCACGATACGGACCGAAGGATCCGCCACGCTTGAAATGATTGTCAGTGCGATAATTCCCAAAATATCATCGATGATTGCCGCTCCAAGAATCGCATTGCCTGACTGCGTTTTCAATCTGCCAAGCTCTTTGAGCGTCTCTACCGTTATGCTGACGGAAGTGGCAGTTAAGATCACGCCGATAAATATATTCTGCAGAAAAATACTGCACGCTGCGTCTGATTCTATCATTTCCGGCTTATTAAACAGCCAGGCACACAAAAATCCTCCTGCGATTGGGACAAGAACACCGCAGATTGCAATGACTAGGGCGGCTTTTCCGCTCTTTTTTAACTCCTTAATTTCTGTTTCCAGTCCGGCACTGAACATCAAAACAATCACGCCCAGTTCTGCCACGATCTTTATAAACTCTGTTTCTGCCATAATGCCAAATACCGCCGGCCCTAACAAAAGCCCTGCCAGCAGTGCACCGACCACCTGCGGCATCCGCACCCTCGCCGTTGTAATGCCCAATAATTTGGTGCATAACAAAATAATTGCCAAGTCAAGTAAAAATTTGTAGCTTTGCATCTGTTCTGCCTCCGATTTTCAAATTTGCTGCCATGGAGCCTATTAGTATAAAAACAAAAATCTTTTTTAGTGTAGCACTATTTTTTATAGATAGCAACAAAATTTTTTCACCTGCGGCAATTTCTGCGGCAATTTAGTTTTTCATCCTCGGCCGGAACACAAAACTTGCCAGATAGGCGAAAACAAGCGCGGCGCAGCACCCAACAGCACCCGCCTTAAAGCCGCCCTGAAACAGCCCAAGCACCCCGTTGCTGTCTACCGCTTCCTTTACACCCTTCATCAGCACATTGCCAAACCCAAGCAGCGGGACACTCGCACCCGCCCCGGCATATTCCATAAACGGCTCATACCATCCAAAGAAGCTGGCTGCCGCCCCAAGGCATACGAGCAGCACCATAATGCGCCCCGGCATCATCTTCGTTTTTTCCATTAAAATCTGCACAAGCGCACAAATCAGCCCGCCTACCCAAAAAGCATTGATATACTCCATAGCAATCCTCCGTTTCTGCGCAGCCAATATGCGCATCATTCTTTAAGGATAGTATGGAGCAGATTGTTTGCATTATGTATGCATTTTTAATTTTCAGGAAATTTTTTTCCATTTCCCGGCCTTAACTGTACCATGAGCACTGCCGCAAAGACGAGCACACACCCAAAGATGGCACGCGCCCCCAGCGTTTCTCCCAACAGCAGCCAGCCCGCTAACGCCGATATGACCGATTCCAGGCTTAAGATCAAAGACGCGACCGCCGGATCGGTATCCCGCTGGCCGATGATCTGCAGCGTATACCCTACGCCGCACGATAAAACACCGGCATACAAAAGCGATGCCAAACCCTGGCACAGCGACGCCACAGTGGGCGTTTCCCAAAGCAGCGCCCCCACGCCGCAAAGAATTCCGCTCACAAAAAACTGCATGCACGCTAATACAACACCGTCCACAAAAACGGCAAAATGGTCGATGGCCATAATGTGCACCGCAAAAATAACGGCGCACGCTAAGACAAACCCATCCCCTTTGTTTAATGAAAAATTCCCTCCTGAAAACATCCCCTCTTTTACGCACAGCAAATACAGGCCGCACAATGCCATCAGCGCACTAAGCCAAAGATTTTTCGGAGGCTTTTTTCCAAAAAATATGCCCAATACCGGCACGAATATAATATAAAGCGCCGTAATAAACCCGGCATTGCCAACGGAAGTATGCAAAATCCCATTTTGCTGGAACAGGCTTGCCATGCAAAGCGCCAATCCGCAGCATATGCCGCCAAGCAGCATCTTTTTATGATCCACGCTGCCTGTTTTTTCCTGTCTTTTCTGCCGGAATGCCGCAAGCGGAAGCAGCACCGCACCGCCCAAAAGGAAACGGACCGCGTTAAAGGTAAACGGTCCGACATAATCCATTCCGACGCTCTGCGCTACAAACGCAACACCCCAGACCGCCGCCGTTGTCAACAGCAGCAGACTGCTTTTAATCGTTGTTTTGTTTTTCATATGAACACAATATCCCTATCTGCTGCCTCACTTGCCAAGGTAAGCGGTCACTTCCACTTCACACAATACGTCCTTTGGAAGCTGCTTTGCCGCAACACAGCTCCTTGCCGGATTTTGCGTAAAATATTGCGCGTATACGCTGTTAAACTCTGCAAAATCCGCCATATTGGCAAGAAAACACGTCGTCTTGACTACATTGGCATAATCCGCGCCCGCCGCTTCTAATACAGCGCCGATATTTTTCATAACCTGCGCCGCCTGCTCTTTGATCCCTTCCGCTTCTATGGCACCCGTTGCCGGGTTGATGGGAATCTGCCCCGATGCAAACAGCAAATCGCCGGCAATGATGCCTTGGGAATAAGGTCCGATTGCCGCCGGTGCCTGATCTGTACTGATTTTCCTTATCATGTTAACCTCCATGCCCTTTCCTTAGCAGCTTACTGCCCGTCAAATCCCGCAGTCACATAAAAACCGCGTTCATTTTCTTCAATCTCCAAAACCCTGCCGCATCTGGCAAGCATCCTTTCCGCAAGCGGATAATTGGCACTCATCGCCAGGGAAGGATCGATCGTATAATAATAACTGCCCGGAAGCACGCCTTCTGTCACCGTCACGGCATCTCCTATCGAGAGCATCCCCCGGCGTTCCATTTTAAATACCATCTTGCGCATAGTGCCATCCTTTCCCTTGCATCATCTGCTGCCAAAACGCGGTTTCTTTTGTTATTTTATACCAAATCCGGACATCCGTCAATCCCGCTTTGGCGCATCACTCCTCTAAGCCTCTAAAACAACCGCGTGGGCAATGCCGGGCACTGTCTGCCCTTCATTATAGCTTGTCTTTGACATTAACGCCCCGGTCGGCACAAACAGCACGCGCTTCCAGACATTTTGCTCTAACTGCCTTAATATATAAGCAGAAAGCACGCTCGCCGCGCAGCCGCAGCCTGAGCCGCCCGCATGGGTATCCTGCTCTTTGGCGTCATAAATTTCAATGCCGCAGTCCGTATGCTGCGCATCAATGTCATACCCCTTATCGCGCAGCAGGTCAAGCAGCGCCTTCTGCCCAATCTGCCCAAGGTCGCCTGTAATAATCTTATCATAATCTTCCGGTTTCCTGTTAAAATCAATAAAATTCTGGCAGATTGTATCTGCCGCCGCAGGCGCCATGCAGCATCCCATATTCATGGAATCCTTGATGCCGTAGTCTATGATCTTTCCGCTTGTCATGCCTGTGATCTTCGCCCTTGCACGCTGTGTGCCCTGCTGTTTTGCGCTTAATATAAAAGCGCCACTGCCCGTCACAGTCCAGGATGCCGATAAGGGGCGCTGTGTGCCATAGTCGAGCGGAAAACGAAATTCCTTCTCCGCGCTGGCAAAATGGCTGGAAGTAACGCACGCAACATGCTGCGCAAAACCGGCATGGACTGCCATAGCGCCTAGTCCCAAGCCTTCCCCGCATGTAGAGCAGGCGCCAAACAGCCCAAAGAGAGGGATTTGATAACTAAGCAGCCCAAAAGAACTTGCGATAGACTGGCCAAGCAGATCCCCCGCAAACAGATAGCGGATATCTGCAGGCTGCAGCCTGGCCTTGCCAATCGCCAGATAGAGCGCGTCCTTTTGCAGACTGCTCTCTGCCTCCTCCCACGTATGTGCGCCAAACAAGTCATCCTCCCCGACCATGTCAAACAAATTGCCCAAAGGCCCTTCCCCTTCTTTGGTGCCGACTACAGAAGCACTTTCCGTAATATAGACCGGCCTGTCAAAAGAAAGGCTCTGCTTTCCGCAGACTGCTTTTTTATCCATATGCCATTCCCCCCTATCCTATCATTTTCATTGCCAGGCAGACAACGCCAAGCAGGAAACTTGTAAAGATGCCGTATAAAATGACTGGCCCCGCAATCGTAAAAATTTTACAGCCAATGCCAAATACCTGCCCTTCTTTTTTGTATTCTATCGCAGGTGCCGCCACGGAATTGGCAAATCCCGTAATTGGGACGAGTGCGCCCGCGCCGCCAAATTTCGTAATCTTTGGATAGATGCCAAAGCCTGTGAGCAACACGCTAAGAAACACTAAGATAAGCGAGCACCATGCGCCCGCCGTTTCCTTATCCATCCCCATGGCAGTGCCATAATGCAAGAGCACCTGCCCCACCGTGCAGATGATGCCGCCTACAAGAAACGCCTTCGCCATCTGCAAAAAAAGATTGTGCGTCGGCGTCACTTCTTTTACAAATTCCTGATATTCCTGTTTTTTTACCTCGTCCATTTCAGCCTCCATTCCAACTCTTCCTAAAAGTCATACACTGCACCGTCTGCCTACTGTGCGTACCGGTAAATTTCCTGTGCAAAATAAAGCAGGGAGCCAAACGCCTTGCCAAACGCCATTGCCGTCACTGCAATGCCAAGCCCGTGCCGGAAGCCAATCCTCCTTGCAAAAATCGGTATCGTATCCAGCATTTCCGCAATGGCAAGTGCCAGGCATCCGACAAATATCCCCGCAAACACGCCAAAGAACGCTAACAGGGCGTTTCCGGCAATGTTCCATGCCCTGTCGGTAAAAAGTGCCGCCATCCAGCTTCCAAGCGGCAGATAATCGTGGAATATGCTAAGGATGCAGCCTGTGACCGTACCGGCAATGACCATTTCTTCATACAAAAAAACTTTAGCGGCAGTATGCGTCTTGCCCGCAAAGCGCGGAATCAGACCGACGGAAATGAATACGGTAAAGACCCCGCCTGCTGCCAGCATGCCAAAACTAAGGCCCATGGCCGCCATCCATGCCTGTTTAATCCACATCGACCGTCAGCCCCTCTCTGTCTGCCGTTTCCGCTAACGCCGTATTGACATCCTTTTCATAAACGCGCATTTCCACCTCAATGGGCGTTGGGTCTTTGGTAATCCTTCTTCCCCCGACATGGTTAAAAAACAGGATGATACCAGCCGCAAGCCCTACGGAATACGATACTTCCAAAATGGTAAACCCATCGGTTTTCTGCCCCATGACCAATTCGTGCACCCGCGCAAAAACATCAACGATACCAATATCGTTATGATAAGCAATAATCGTAAACGCTGTGCCAAAGAAACTGATAAGCGCCACAAAAACGATTTTTGCCGTCTGCGCAAACCCTTTGCGGCGGCTGGCTTTGACAAGCTCAAGCACCGTCTGCGTTTCCCCGAGGTTTTCTATGTCCACGTTTGGGATGGCTGCCTGCAGCATCTGAATGACTTTGACGATGCCAATGACCTGCCGCATGGGAGCGCCTTTCGTAAACTGCCAGACTTTCAAAGACTTCGCTTTTGCCAGTATATTAGCGTCTGCACACGTCAGTTTTGCCATATCCGATAAGAACACCTGTTCTTTTTGCACTTCAGCATTCCTTTCCGCCTTAATATACAACGTTTCTTTTTGCATATTTACCTCCATGCGCACCGCCACGCTGTTTCTGTTTAGTATGGGAAAGGATCACGTAAAATATGCACGCATCCGCAGCAGTATTTTTTTTTCCATGCGGCTGACTTGCACCTGGCTGATGCCAAGCCGTTTTGCGACTTCCACCTGTGTCTTATCCTGATAATAGCGCAATATGATCAGCTCCCTCTCCTCCTTATCCAGGCTGTTTAACAGCTGCCCTAACACAATATGGTTTAGGAGTTTTTCTTTTTCCACGTCTTCATGCAGAGTGCCTTCCGGCTGCTTTGCAAAGAGCTTGTCCACAAGAAACACTTCGCTGCCGTCATTTTGGTATACAGTTTTATAAATCGACTCCACTTCCGCCCCTGCTTCCATGGAAAGCAGAATGTCTTCCACAGGCAGCCCTGTATGCTTAGAAATTTCTTCTAACGTGGCATCCCGCCCAAGCTGCTGTGCCAGCTTCTGTGCGGCTGCCCGTATTTTCCATCCGTTCTCCCTGATGGAGCGGCTCATTTTGATCATTCCGTCATCCCGCAGGAAACGCTTGATCTCACCCGCGATCATTGGAACCGCATAAGTGGAAAACTTCACGCCAAACGATATGTCAAATTTGTCAATGGCTTTCATCAGCCCAATGCTCCCTATCTGCGCTAAATCTTCCATATCGCACCCTCTGCCCGCAAATCTTTTTACGATATGGTATACAAGCCCAAGATTTTTCTCTACCAGTACTTCCCGCGCCGCTTTATCCCCTGCCTGTGAACGTTCAATCAGTACGGTAGTCTCATCCATGGCTCAATCCTCATTCTGAAACCATGCGCCCGTCCCAAGTTTTTTCTTCATATGTATTTTCGCGCCTTCCCCCGGCGCGGATTCCACTTCCAGTTCATCCATGAACGCTTCCATAAAAGCAAACCCCATGCCGGAACGCTCCAGCTCCGGTTTTGTTGTAAAAAGGGGCTTCATCGCCTCTTCTATGTCCTCTATCCCAACCCCGTAATCTTCGACTGTCACATGCAGCAGATCGCCTTCCATCCTGCAATAAATCCGTATTCTGCCCGGACTGTTTTCGTAGCCGTGGATGATCGAATTGGTCACTGCCTCCGATATAGCCGTCTTAACGTCTGCCGCCTCTTCAAGCGTCGGATTGACATATGCCATGAATGCCGCGACTGCCACCCTGGCAAATCCTTCATTTTCAGAACGTGCGTCAAACTCCATATACATTTCATTGTTCCCGCACAGTTTTTCATACTGCGTTGCCGCTTCGCTGATCGTATTCATATACAGCCCTCCTAATCCATAATCTCAATGATTTTTTGCAGCCCGGACAAAAACATGATCCGTTTGACCCGTTCGCTGGCATGAATGCCAAATACCCTGCCCCCAAAACACGCAATCTTCCTGTAACGCCCCATAATGATGCCAATTCCAGAGCTGTCCATAAATTTTGTGTCCTGAAAATCAAAGACAATATTGTTGATGTTTTCTTTCACGATATAGCGGTCTGTGACTCTGCATAAACGCTCCGACTGATGATGATCTATTTCTTCCGGCATCTTTACCATCAGGAAATCTTCTATCACTTTAAAATTATCTTCCATCCTCTCCTCCATTTCTGCGCCTTCGCGCATGATTTTGCCCGTGCGCAAAAAAAGACATAGGAATTTCCTATGTCCTCTTTTGTGGCAAATACCGCAAAACAGCTTTCTTACGGCAGCTGCGCGGTAATTTCTTCAATGTATTTTTCTGATCTTCGCGCCTTTTCCGTCCTTGGGAAAAGTGCTATGACCTTCTCGTAAGTTTCTTTTGCCTTTTGCAGGTCGTTGTTTTTACGGTAAGAATGCGCAAGATTGTATAACGCCTCCCCGTTTGTCGCATCTGCCTCTACCGATTTGGAAAGTTTATCGATCGCCTCCGGGTAGAGCTCTTCCTGAAACGCTTTCATCCCCGCCGCATAATACCCCTGCGCCATCTTAGGGCCAATCGCTTCCATCAGCAGCGTATACAAGTCTTGAAACGCCTGGGAAGATACTCCTTCATACGCTTCTGTGTTAATCTGCTCAAGCTGCTCTGCCACCGCAGTAACATCCTCCGCATCTTTTAAATACAGCGCCGCCGCCGTCAGCAGTGTATCTGCAGCATCTATTGCGCCATTCGTGCCGTCGTACTCTTGCAAAGATTCTGCCATTTTCACATTGTCGCTTTGCAGCTGCGCCACCCGCTGGTTTAGTTCCTCAATCGTCACCGTCTTTAAATCCAATTCTTCCCGCACTGTCGTAAGCTCATTTTGCACGTCCGTATTGGCTGTCTTTACTTTGGCCGGCACAATCAGAAAATACCCTGCCGCAAGGCCGATGGCAATGCCAATGCCGATATTTAACAGGCCGGTGACTCCTTTCGTATCTTTTACGTGCGCTGGCTGGATGATCATTTCATTCCCGCTCTGGTACTTGATGACTTCTTCTTTCTTCTCCCGCCTTGCCTGTCCCCTAATCGTTTCATCCGGTGCGAGCATCGGCTGTATGTCTTTTAAGTAGCGCAGCGTCGTCGTATTGTTTTGGTCGATCGCCATGCATTTATGCAATTCTATCCTGGCCTTTTCCCATTCCTCGCTCTGGATATAAAGCAGGGCAAGCAGCTGGTGTGCCCGGACAAACTTTGGATTTAAGGCCAATACTTTCTTTAACTGTATGACCGCTAGGTCCAGGCTGTCCTGGTAACAGTAGGCGATTGTCTGGTTGTACTTTTTGATCGTCTGGTCAATCGTTTCTAACCGCGACGGATTGCTTTGTATAATTTGGATATAATCGTTTGCAATATTTTTGTTCGGACGGAAATTCGTGCTGATGACCCATTCGCCAAGAGCCGGTACAATCTCGCCCATTTCATAATAGATAAGCCCCAAAAGGTTTCTTGCCTCTATGTGGGTTTTATTTAATTTTAAACTTTGTTTCAGGCTGATGACCGCCCCGGATAGATCCCGCACACATGCTTTCTCTAAGGCATCGTTGTAATATACGTTTGCACTGGCAAGTATCTTTTTATATAAGGATACATCCGCACCGCAGGCAGTGCAGAAATCTTTTTCCGAAAGGCGGCAGCCGCATTGATAACAATTCATAATAATCTCCATTCCCGCCACGGCCCATTTGTTCTAACCGCATGCACAAAGCTGCGCTCTTCCTATTCTTCTTTCATCTCTTTGATCATACTGACTAAAATATCTACCATATCCGATAAATCCTGTCCGCCAATCGCCTCTTCCACATCGTCTACTTCGAGGCTTGGGTGAAACTTTTTCAATTCGTCTTCAAAATTTATCACTTACATTCCTCCTTAACAAGGCTTTGATCTCGCCCGCTAAATACAATGACCCGGCAATGTACACGTTGTCATTGTCCCCTTTTTGCTCTATTGCACAAGAAAAAGCATCCGCCGTATGCCTAAAATACAGCGGCTCTTCCCCCGTTTCTTCCGTAAATCCGCCGCTAAGGCACGTTTCTTCCAACGTCCTTTCATTGTCTATCCGGGTCAACAGGATACAGGCAAACAAACGGCTTTTTGCTAAGTGCCGTATCATCTTGCGGTAATGCTTATCCTTCATGACGCCAAACAGCAATATCCTGCGTCCTTTACACTTATCCTGCCCGACAGTTTCCAAAAATGCCAGAATGCCGTCCTCATTGTGGGCACCGTCCAAAAAGATGCCCGGCAGTATTTCCTCCATCCTTCCTTCCCAGCGCATGCGGGCAAGTCCCCGCACAAGCTGCCCTTTTGGTATTTTCCCGCCGTCTAACGCTTCTAACGCATAGAATGCCAATGCTGCGTTTCGCGCCTGGTAAATGGCAGAATCAGGCAAAATAATCCTAGTAGTATTATAATAGCTAGATTCTATGGAAAAATCAATGCATTTTTTATGAAATTTCAAATCATGGATATCCTGCTGCGATACCCCTAATGGCTGCACGCTGTTTTGGCGGGCAAAGGCTTTGATGACATCAGCCGTTTCCTTGCCGTCTTCCCAGTAGACAAGCCGCGTCCCTTCTTTGATAATGGCCGCTTTTTCCGCAGCAATCTGCGCGGGCGTATCCCCAAGGTATTGGGTATGGTCTAAGCCAATCTTTGTCAGCACCGTGACCGCCGGTGCGGGCAGGGCGTTTGTCGCATCGAGCCTTCCGCCAAGCCCCGTTTCCATTATCATATAATCTGTTTTATTTTCCAGAAAATATACGGCTGCCATAAAAAAGAGTATCTCAAAAAATGCAGGGTGATAGCTGTTTTCTTCCCTATCCGCAAATTCCTGCGCCTTTTTTAAAACACAGGAAAAAACACGCGCAAAATCTTCCCTGCTTATCATCGCGCCAGCCAGCCTGATGCGCTCCCTTGGCGTTACAAGGTGCGGTGACGTAAAAAGTCCGGTCTGGTAACCGGCCTGTCTTAACATACTCTCAAGATAGGCACAAACGGAGCCTTTCCCGTTTGTGCCCGCAACGTGGATCACTTTTCCTGCAAATGCATCCATGCCATATCCTAACGCCCCTAGCAAAAACCGCAGGAAGGCTTTCGTATTCTGCATCTGGTTTTTGCCGGTAAAGAGGGGTATTTCTAAAATATACCGCTTTGCCCTTTCATAGTCCATCGTTTCCTCCATGCAAAGCGCCGCCACGCCGTCATAAGACGATCACTTCTGACACGATGCTGCCCCTGACGTCTTTATAGCGCATAAAGCTGTTGTTTTTCTGGATTGGGAACGCCGACGTATGGATGCCGATATGCACGCCGCTGTAAATCGCGCCAGCTATCACGATTGACGCGCCTTTGGCTTTTTCCATGACTGCCTTTGCCTCCGCAATCTGCTCTTTCACTTTGTTTAACTGAGCTATTTTGTTCTTTCTGTCGCGTTCTAACATCTGGTAATGGCCATCGCTTGCCAAATCAAGAGGCAGCCGGCGCTTTTGTTTATAGTCGATCAGTTCTTTCATTTCTTCCGCTACCAGAACAATCTTTTCTGAAAGTGCCTTCGCCCGCTGCATGGCATCCAGATACTTTTCGTATACTTCTGCTTCATAGCCTGCATGCAGCACTGTCTTGCGGCCGATGTCGTTGCCTGCTTCCTGTATCTCAATCCCACAGAGCGCGTGTACATAACCGCCTAGTATCCTGCCATGGTTGCCGGTTGTGAGCACTTTATTGCCAGCCCTGATGCTGCTGTTTAAAATAATGTTGGATTCTACATTGACTCCTGCAGTCACATCGGCATGTTCAATGAAATCTGCGTATACATTCTGCTTTGCATGGATTTTTGCCCGCTTGCCGCCCTGGACGCCCCGCTTTAGGATGATATCGCCCTCGGCATAAATTTCCGCCGCCTCTACGCATCCTTCCACTGTCACATTCCTTTCCGCACGGATGACGACGCTGCTGCCGACATTGCCATTGATGACAATATCGCCCGGAAATTCGACTTTGCCTGTAATGTAATCGACATCGCCCATAATCTCGTGCACCGGCCTGATGTCCACTTTGTTATCCTGAAATTGAAGCTTGCCGCTTTGCACTGCAATATAAACGAATTGGTTGTCAGGATGCGGCTTTACGGCCGCCCCCACTAATGGCGGAAGGGGGCGCGGATTGGCGGCAGGGACTGTTGCACCGTCTACGCTGTATCCGTCCCCGCCTTTGACGGGCGGATGGTATTTTGCAATAAAATCGCCCTCCCTGATATTTTCCAGTGCTTTCATGCTTGTGTAATCCACGCTGCCGTCTTCCCTGACTTTTGGTATTATTTTCGTATCCGGCGGTGTCACAAACCACTCATACCATGCATTTTTGCTTTCCTCTGCCGCTTTTCCCGAGGCGACCTTAATCTCACGGTCATAGATTCCCTTTTTTGCCATTGCTGCAATATGGGAAGTATTGATGCCTGCTGTGACCCGGTTGTCTTTTAAATAGCCAAGCAGTTCTGCTTTCGTATAATAAATTCCTTCCCCAGGATTTTGCAGGTAAAGCCACGCCTCCATTTTATCATCGGTCACACGGACTTCAGAGTTTTGCAGACCTTCCCATTTTTTGTCACTTACGCTCATCTGTGCGCCGAATTCTGCTTCTGCCATAAATCTTCCTCTTTTCATTTCCCATTTTGTTTAAACTTATTGGAGCTGTTGCAACTGCATTTTTACCTGTCCAAGCATCTGCCTGTATTTTTCCTGTTTTTCCCGCTCCTGCGCAATCTTTTCTGCCGGGGCGCCGGATAGGAAGCGCTCGTTTCCAAGCATTCCCGCTGAACGCTCAAGTTCTTTTTCCAGGCGCTCTTTTTCTTTTTGCAGGCGTAAAATCTCCTGTGCAATATCGACAAGATCCGCAAACGGGATATAAAGCGCCGCATCCGGGAGCATAACAGAAACGGCATCCTGCGCAATGTGCGCCTTGTCACTTTGGATCGTCACTTCAGACGCATGCGCAAGCGAGGCAAAAAACAGCTTTCCTTTTGCGAAAACTTCCCGGATCTGCCCTGTTGGCGATACAACAAATACCTGCGCCTTCCTGCCCGGCGCAACATTCATCTGCGTGCGCACGTTTCGGATGCCGCGCACCGCCTCTTTTATCATTTCAATTTCCGTTTCTTCTTTTGCAAAATCCCATGCCTGCGTAAAAACCGGCCAGTCAGAAACCATGATAGACTCTTCCTCTTGCTGGAGCGTTGTAAAGATTTCTTCTGTCACAAAAGGCATATAAGGATGCAGGAGCTTAAGCGCCTGTATGAGTGCCGTCTTTAGCGTCCAAAGCGCCGCGTTTTTAGAATCCCTGTTATCTGCATTATATAACCTTGGCTTTACCATTTCAATATACCAATCGCAAAATTCATCCCAAATAAAATCATATACTTTAGAAACGGCAAGCCCAAGCTCAAAATTGTCCATATTATCAGTGACTTCTTTGGTCAATCTGTTCAGCTTCGCAAGTATCCATTTGTCAGCCGGCTCAAGCACAGGCTCCTGCAGCACTGCCCCGTCTTCCATGTTCATCATGATAAAGCGGGAAGCGTTCCATACTTTGTTGGCAAAATTCCTGCCGGCTTCCACCTTCTCATAATAAAAGCGCATATCATTGCCCGGCGCATTGCCAGTGATCAGCGTCAGGCGCAGCGCATCCGCGCCGTATTTGTCTATGATCTCTAACGGATCGATGCCGTTTCCAAGCGACTTGGACATTTTACGCCCCTGCGCATCCCGGATAAGCCCATGGAAAAGCACGGTATGGAACGGTTTCTGGCGCATCTGCTCATAGCCGGAAAAGACCATGCGGATTACCCAGAAGAAAATAATATCATAGGCTGTGACAAGCACATCCGTCGGATAAAAATATTCCAGTTCGTCTGTCTGCTCTGGCCATCCAAGCGTTGAAAACGGCCAGAGTGCGGAAGAAAACCAAGTATCTAACGTATCTGGGTCTTGTGTAAAGTGCATGCCGCCGCATGCAGGACATACGCCAGGCTCCTGCCTTGCTACGGTAATTTCCCCGCAGCTGCTGCAATAGTAAGCGGGGATGCGGTGCCCCCACCAAAGCTGCCTGGAAATGCACCAGTCGCGTATATTGTCCGTCCAGTTATAATATAATTTGCTCACGCGCTCAGGAATGATCTTAATATCCCCATCCCTTACGCCCTGCGCTGCGGGCTTTATCAAATCCTCCATTTTTACAAACCATTGCTGTTTGACCATCGGCTCAATCGTCGTCCCGCACCGGTCATGCGTCCCGACGTTGTGTGTATAATCTTCCACTTTGCCCAAAAGCCCCATCGCGTCTAACTCTGCCACAATGGCTTTTCTTGCCGCGTAACGGTCCATGCCCGCAAACTTTTTGCCGTTTTCATTGATCGTCGCATCGTCGTTTAAAATATTGACTTCCGCAAGCCCATGCCGCCTGCCAACCGCAAAATCGTTCGGATCGTGCGCAGGTGTAATCTTGACAACGCCCGTGCCAAACTCTCTGTCCACATATTCATCGGCCACAATGGGCAGCCTCCTGCCAATAAGCGGCAGCATCACTTCTTTGCCAATGAGCGCTTTGTACCTTTCATCGTCCGGGTGCACCGCAACGGCGGTATCGCCTAACATCGTCTCCGGCCTTGTCGTCGCAAATTCGAGAAAATTTTCCGTATCCGGCGTACCGTCTTCTTTTATCACCGGGTATTTGATGTGCCAGAGCTTTCCCGCCTGTTCCTCGTATTCTACTTCCGCATCGGAAATGGACGTATTGCAGACAGGACACCAGTTGATGATCCTAGAGCCTCTATAAATCCAGCCTTTCTCGTGCATCCTGCAAAACACTTCCGTTACGGCCGCGCTGCATCCGGCATCCATCGTAAAACGCTCCCTCTCCCAGTCACAAGAAGAGCCCAGCTTCTTTAGCTGGCTGATAATCTTGCCGCCGTATTCCCTTTTCCAGTCCCAGGCACGCTCCAAAAATCCTTCTCTGCCAAGTTCTTCCTTATCAATGCCTTCTTCTTTTAATTTCTCAATGATCTTGACTTCCGTCGCAATGCTCGCATGGTCCGTGCCCGGCTGCCAGAGTGCTTCAAAACCCTGCATTCTCTTATAACGGATCAAAATATCCTGCATCGTATTATCAAGCGCATGCCCCATATGGAGCTGTCCCGTAATATTGGGAGGCGGCATAACGATGGTAAAAGGCTTTTTGCTTTTGTCCACCTTCGCATGGAAATATCCTTTTTCCTCCCATTTGCGGTAAATCCTATCTTCCATTTCTTTTGGATTGTATGTTTTTGCCAGTTCTTTTTTCATCATCGCCTGTATCGTCTCCTTTTCTGCCGTCTGCGCACGCATGCCTACCGTTCCATTTTCCAAAACTGCGCACTGTAAGGAGGAAGTTCGCTCCCGCCGCCAAAATCATGCATCCTGCCGCTTAAGAGCTCTAACGCCGTGCCGCAGCCAGCGTCAAAGTGCGCCGTATACGGATCCGGGGCGGCATTGACTGCGACAAGCACGCGTTCCCCGTCTGTCTTTCTTTCGAAAATGCACTGTCCGTTTGTCAGGACAACAGAGCGGAAACTGCCATAATTTAAGGCTTTGCTGTTCTTTTTGGCGTTAGCAAGCCGCGCAATATAATCTGTCAGCGCATTCCATTTTGGTGCGTCAAAGCAGGCGCGAAGCGCCGGATCGCCTTCTTTTTTATGCGCTTTTGCCCCCCATTCGCTCCCGTAATACACGCACGGGATGCCCGGCATGCCAAAGCAGAGCGCATAAATTAGCGGCAGGTGCTTTTCATTTGCAAGGTTGCTTGCGATCCTTGTCACATCATGGTTATCCACAAAAGACAGCAGGTGTTTTCCCTTATACAAAGTCCAGTTCTCCGGCCCAAACTGCCGCATGAGCGAATGGTTGATCTCAAACATGTTCATGCTGTTAAAGCTGGAAAACAGCCCCTTATAGCATTCATAATTCGTCGCGGAATGCAGCATGGCATCGTTTACCATAACCTTATAATCTCCGTGCAGCATCTCTCCAAGCAGGTAAAAATCAGGCTTTAAGCCATCACAGAACGCACGCAGCCTCCTGACAAAGTCATGGTCGAGGCAGTACGCCACGTCAAGGCGCAGGCCGTCGATGCCAAATTCCTCTACCCATTGCTTTACGCTCTCTAATATATGCGAAACGACTTCTTCATTGCGCAAGTTTAACTTCACAAGATCGTAATTGCCTTCCCAGCCTTCATACCACAGGCCGTCGTTATAGTGGGAATTTCCGCCAAAATTAATGTGAAACCAGCCCGCGTAGCGGGATCTTTCCCGGTTTTGCAATACATCCTGGAAGGCGAAAAAGCCTCTGCCGACATGGTTGAACACGCCGTCTAAGACGACTTTGATCCCTGCCCGGTGCAGGTTTTCACAAACAAGGGCAAAATCCTCATTCGTTCCAAGCCGCGTATCAATCCTGCGGTAATCCCGCGTATTGTAGCCATGGGTATCCGATTCAAACACCGGGGAAAAATAAACCGCATTCACTCCTAGTTTCTGCATATGTACAATCCAGTCATTCACCTTTAAAATACGATGCTGCAGCATGCCATCATTTTCAAACGGCGCTCCGGCAAATCCTAACGGGTAGATTTGATAAAAGACGCTTTCATAAGCCCACATGTCGTTATTTCCTCCTTGCTTTCCCCTCTGTTTTCCCTATATTTAAATAAGTGTTTTTCTTATCATACTATATTATTGCCCGCCGCACAAGTTTAAATTAAATGCGGCGCATTTACATAACATAATTGACTGCCCGAGTATTTTGCAAGTTAAGGCGCATTTTCTTTCTTCTGCTTTTTTTGCGCTTTTTCGATGTTTTTTTTAAGTAATCCCCAATTTCCACATAGTTATCCACATGACTTGCGTGTCATATTTTGGTTTTTAGATGTCAAACTTGCAAAATCAGGCGTCAGGTTTCGACATTTTCCCCCTGTTTCCTTAGTAACATAACTATTTTCCACCTTGCTTTATGTCAATCCCTGATGATAGATATTTCTGGATGGAAGCCACCGCGTTTGCCCCGTCTGCCGCCGCCGTGATAATCTGGCGAAGCGGCTTTGTCCTGATATCCCCGCCAGCAAACACACCAGGCAGCGAAGCCGCGCAATCTTCCCCTGCCACAATATAGCCTGCCTCATCTTTTGCAATGCAGCCAGGCACCTGTTTCGTATTTGGCCGGATGCCTACGGCAATGAACACCCCTGACGTTTCTAAGCGGCTCTCTTCCCCCGTCTTCACATTGCGAAGCGCCACCGCTTCTACCGCGTCCTCCCCTGCAATCTCTGTCACGATGGTATCCCAGACGATTTCCACATTGTCCAATGCAGTCAACATTTCCTGCAGTATGTTCGCGCCGCGCAAGGCGTCCCGTCTATGGATAAGATATACTTTTTTGCAAATCCGCGCCAGAAATACCGCGTCTTCTATTGCCACATCTCCGCCGCCGACTACTACCGTTGTCTTTCCCCTAAAGAATGCGCCGTCACATGTCGCACAGTAGGAAACTCCCATGCCAGCCAGCCTTTCCTCTCCCGGCACTCCAAGGTGCGCATGGGAAGCCCCTAGCGCAAGCAGGACTGTTTTTGCTTCGTAGACAGCATCTGCTGTCACTACCTGTTTTACTGCACTGACACCTGTGTCAGTTTCTTTGCCTAAAGAAAACCCGGTAATGTCTGCACTTTTTATCGCAACGCCCAGCTTTGTGGCATGTTCCTGAAACTTCATGCCAAGGTCGAAGCCTCCGATGCCCGGCAGCCCCGGATAATTGTCCACATCATACGTATTCAATACCTGTCCGCCGCCCATTGCATTTTTTTCTATGACAAGGACGGATAAACCAGCCCTTTTTGCATAAATTGCCGCCGTAAGTCCCGCAGGGCCAGCTCCTGCAATAATGAGATCCAACATTTTTCTGCCTCCTGTAGTTTCTTAAGTTTTGGCTCCTATAGCCTGCCTGTCCGTTTTTATTATAACCTGCCAGGGCGGTTTTATCAAAGATGTTTTTATCGTTGTGATTGATAATCTTTGATTGATTTGGTAAAATCATGCTAAGGATTGTATATGTTTTTAGAATGGAGATGCCTATGAGGAAAAAAGCACTGATTACCGGGGCGTCCCGCGGGATTGGCAAGGCCATCGCCGCCGCTTATGCCGCCGCCGGGTACGATTTATACATTACATGCCAGCACTTAGAGCAGGAGCTTTTGGCACTTTCCAGGCAGCTGCAGGACGCTTATGGCGTTGCCGTCTTAACGTTTGCCGGGGATATTGCCGATCCGCAGTTTGTCGAAGAAATGTTCCGGCACATTGACACGTTAGACGTTTTGATCAACAATGCCGGCATTTCGCAGATTGGCCTGTTGTCCGAAACACCAATAGAAGTGTGGCAGCGGGTAATCAATGTCAACTTAAACGCCGCTTTTTATACGAGCAGGCTTGCCATCCCGCGCATGCTTGCACAAAAAAGCGGGCGCATCATCAATATTTCTTCCGTCTGGGGCAATGTGGGCGCCTCTATGGAAACTGCCTACTCAGCCTCTAAGGGCGGGCTCAACAGCCTGACAAAAGCACTTGCCAAAGAACTTGCGCCAAGCAATATCCAAGTCAATGCAATCGCGTGCGGCATCATTGATACCGATATGAACCGGGGCTTCCCGGAAGAGGACAGGCAAAAACTGCGGGAAGAAATTCCCGCAGACAGGTTTGGCACAGCCAAGGAGGCAGCACAGCTTGCCGTACAGCTTGCATCCGCCCCCGCATATTTGACCGGTCAAGTCATCACGCTAGATGGCGGCTGGACCTAACAATTCCAGCGTCACCTGCTCTAACAGGATGTCTACCATCTCCCGCGATGGCGGTTTCGTGCCTTCCGTCATCACAGCACCGGCCGATGCTGCCATAGCCAGTGCCGCATATTGCTCCATAGGAAGATTTCTCTCCCAGGCATATGCGATCGCCGCCGCCATGGCATCTCCCGCGCCTACCGTGGAAAGTGCATTGACTGGAAGTGCCTTCGCGTACAATGCTTTTCCTTTTTCTAAAAATAAGGCTCCTTCTTTTCCAAGGGAGATGATTGCCCTTGCAATGCCTTTTTCTAAAAGTCTTTCTCCCATCACACGGAGCGCAGCCTGATCCGTGCTGTATATGCCATACAGCGTTTCCAGTTCCATGCGGTTTGGTTTGATAATATCAGGTTTTGCCTCAAGCGCAAGGCGGAACGCTTCTCCATCGGCATCTAAGAGCACACTGGCGCCTTTTGCGTGCACCCGCTCAATCATATGTGCATAAATATCCGGCGAAATGCCTCCCGGAATGCTCCCCGATAGTACAAATATCGTTTCCCAGCCAGCATAGGCATCCATCAGCCTAAGCAGTGCCTCTATTTGTCCTTTGCTCACTTCCGGCCCCGGCTCATTTAGCTCTGTGACACAGCCGTCCTTTTCTATAATTTTGATATTGTATCTTGTTTCTGCATTTAACGGGATAAATTCTGTGCGGATTCCCATTTTCTGGAGTGTTTTTTCTATTGTTTCCCCGTTTCTTCCGCCTGCCAGCCCAAGCGCAGCGGAAAACCCGCCAAGCGCACGGATTGTCTTAGAAACATTGATGCCTTTTCCCCCAATGTCTGCTTCTACCGTCTGTATCCTGTTTAATCCGCCTTTTACAAAAACCGGCAATGTCATTGTCTTATCAATGGCAGGATTCATTGTCACTGTAACGATCATAGGATGCCTCTCTTTTCCTTAAATTGCATATATTATTCTTGATGATTGTAGCATAGCGGTAAGCGCAGGTCAAGTCTAACGATTCCGGGGTATTGGATTTCCTATGCCTTTCTTTTGCCTTTCTTTTGCCTTTCTTTTGCCTTTCTTTTGCCCCGGATGGAAGCTGTTTCCAATACGGACACGCTCGCGCTTGGATGGACGCGTAGCAGTGCTAAGCTCAAAAAGACTTCGCTAAGCACTGACGCGCCCATACAGTCCTATTTGGAAACAGTTTCCATCCGGAGCCGCACGTAAAGCCCCCCGCAGGGCGATTGTGCTCCTGCGGAGGGCTTTTTTAGATTATTTTAGATTTTTTAAGCTGCTTCAGGCTGCTTTG
>QLIP01011719.1_pt1 | contig 23252 bp, 15 predicted proteins | sample 1769771 | NCBI WGS metagenome assembly QLIP01 (sample SAMN09428762, study PRJNA476227) | Gut metagenome, whole genome shotgun sequencing project. | isolation source: cecum | host: Rhizomys sinensis | place: China: Jinsha town of Minqing, Fujian Province | collected 2013-09-23 | reverse complement strand
TTTGCACAAAAATACAAAATCTTTTGATATATAACAACTAATAAACTAATGAAAAATATTGAACTAGAGCTTGATATTTCCAATTTGTAATAGTGTCAATTTCATATTTTTGTGACCGATAATATGGTTAATTTCACATTTTTCCAAGTGTTTTTACCTTGAATTTCACATTTTTCCAAGTATTTTTATTCCGATTTTCACATTTTCCCCCAAAAAACTAATTTATTAGGGTGGCGGTGCCGATTTGCGGAAGTGAATGAAAAGATGTAAATTCGCAGTTGGAACCGGAATCCGGCCAACGACCGTATGCGGTTAGAAGGAATTTAAACATATTGATATATGGATGCGATACAGGTTGGTGACTATGTGAGTTTTGTGGATACCGAAGGTGGTGGACTCGTGAAGCGTATCTGCGGTGATGTGGTATATGTGGACTGGGATGGTTTTGAAACACCCGTGCATGTCAACGAGTGCATCGTGATACCGTTTGAACGCCGTTATGTCAATCCGCGCACTAAGCCCGGCGAGGACCCCTATACACAGATGATGAACGCTAAGAAGAGGGTTGATACACCATCTAAAAAAGTTTCTCCATCCCGAAAACAGAAGCCGGTAACTATTGTTGTCGACCTTCATATCCACGAATTGATGGATACCACTGCTGGGATGAGCAATACCGATATACTGATGTGTCAGCTCGACGAGTTCCGCAGGGTGATGGATGCCAATCTACGCAATCACGGACAGAAGATAGTATTCATCCATGGCAAAGGGGAGGGTGTATTGCGCAGTGCCATTGTCAAGGAGCTGAACACCCGCTATAAAGGTCACGACGTGCAAGACGCCTCCTTCCGCGAATACGGCTTCGGCGCAACCCAGGTCACCATCCACTAAATGCCCCGTCTCTTGACCTACTGAGTTGTTGGATCCGTCGGTTGACCTTCCTGAGGGGTGTAGCAGAGTGAAGTAAAATTAACGAGCACCCGCCGATGAGCGGGCGTAGGATGAGTCGGCTCGACGAGTTTGCTGACACCATGCTTCTATTTGCCTCATTGCAGATTGTAGGAGAGGGTGACAGGGGTGATGACGACCGTGTAGGGGGAGGCATTGATTTTGCCGCGGTCGCTTTTGTAGTAGTAAAATGAGTGTTGCGTATCCCAACTGTCTATCGTAACCTGTCTTGTTTCGCCAGCAGGTAGGCGGCATGGGATGCTGACAGTGCGTCGGTGCAGCTGCATCCCCGACGGTGTCCGATAATCGATATTTAGACTCAGCCGGATAATATCCTTGTCGGTGCGGTTGGTGACGAACATAGACTCCTTTGAGGATCGCGGTTTCTTGTCGTACCCGGCAATCAGAATATTTTTCAGAACCGAGCGGGCAGTGTCGCTCCCATTTCTGATATTCGCAACATCAGAGTTACCGTAACTATTTTTCCTATCCGTCGCTTCCTTTGCCGAACTTAGCCGATACCCTCTCTTTTGCCCATAGCTATAAAAGCTCCCCGCCGTAAGCATCATGGCAATCAAAACAAGCAGAAACTTGCAGCTAACAGAATGACGAGGCTTTCCTTTCATGACGTAAGGTATGGTTGGTTAGAGGTAGGTGAGTTTTTCGGACTTGCTGGTTGTGGGGTAGAGCTTGCGGAGGCCGCGGGGGAGGTCGTCGCCCGGGTTGTCGAACGATATGTTTAGCAACTTCCAGAATTTGGGGAGGAAGTAGGTGGGGAGACGGAACGACAGACGCAACTTCATGGGGTGGATGTATAGCGCTTCTGCATTCTCTTTGAATTCGGCTGTGCAGCTGTGTGCCGAGGCAAGCACACCCAGGTCGCGCTTCATGTAGAGCGACAGTTTATACAGGTTGGCGTCGGCCGATGGGGTGAGTAATCCGATACGTTCCCCCGGTACCAGGCGACAGTCGGGTGTGTTGAGAAGCACCAGTTCGTACTCCCGACCGTTGATATTGGTGCGGCGTATCAGTACCGAAGTGCGGTCTTCGGGAAACTCCCAGATACCCTCGATGCGGTCCAACTCCTCAACGCGGCAGAACTCCATGGCATCTTTAGTGTCGCGGATAGGGGATGCGGCATACAGCGTTGGCAACCCAAACGGGGCTGCCAATGCTATCAAAACCGCTATAAGGAAGTTATTTTTGCTCATAATATGAATGCCGATGGGGTTACTTGGTTGAGAAGGTGTAGCTGAGACCTACGCTGAGGATTTCCTTGAGCATGAACTTCTTCCAGTCGGGCGCCTTGGTCTGGTCCACCGACGAGTCGTAGCGCATGTTGACGTAGAGCTGAGTCGAGAAGAACTTGTTGAACTGGAAGTTTACCGTATGCTCCCAGTTGCCATAACCGTACTTGTAGTCGGTAAAGAGGAAGAGGCGGGTCATGTAGCTGGTGTTGGGGAATATCTTCCAGTTGAGCGTGATGTCGGCATTGCTACCGAATGCGCTTACTGTTTTCTTATCGGCATCGATACCCCACTGGGTGTGGGTGATGTCGGGGTTGATGGCAGTCTTGAGGTTGTATGAGAGAGGAGCAAGCGACATGTTGAACTGCCATGTTTTCTTATTGTTCTGCTTGCTGAACGTCATACCCGCACCGACGTTGAGGTCACCCGGGGTAAGGAACGAAGCAATAAGGCGGTCGGTATTTTTGGCATAGTTGTTCAGGAGCTGAGTCTTGAACTGTGCCGTGAGCGAGTAGTACCAGTTTTTGCGAGCCTTGTAACCTATCTTGCCGTTATACTGGAAGATATCTTGTGATATTGAGTATTTGTGCTTCGGGTCGTCCTGCGTTGAGTTGAAACCGAGTTTGTAGGATACGGTGCTCTGTACCAGCAGGTCGGGGTGCCAAACGGGGTTCAGCTGCACATCCCACATAAAGTTGAAGAGAGTGGAGAGGTAGTTGTTACCACCCTGGTACCAGTTGGGCGACACGTATGCCTGCGAGAACTGCAGAGCGTTGTTGACAACATGGAGCCAGTGTATCTTTTCAATATCATATTGTTTGATGCGGGCAGCCTCAACATCAATCCCACCAATGTTCTGACGCTGCAGGAACCCGCCAAATGAGTGGTCGTCCTCCTTCAGGGTCGGGGGGACGGGAAGTTGCCAGTAGGCATACTTAATCAGCGACGGGTCTGCCACCATCATGGAGTACATGATATCCTCCTGCAGGTTCCAGGCCTCAAAGGCACTCAGCATCCACCTGGGGGTGGGGTCGGCGAGTATTGAGAACTCCTGCGACTTGATGGAGTCGGCTATGATGTGTGCCAGTTCGCGTTCCTCGCGAAGCTGGTTGCCGAGTTCGGTATCGGTCCCCCACAGTTTGTCGAGGTATCGGTGACGCTCGGCAATCGAGTCGGCGCGACGCTGCATCTCGATGCTGCCAAAGCGACGCAAGTTCTCGTCGGCAAGCTTCCAGATTTTGGAGTATTGCGATTGGAGCGAGGGTATGTCGATTTTGCGCGCATGATCGAGAGCGCGGTATTCGGCAAATACCCATGGGGCGAGTAGACGGTTGAACGAGGGTATGTCGGCTGTCACCTTGGTCTGGTCCACAATCTGTTCGAGGGTGCGGATTTCCAAAGTGTCGGTAGTTGGGAGGGGTGTAGACTTGGAGGCAGTGAGTGTCGGCACCGATTTTGCAGTAGCCCGTCCCGGAGCTGCCGTTACAACAACCGTTGAGGATATGGTTGCAAGGATTAGCAATAAAGATGAAAGATGATTCTTCATAGTCATAGCGGATATTATGAGTGTCGCAGTGGGAACCGGGATGGTGCCCACTGCGGCAGTCCGTAAAATATGTTTTTAATTTTTTGGTGCGTTTAGAATCTGATCGTATTCCTTGGAATTGATAATGCGGTATGCTTCGCGGAAAATGGGATCGTATTCATTATACACCTTGTTGTAAGTGGGCTGGTCAAAGATGTCGCGACCTATGAGCCCCTTGAGCACCATCTTGAACAGAGGTTCGCTCTTAGCAGCCTGCTCCTTGTTGATGGCTACCCCCTCCTTTTCGCCAAGCGCAAAGAGGTCGGCAAGCATCTTGGCATCTACCTGGAATCGACGCACAAAGTCCGTGTCGGTCTTGTAGGTGCTCTTAAGCTGGTTGCGGTTCTTGTCGACATACCCAATGGAGTATTGAGTTATTACCCCCTTGGCAGTGAGGTTGCGGTAGTAGTCGGTGTAGTCGGTAGTGTCGAGCGGCACAAAGCGGTCGGGCGATATGCCACCACCTCCGTAGATGGGGCGCCCCAGACGGAGAGTGTTGACCTTGAGTGAATCTATATACTTTATAGAATCGGCGTGCATCAGCTCGCCGCTGTTGAAGCGGGTCAGGATATCTTTCTGATAAGAGGTCTGGTCACCCTTCTTGTAGGGTTTCTGGATGTCGCGGCCGGTCGGGGTGTAGTAGTGAGCCACGGTGAGACGCATCATCGAGCCGTCGGAGAATGGGATGGGGCGCTGCACAAGCCCCTTGCCAAATGTGCGGCGACCAACAACCACGGCGCGGTCCCAGTCCTGCAGCGCACCGGTGGTGATTTCGGACGACGACGCGGTGTACTGGTTAACCATCACCACCAGGCGGCCGTCGCCAAACAGCGGCTTGCTCCCCATGGGTCGGGTAACGTTGTCGTGGCGCGGGTTGTTCTGACCTTCGGTATACACCACCAGTTTGCCGGAATCAAGAAATTCGCTGACAATCTCGATGGATGGTTGCATATACCCCCCGCCGTTGTCCACCAGGTCGAGTATCAGCTGCTTCATACCCTGCTTTTTGAGGTCGGTGAGAGCATTGCGTATCTCGGTGCCCGATTCAGCCGAATAGCGCGACAGACGGATGTAGCCTGTTTTGCCGTCGACCATATAGGCAGCGTCAACGCTGTTGATGGGGATGTCGGCACGGGTTACGATAAACGGAATGGTGTCCCCCTTGCCAGCAGTGCGGCGGAGTACATCGAGGGTCACCTTCGACCCTTTGGGTCCGCGGAGCTTCTTCATTATCGCCGAGTTTTTCATCTTGACACCGGCAATGTTCTCGCCGTCAACACGCACAATGCGGTCACCGGCCAGGAGTCCGGCACGTTCCGAGGGTCCGCCGCTCACGGTTGAGATAACGTAGAGGGTATCCTTGTTCATATTGAACGAGATTCCAATACCCGAGAAGTTACCCTCAAGAGGCTCGTTGAGTTCGCGGGTCTCTTCGGGGTTGGAGTATGCCGAGTGGGGGTCGAGCGATTCAAGCATGCTGCGGATGGCGGTTTCCACCAGCTTGTCTTCGTTGACAGTGTCTACATAAAGGCGTGAGATGGCAGCCTGAGCCATCTGCAGCTTCTGGTTGGCAATATAGTTGTTGTTGCGTTGGGCGGCGACTCCGAAGAGGGCTGCACCGATACCAATGGCGGCTATAAGTTTTTTCATATTTTTTTCTTAGTCTTTATTTTCGGTCTTTGACCTTACACAGAACACAAAGCTAAGGCTTTGATGCGAAGCTAATATCTAAAATCTAAAATCTAAAATCTACCCAAGGAGTGAAGAAGTGTCGTGACCGTGGGAGGCGAGCTCGCGCACCAGCGAGCTTGAGATGTAGGAGTACTGTGGTAGCGAAAGGAGAAACACGGTCTCCATCCCCATTATCTCCATGTTGGCATCCGCAAGGTTGCGTTCATACTCCAGGTCGGTGACGCTGCGAACACCGCGCAATATGGCACTGGCTCCGATTTCGCGGGCAAAGTTGGCGGTGAGTCCCGAGTATGCGCACACCTCCACGCGTGGTTCGCGGGCAAAGCTGCGGCGTATCGCTTCTACTCTTTCATCGAGATTGCCAACCGGTTTGTCGGGATTGAAACCGATGGCAATCACCACCTTGTCAAAGAGGTTAAGTCCCCTCTCAACAATAGAACGGTGTCCGATGGTAAAAGGATTGAACGTACCGGCAAAAATCGCTGTTTTTATTTCTTTTGTCATCAATTGATTATATTTCGGAGTCATCTTCTATGACGAGGTTGTCGATAATGAAGTTCTGACGCTCCATGGTGTTCTTACCCATATAGAACTCAAGAAGCTTGTCGACAGCGTCTTCACGTTTCAGCTTGACGCGGTCCAGGCGCATGTCGGGACCGATAAACTCGGCAAACTCGGCATCGTTGATTTCACCAAGACCTTTGAATCGGGTTATCTCGGCGTTGGCGCCAAACCTGGCGATGGCTGCTTCGCGCTCCTCGTCGGTATAGCAATAATAGGTGTCGCGCTCTTCGGGCTTCTCGGCCTCTACGCCATCCCCCTCCTTGGTAGCTTTCTTGCGCGGTTTCCGTTTAGATCGGCGCACAGCGTTCTTGTCGCGCACGCGGAAGAGTGGAGTCTGCAGGATATATACATGCCCCTTCTTGACCAGGTCGGGGAAGAACATCAGGAAGAACGTAAGGATTAGGAGGCGGATGTGCATACCGTCCACATCGGCATCGGTGGCGATAATAACCTTGTTATAACGTAGCCCCTCAATGCCGTCCTCGATGTTGAGAGCGGCCTGGAGGAGGTTGAATTCGTCGTTCTTATAAACCACCTCCTGGGTCATGCCGTATGAGTTGAGCGGCTTACCGCGCAGCGAGAACACCGCCTGGGTCTCGGCGTTGCGAACCTTGGTGATGGTTCCCGATGCCGAGTCACCCTCGGTGATGAAGATGGCCGAGTCGTCGCGACGGTCCTCCTTGCTCTTGCCCTTGAGGGGGTCGTTGAAGTGTATGCGGCAGTCGCGCAGCTTGCGGTTGTGCAGGCTCACCTTCTTTGCCTTTTCGCGCGCCAGCTTGGTGACACCCGCCATGGCCTTGCGCTCCTTTTCGCTGGCTGCAATCTTGCGCATCATGGCGTCCGCCACGTCGGGGTTGCGGTGCAGGTAGTCGTCGAGTTCCTTCTTTATAAAGTCGCCGATAAACTTGTTGACGGTGAGTGTCGACCCGGGAGCCACCTCCTTGCTGCCGAGTTTAACCTTGGTCTGCGACTCAAACACCGGCTCCTGGATGCGCACCGACACCGCAGCCACAAGACCGTTGCGGATGTCGGAATACTCATACCCTTTGCCCGAATATTCCTTGATGGTACGCCCCACATGTTCGCGGAATGCCGAGAGGTGGGTACCACCCTGTATGGTGTGCTGACCGTTGACAAACGAGTAGTATTCCTCGCCATACTGTTCGGCATGAGTCAACACCACTTCGATATCCTCACCCTTGAGATGGATGATAGGGTAGAGGGGTTCGGCGGTCATGTTCTCCTTGAGCAGGTCCAGCAGACCGTGGCGCGAATAGTAACGCTTGCCGTTGAAGTAGAGCTGAAGACCGACGTTGAGGTAGGTATAGTTGTTGACCATCGTCTCCAGAAACTCCTGGTTGAACCTGAAGTTGGTGAAAAGCGAATTGTCGGGGAGGAACTTCACCATGGTGCCGTTGAGCTCGTCGGTGTCGGTGGGCTCGGAATGCGACACAAGGTTGCCCCGTTCAAACACCACGGTCACCTTCTTGCCGTCGCGCACACTTGCCACCACGCAACTGGTGGAGAGAGCGTTCACAGCCTTGAGACCCACACCGTTAAGACCCACGGACTTCTGGAAGTTTTTGTCGTCAAACTTACCGCCGGTGTTGATGTTGGAGGCAACCTCCTTCACCTTACCCAGCGGGATGCCGCGTCCGTAGTCGCGCACGGTCACCTCACCCTCTTCCGAGAGGGTGACGTCGATACGCTTGCCGGCACCCATGTTGAACTCGTCGATAGAGTTGTCCATAACCTCCTTTACGAGTACATAGATACCGTCCTCGGCATGGCTGCCGTCGCCGAGTTTACCGATATACATACCGGCGCGTCGGCGTATATGTTCGTTCCATTCAAGGGTTTGAATGGCGTCGTCCGTATATGTTCCTGCTGCCGAGCCGGGGGTGGTGGGCTCGACAACTTCCATCTCAAAAATATCTTCAGTCATAATAAAAATTGGGGAACGGAGTCTTTTCCTAATAAACCACAAAGTTAGCAAAAAACCGTCTAATCACAAAGTAAAAATTGTGGAACGGAGTCTCATATGGGGCTCAGACGGCACTTTGATGGCTCCAAAAGATAATAAACCGGTGGTGAATGCCGTTTTATATTAAAACCTCGTTCCCCCTGGCATTAACATTTTTGGGGGAACGAGGTCTAAAAAACAAGTTAGCACACCATGAAACTATCTACTCCATATCTGCTTCTTCTTTTGGGTGGACTCGCATTGTCGGGTTCTGCCGACGGAAAACTCCGCATCACACTCTCCCCCGCGACTGGAGATATGACCCGCACAATCCAGCATGCCATCGACTCCATAGCCAAGCACTCACCCCGCGGAGGTGAGATTCTACTCAACCCCGGCGTCTATAATATATCGCGGACGGCTGCCACCCCCAAACTGCAGCATATCAGCAACACCACCTCGCCGAGCGAGAATCCTGATCCCACCAAGCATTACGGACTCTATCTCCACGGTCTCAGGAATGTGACGATTGCCGGTAAGGGTGCCACGCTGCTCACCCACGGCGAGATGACTTCGATTGCCATTGACAGCTGCCGCAATATCAAGGTAGCGGGTATCACCGTGGATGCTGCCGACCCGTCGGTGGCAGAAGCGACGGTTCGCGAACGCACCGACTCAACCCTTACTCTTATCCCATCGGCAAAAACTCACTACCGCATCACCCCCGACGGTAAACTCTACTGGGAGGGGGAGGGGTGGAGCTTCACCGGTGGTATTGCCCAGCTCTATAATGGTGTCACCACACTCCGCTCGGCGTCCCCCATGGACCGCTATCAGCGCGCCGAGACTCTGGAGGACGGCTCCCTGCGGTTCCATTACCGCAAGGGTGCGGCACCACGGGCCAATGCGGGGGAGGTCTACCAGATGCGTCACTCGTTCCGCAACGAGGTTGCCACGTTTATCAACGATAGCAAGGGGGTTACCTTTGACGGGGTGACTTACCGGTTTATGGGCAACTTCGGCATGGTTGGGCAGAATTCCAAGGATATTACATTGAACGGTATGGTGTGCGCCCCCGACCCGACCTCGGGGCAGACCTGCGCCGGATTTGCCGACTTTGTGCAGATGTCGGGATGCCGGGGAAAGATCAGGATTCAGAACTGTCGCTTTGCCGGCTCTCACGACGACCCCATCAACGTGCACGGCACTCACCTGAAGGTGGTGGGGAGCAACGGCAGAGAGTTGAAAGTTAGGTATATGCATCACCAAACCTACGGCTTCCCACCCTTTAATGTCGGTGACATCGTTGCGCTGGTCGATGAGCACACACTTATCCCACGTGTGGAGTCAAAGGTGTTGAATCTCCGCAAGGAAAGTGCCCATGACTGGGTGGTGACTCTTGATATGGATTTCACTAACGCGGAGGAGCACCTCAAAGGGGTGGTACTCGAAAACGTATCGCAAAATCCTGACGTGGAGATTACTGGTTGCGAATTTACTCTGACTCCAACACGCGGCATATTGATGACCACTCGCGGCAAGGTTCGCATCAAGGGTAACAGGTTTGACAACATTCCGATGAGCGCCATCCTGATAGCCGACGATGCCCGCAGCTGGTATGAGTCGGGACCTGTGACCGACGTCGAAATTTCGGGCAATCAGTTTAATGGGTGTCTCTCCCCGGTGATTTATGTAAATCCGGAAAATGACCGCAACGGAGGGTCTGTGCACCGCAACATCAGAATTGTCGACAACGTTTTTGAACCAGCCGTCAGGGGGGATAAAGAGGAGCTCCCTCTCCTTATTGATGCCCGCAGCGTCGACGGGATTGTGATTAAGGGGAACCGGATGGCCGACCCCGAGCGTCAGATACGACTCCGCGACTGCGTGCAAATCATCCAGCAACGTCCCCCCACATCACGCTAAACATAAACCACCGCCATCACACTAATTCTCCATATCAAAGTAACTCAATATTACAATGTTAGAGCGAGATTGAAAAATAACGGGGAATAATTGGGGACGAATAGAGGAAAAATGCTTAAATTTGTGCCCAAATTAAACTAATACCAACTCATTGAAATGATTCCACAGGTTTCTACCAGAGGTCGCGAGTTACCCTCTTCACCTATTCGCAAACTCGCCGGCGCTGCTTCTGCCGCCGAAAAGAAAGGTCGTCGTGTGTTCCGCATGAACATCGGCCAGCCCGATATCCCGACCCCTCCCCAGGCTCTTGAAGCCCTTAAGCATATCGACCGCAAGGTGCTTGAATATTCACCCTCCGAGGGTATCGAGCCTCTGCGCGTCAAGATGTCGGAATACTACTCCCGTTTCGGTCTTGACATCACACCCGAGCAGATTATCGTAACCACCGGTGGTTCCGAGGCATTGCTTCTCGGCTTTATGGCATGTATGGATCCGGGTGACGAAATCATCATCCCCGAGCCCGCTTACGCCAACTATATCTCGTTTGCCAAGTCGGCAGGTGCTGTCATCAAGAGTGTTAACGCAAGCATCAAGGACGGCTTTGCCCTCCCACCGGTCGAAGAGTTTGAAAAGCTGATTTCACCCCGCACCAAGGCTATCCTTATCTGCAACCCCAATAACCCCACCGGCTACATCTATTCTCGCGAAGAGATGGAAAAGATTGCCGAGATTGTGAAGAAGCACAACCTCTTCCTCTTTTCCGACGAGGTATATCGCGAATTCTGCTACACCGACCAGCCCTTTGTGTCGGCCATGGCCATCCCCGGCATCGAGGAGAATGTAGTGCTCGTGGACTCCGTATCAAAGCGCTATAACGAGTGTGGTATCCGTATCGGTGCCCTCGTGACACGCAACAAGGAGCTCTACACTGCCGTTATGAAGTTTGCGCAGGCTCGTCTCAGCCCCCCGTTGGTGGGCCAGCTGGTGGCTGAAGCCTCTATCGACACCCCCGAGGAGTATATGAAAGAGGTGTTTAACGAGTATCTGGAGCGCCGCAACTTCCTCATCGAACGACTCAACAAGATTCCCGGCGTATTTGCCCCGATGCCCAAGGGTGCATTCTACTCCGTAGCCGCACTCCCGGTGGAGGATGCCGACCACTTCTGCAAATGGTGTCTTGACGAGTTTGAGCTTGACGGCGACACAATCTTCATGGCCCCCGCCTCAGGATTCTACTCAACCCCCGGCACCGGTCTCAACGAAGTCCGTTTCGCCTACGTCCACAAAATCGACTACCTGGCTCGTGCCATGGACGTCCTCGAAGCAGCCCTCGAAACCTACAAACAGATAAAAGATAGATTTTAGATTTTAGATTTTAGATTTAAGATTTTAGATTTTAGATTTTAGATTTAAGATTTAAGATTTAAGATTTTAGATAAATGGCGCGCCTTCGTTGTAGAAAGCGCGCCATTCATGTATCTAAAATCTAAAATCTAAAATCTAAGATCTATCTAAAATCTAAAATCTAAAATCTAAAATCTATCTAAAATCTAAGTTAGATGGTAAAGAGTAGCTGCATCTGGATGCGGTTGTCGGAGGCTGAGCCGGCGTTCCAGGTGATGCGCTTGCCGTAAAGGTACTCCATACCCACCTGCAGGTAGGACGAGATGTTGTAGAATACGTTGCCGCACAGGTAGAGTCCCGACTTGTAATTGTTGAGGTTGTCGGGGGTGGAGGATGCTGCAGTGGCGTAGGCTTCGGCATCCCAGATGCGTGCCTGCGAACCCATCACATTTACCTGCCACTGCGAATTGATGTTGTAGGTAGCACCTGCCATCCAACCCATCATCGGGGTGGGGGTCATCTCACCGGGCTTGGAGTCGGAGGGTACATATGACACCGGAATCCCCGCAATGTCCTGAATATAGGCACCGATACCTTTACCGTAGGCAGCGGTACCGTAGAAAATCAACGGTTCTACCGGCGAGTAATTACCGCTAAGCATCATACCCCAACCCACAACATCGCGGTGTTCCTTGTCGATAAGGTCGCGGTAGCTGAAGTTGCGCACAATACCCGACAGGCGGATACGGTTGTTGGCCGAAGCTGCATATTCAATCCACATCGGTATGTCGGGGACATTCTGGTTGTAGGCAGTGGGGTCGGCAACGGGTTGTCCGGCAATCTCCTCACCTTTCCACACCTTATAGTCCTTGCCGCGGTAGATACCGTTGGACGAATAGTAGGATGGTATATCAAGACCCACTGCATAGCGGAACCCGCCGTAGGAGGGGGAGGTGTATGACACCTCGTAGGCGGTGGTTGAAATCATTCCGTTGGGACCCTGGGGGTCGATTGTGGGTGGCTGACAGGCATTGTTGTCCTGGAACAGAGTGTTTTTCATACCGGCGCTAATACCGTGCCATGTCAGGTATGCCTTCTTCATAAGCAGGTTGTTGCTGAGTCCGTTGGTACCAAACTTGATGTAGCCGGTAATCTGGTGTTCGGTTCCGCCGAGCCCGACAATCTGGAAGTCGATGTTGGCATTGAGCGGGTTGATAAATGTGTCAGCACGTCGGCCGTACTGTGCCGGCACATAAATCTGCGACGGCATGAAACCGCCACCGGCATTCTGGTTTTGATACAGGTCGTTACCAAGGTCGGCACCCAGGATGGTGTTGATCTGTCCACCCACCGTCATAATAAAATTATTGTCGGGGGTGCGAAGTGCGAAGTGGGGGACCGGGATATCCTGATTGCTGTTGGGACGGTCCTTTTTAAGGATATCCTTTACGTCGGGAGTTACGGAGGTTTTTACGATTTCGAGGCGCGAGGCGTTACTTTCGGTTTCGCTTCCGTTTCCTGCCAGCGATGTCTGAGCAAGCGCTGTGCCCGGCACTAAGGCTGCCAAAGCAGCGACGGGCAATGGTAAATATTTGTGTTTCATAGCTTTGTGATGAATTATTTTAGTCGGCATCTATCCCTGAGCAGTGGAATCTCGGTGGAATCCAGCCTCGTTACATAGGGGCGCAATCAGGTCTTAATTATGTCTTAATTATAATTCTAAACAGATGAACTGCATTTTCTGTTTCTGAATTTGTAAAAAATTACTACATTTGTAAATAAATCGAAAATAACCTGCCATGAACAATGAAAATGGACTCCAGTTGGAGAAATTAGCTAATCTTTTTGCCATCTCAGGGGAAGCCGCCGAGGTACGCCCATTTGGCAACGGTCTTATCAATGACACTTACCGTGTAATCACCACCGAGGGTGACCAGTATGTGCTTCAGCGTGTGAACACTGCAATCTTTCAGGACCCCGACCTGCTGCAGCGCAACATCAACAAAATCTGCTCGCATATCCGCAGCATCCTTGTCGAAAACGGTGTTGAGGATGTGGACCGCAAGGTGCTCACCCCCGTCCCGATGCGCGACGGTGCCGACTATTACAACGACCCCGAGGGTATCGGTGCCTGGCGCATGACACGCCTTATCAGCAATTCGCATTCCGAAGAGAGTGTAACCCCCGAAATGGCTCGCCTCACCGGTAAGGCATTCGGCGAGTTTCATAACTACTTTGCCCGCGAGAACGCTCCGGTTCTCGAGGAGACAATCCCCGACTTCCACAACATAGCCTTCCGCATTCAGCAGCTTAAGGATGCCGTCAAGGGTGATGCCGCAGGGCGCATGCAGTGGGTGGCTGATATTGTCGAGTACCTGCTCGGTCGCGAGGAGGAGATGCTCACCGCCAACCGCATGAATGCCGAGGGTACACTCCCCAAGCGCATTGCACATTGCGACACTAAGGTGAACAACATCCTTTTTGACGAGAACAACAACATCCTGTGCGTTATCGACCTCGACACCACAATGCCCGGCTTTGTGATGTCCGATTTCGGCGACTTTATGCGCACCGCAGGCAACACCGGTGCCGAGGATGACGAAAACCTTGACAATGTGGGTCTGAACATGGATATCTTCCGTGCTTTTGCCGAGGGGTACCTTGGTTCTGCCAACTTCCTTACCCCCGAGGAGAAGCGCACACTCCCCTTTGGCGCCAAGCTGCTGACCTACATGCAGACCGTTCGTTTCCTTACCGACTATATCAACGGCGATACATATTATAAGATTAAGTATCCCGAGCACAATCTGGTGCGTACACGTGCCCAGCTTAAACTGCTCACCGACATCGATGCTCACTTCGACGAGATGCAGGAGTTTGTAAATTCGTTATAAAAATAACCCCGACAGGAGGACTGTGTTTGATGCCGTCATGGCATCAAGCGCAGTCTTTTAATGCAATAACATCAATAACAACCATATGAACAAGTTAGTCAACTTATGTCTTGCCGCTGTGATGGTGGCCGGAGTTGCTGCTCCCGTTGCTGCCGCCCCCAAGGGTAAGACCACTTCTGAAAAGAGTCAGAAGGTCAGCATTATCAAGACAAAGATTCCACAGCGCCCCAAGGGTGCTACCGACCTCATTGAGTTCCGCACCGCTCCCATGGATTCGGTACGTATCGGATTCATAGGTCTCGGCATGCGTGGACCAAGTGCCGTGCAGCGTTACACCAACATCGACCGCACATCGATCAAGGCTCTCTGCGACAAACATGCCGACCGCCTTGCCAAACCGCAGAAGTTCCTGAAGCAGGCCGGTCGCCCGGCTGCCGCTGAGTACTCCGGTCCCGAGGGGTGGAAGCAGCTTTGCGAGCGCCCCGACATCGACCTTGTGTATATCGCCACCGACTGGAACAACCATGTGCCGATGGCTGTCTATGCCATGGAGCATGGCAAACACGTAGCCATCGAGGTCCCCGCAGCCCAGAACCTGGACGAGTGCTGGCAGCTGGTAAACACTGCCGAGAAAACTCGCCGCCACTGCATGATGCTCGAGAACTGCGTATACGACTTCTTTGAACTCACCACTCTCAACATGGCTCAGGCCGGCGTATTCGGCGATATCCTGCACGTTGAGGGCTCCTATATCCACAACCTCGACGAGTATTGGGGCACATACGAAAACAACTGGCGCCTGGACTTCAACGAGAAGCATCGCGGTGACGTTTATGCCACTCACGGCATCGGTCCCGCATGCCAGTTGCTCGACATCCACCGTGGCAACAAGATGAAGTACATCACCGCCATGGACAGCAAGGCCGTTACCGGTCCCAAAATGGTGAAAAAGCACCTGGGTCGCGAATCAAAGAACTTCCAGAACGGCGACCACACCATGAGCATGATTCAGACCGAAAACGGACAGACCATGCACATCCAGCACGATGTGATGAATCCGCGCCCATATTCGCGCATGTATCAGCTCACCGGTACCGAAGGTTTTGCCAACAAATACCCCACCGAAGGGTATGCTTTTGCGCAGCTTAAGGACACCGAGGGTATCCCGAATCACGAGAACCTTTCGTCGCACTCTTTTGTTCCCGATACTGTACGTGTGGCTCTCATGAAGAAGTATGAGCACCCCATCCAGAAGGAGATTGCCGAGAAGGCCAAGAAGGTTGGTGGTCATGGAGGTATGGACTACATCATGGACTACCGTCTGGTATACTGTCTGCTCAACGGTCTCCCGCTCGACCAGGACGTATATGATGCTGCCGAATGGAGCTGTATCGGCGAACTTTCGCGCATCTCTATCGACAATAATTCAGCACCCGTCGAAGTCCCCGACTTCACCCGCGGTGCCTGGAAGAAAGCAAAGGGGTACAAACACCACTACGCAAAGTAATTAATTTAGTCATTAGTCATTAGTCGTTAGTCATTAGCGGCTACGCGATGCTAAGGACCCTAAGGACTTTAGAGACCTTAGGGTCCTTAAAGTCCCTAAGGTCCCTCTTAATGTCAGCCGGAAGGTCTAATGACTAATGACTAACGACTAATGACTTAAACAAAAATATATATGCAAAAAATACCGAGCTTTACAATCGACCACAACCGCCTGGAGCGCGGGGTATATGTGTCGCGCAAGGATGTCACACCCTCGGGCGATGTAATCACAACCTTCGACGTCCGCTTCACCCGCCCCAACCGCGACGAGGCGCTAACCCCACGAGCCCTCCACGCCATGGAGCATATCGTGGCAACCTATCTGCGCAACGAACCCGAATGGAAAGACCGCGTAGTCTATTGGGGACCCATGGGTTGCTGCACAGGCAACTACCTCCTGATGTCGGGCGACTATAGCAGCGAAGACATCCTGCCGCTGCTGCGCAAAGCGGTAGCATATGTAGCCGACTTCGACGGCTCAGACGCCGAAGAAGGTGAATACTGCGGCATCCCCGGCGCCACACCCCGCGACTGCGGCAACTACTCATTTGTCGACCTCGACGCCGCCCGCGCCGACGCCCGCACATACCTCACCGAAGTCCTCAACGCCCCCACCGGCTGCCCCACCCAATACCCCGCCTAACTCCCTTCCCACCTCAAAAAAATGCACACCCCTGAAATAACAAATTTGCAGATGTCGGTGCATTTTAACATATAATCGATTGCCTGATTATAAAAAATATTATAATTTTGTCTTTGAATCGCCCCTTGCATGGTGCCTTAGCGAAGGAATAACACCATGTATTGCGGCTCACTAACATGCGAAAAGGCGTTTACTACGCTTGTTCTTGGCTCTTCAAAACTACCACCTTTGACAAAGCAACCGAGAATGAGATAATAGTGGATGCCCCAGTGTGCGTATATTCGCACGTCTTGCCTACACCCCATTGGGGAGTAGGCGAGACTATCTGCATATATACATACTAGTGGGGTCCACCATTGTTCGTTCAGTTGCAATGGCTGTGGTAGGCCTGGAGGAGCGGAACGGGCATGGTGCTGGCTCCGCTTTTCGTTTTTATGCAGATTGCATTATCGACTAACCTTAACACCTGCAGCCATTGAGCCAGTGGCACTCATATTGCTATGGCTCGTATTTATGATAATATCGATCTCACATTTAAGGATGGTCTGCACTCTTTAATCACCGGGTCAGACATCGTGACCCGCGTGGACTTTTGTGTAGGCTATTTTAACCTACGTGGGTGGGATTTGATTATTGACCAGATTGACACACTTCCCGGTGACTATGTTGATGAGGATTCATCGCGCGAACCCCAGCATCGCGTCTGCCGCTTGCTGATTGGTATGCATCGTCCTCCCGAAGAATTGACACGCTGGCTGTATGGAAAGGAGAAACACCTCCCAGACAGTGAATTTGTGCGCAGTCAAAAAATAAAGATTGCACGCGATTTCAGAAAACAGCTTCAGTTAGGGTTACCCAGCAAAAAAGATGAACTAACATTGCGTCGACTCTCCCAGCAACTAAAGGATGGGAAAGTGGCTGTTAAGCTATATCTGCGCGAACCACTACACGCCAAGCTGTATCTTGCACATCGTAATGATGATTTTACACCCATGGTGGGGCTTATGGGGAGTAGCAACCTTACTTATGCCGGATTGACGGGCAATGGCGAGCTTAATGCCGAATTTGCCGACTCCGACCAGTGCAAAAAACTAGACAGATGGTTTTGTGACCGATGGGACGATAAATTCTGCGTCGATATTACCAAAGAGCTGATAGATGTAATTGACAATTCATGGGCAGGTGTTCAGGATATCCCCCCGTATTATATCTATCTCAAGGCGGCATACCACCTTAGTGAGGATGCACGCAATGGTATGAAAGAGTTTGCGCTTACATCCGAATTCCGAAACGAATTGTTCGACTTCCAGCAGGTGGCCGTGAAGATTGCCGCCAAATATCTGCGCAATGACAGGCGTCGAGGTGCCATGATTGGTGATGTGGTGGGTCTTGGCAAAACAATCACGGCCTGTGCCATATCCAAGATTTTTGAGACTACCTTCGGCACAAGCACACTGGTAATATGTCCTGCTAATCTACAGCAAATGTGGCAGAAATATGCCGACAAGTATGACCTCAAGGTTGATATAATGTCGATGGCAAAGAGTATCAATGTTGACAATGCCCGATATTACAAGCTGATTATCATTGACGAAAGCCACAACCTGCGAAACGGAGCAAATGGAAAGAGGTATAAAAACATCAAGTCGCTCATAGACCGTCAGGACAGTTCGGTACTGCTCTTGACTGCAACCCCCTACAATAAGGATTTCTCAGACCTTTCGAATCAGTTGCGCCTCTTTATATCGGACGACCAGGACCTTGGCATCCGCCCCGAGAACTATATCCGAGAGCTTGGCGGGGAGCGTGAATTCAGCTACAAGCATAATGAAACCTTTATTCGTTCCATTTCAGCGTTCGACAAAGGTGCTAACGCCGAGGACTGGAGCGAACTGATGAAGCTGTTTCTTATTCGTCGCACTCGCACATTTATAAAAGAAAACTATGCAAAGGTCAATGATGATAAGAATGATCCGGATTACGGACGAAAATATCTGCAATTTCGCAACGGAGGTAAGTTCTATTTCCCCGACCGTGTGCCGAAGGCCATAAAATTTGATACTGCCCCTGGCGACCAGTACTCGCGCCTTTACTCCGATGAGATGATGGACCTGATGGAATCTCTCTCGTTGCCACGCTATGGTCTCACCGCATACGTAAGCGAGGATAAGACAAAGGAAGCTTCGGAGCTCGAGAAGCAGATTATCGAGAATCTCTCGAGAGCCGGAAAACGCCAGATGGGATTCTGCAAGTCTACATTTTTCAAGCGAATCGACAGTTGCGGTTTTTCATTTCTTCAGACCCTATCGCGTCATATCCTGCGCAATATGGTGTTTATCTATGCGCTCGACAACAAATTACGTCTGCCTATCGGAGATGAGTATGAACTCCCGGAGGATTATATCGATGACGAAGATCCGAACGGTAGCGGAGCGGGTGCAAAGGTGCCAGTTATTTCCACCGACCTTAAGGATTACATACGTCGAGCCGAAGAGCACTATAACATGATTGCAAGCAAGGGGAATGTGGCATTTATAGATGGAAAGTACTTTAAGCGTTCTCTCAAACAGCAGTTGAAGAAGGATTGCTATACCCTTATCGATATGATAAAACTGTGCGGAAAGTGGGAACCAACTACCGACCAGAAACTCAACGAGCTGTATAAGTTGCTTACTGAAACGCATCCCGATGATAAGGTGTTGGTATTTACCCAATATTCGGATACTGCAGAGTATATTTACCGCGAACTTAAAGCTCGTGGGCTTAAGAGAGTGGCAGTGGTTACCGGAGGGAGTGAGAACCCCACTGCCGAGGTCGAGAAATTCTCGCCGCTCAGCAATGGTAACACCACAATGAGTATCGCCGACCAGACTCGGGTACTCATCGCCACCGATGTCCTGTCGGAAGGGCAGAACCTGCAGGATAGCCATATTATTGTAAATTTCGACCTACCGTGGGCTATAATTCGGCTCATTCAGCGAGCCGGGCGTGTGGACCGTATCGGACAGAAGAAAGGTGAGATATTCTGCTATTCATTCTTCCCTGCCGAAGGGGTGGAGAAGATAATAGCCCTTCGCGAACGACTTAATAACCGCATAAACGAGAATGCAAATATAATCGGTTCGGACGAAATCTTTTTTGAAGGGAATGAGCAGAACTTGCGCGATATGTATAATGAGAAGTCTGGTTCTCTCGACGAGGACGATGACTCGGACGTGGATCTTTCATCTCAGGCATTCCAGATATGGAAGAATGCTACCGATGCAAATCCTAGACTGAAGGAAATTATACCCAACATGCAGAATATGGTCTATTCGACCAAAGCGGTAGGCTCGACTGGGGAGGCAGGTGTCATTACCTATGCACGCACCTATAACGACTTTGATGTGCTAACTTGGGAGGCGCCCGACGGCACTGTGGTGTCAAACTCGCAGAAACGTATTCTGCAGGCCATGGCTTGTGACATCAACACTCCGGCCGTAGAGCCCATCGCCAACCACCATGAGCTTGTGAGCAAGGCGGTGACCGAGATAGAAAATGAGTCGGCCACCCCAAGCATGGTGGGTGCCCTTGGCAGTAGATTCTCTACCCGATTCAGAATTATTACTCTGCTTGAACACTACTGTAAGCAGGAATCAAATCTCTTTCTCAGCAATGAAGACAGGGAGGATATTAAGATGGCTATTAACGATATCTATAACTATCCTATGCTTGATTCAGCCAAGCTTACCATTGGGCAGATGTTGCGCCGTAATCAGGACCCGATGGAGATTGTGCACTATGTGGTCGACCTGCGTGCCAAAAATCTACTTTGCAGACTCCCTGCCGAAGAAAACACCAGTAAGGATCCGGTGATAGTATGCTCTATGGGGATGCGCTACACCTCCGTAAATGAAAATGAACTATGATACGTAAGAACGATTTTATAAAATTGATTCGCAACGGCAGTTTCAAAGAGCTATTTATTGAGCTTGGGTGGAACTACTATCGTGGTGATTCACGTCTTCACCCTATTTGCGTGGATGAGGTGGTGTATCAGCTTTATACAATTGCTGAACGGAACAATTTTCAAATAATTTATGGTGAGATTGAGGAGCTTCCGACTCAAACTCTCGCTAAGAAAATTGACAGCAAACTGCGTCGCCAGGTCAACGACGATTATGTATGCATTTTCCGCAAACTTAGCACTGCTCACGATGTGTGGGTGGTGCCGGTGCGCAACAATGAGAAGCGCGACTTGGTAATGGTGGAGTGTGACCAGGATCATATAGATTTCCTTTACTCCAAACTCGAAGGGTTTTCATTCGAGATGGGGGAGGAGACTAATATAGTTGACCTGCGTGCCAAGGTGCAGAAATCGTTTGCTGTAAACTCCGAGAAGATTACAAAGGATTTTTATGCCGGCTTCAAAAAGCAGCATAAGGGATTTGCCGAGTTCATAACCGGTATCGATGACCATATCGCTCTCAAGGATAACACCAACAAGAAGTGGTTTACATCTGTGATGCTTAATCGCCTGATGTTTTGCTACTTTATCCAGAAAAAAGGATTTCTGGATAACGATTTTAATTACCTGCGCGAGAAGCTTAAATGGGTGCGTCAGGAGCAGGGTGAAAACCGGTTTTTCTCTACCTTTTATAAAGGTTTCCTTGCCGACCTGTTTCATGATGGATTGAATTCACCGGTTCGAGACAAGGCTTTCCGCGATAAGTACGGAAAGATTCCGTACCTTAACGGAGGGATGTTCGAAGAGCATCAGATAGAACGCGAATATGCGGATATTGATATAGAGGATGAAGCTTTTTTTAAGCTTTTCGATTTCTTTGATACATGGCGCTGGCATCTTGATACACGCATCACATCTACCGGAAAGGATATCAATCCCGATGTGTTGGGGTATATCTTTGAGCAGTATATCAACGACCGTGCGCAGATGGGTGCCTACTACACCAAAGAGGATATCACCGAGTATATAGGTCGCAACTGTATACTCCCATTCCTTTTTGACAAGGTGGCGGCATCTACATCGGCTCCCGATTTCAAGCCCGATGGCTATGTATGGGAAATCCTTAAGAAATCGGGCGATAAGTATGTTTTTGATGCTGTGAAGAAAGGTTACAAGGATTTTGATAAGATTCCGGACGAGATTTCACGCGGCATCATCACAGAGGAGATGCACGAGGAGTATACGGTGACCCCAGTAGGGAAGCATGCGGCAGGGCATGTGCCGCTGTCGGAACTCCGAAAGGAGTGGAATCGCCCTACGCCTGAAATCTGGGCTCTCCCTACCGAGATATGGCGTGAAACCATCGACCGTCTGCAGCGGTGCGATGCAATCATAGGGAAAATCCGCAATGGTGAAATAACTGCAATCAACGATTTTATTACTTATAATCTTGATATTCGCAGTTTTGCGTTAGACCTCATTGCCGGTGGAGACTCAAAATTTGTAAAGCATTTCTATGAGGCTCTGACGCAGGTTACAATCCTTGACCCAACTTGCGGGTCGGGAGCATTCCTGTTTGCGGCGATGAATATTCTCGAACCGCTGTATGAGATTTGCATCGAACGGATGCAGAGCATGAACCGAGATAACCCCTATCTCTTCAAAGAAGAGTTGGAGGAGATTAATGGTAAATACCGCTCCAATATCCAGTACTTTATCTATAAATCGATAATTCTCCGCAATCTCTATGGCGTCGACATCATGGTCGAGGCTACCGAGATAGCTAAGCTGCGCCTGTTCCTGAAGATGGTGGCAGTGGTGGAGGTAGATACCCGTGCCGATAATCTCGGTCTCGACCCGCTCCCCGACATCGACTTCAATATCCGTTGCGGCAATACCCTCGTCGGCTACGCCAACAAGGCTGAACTGGAAAATAGTCTTGGAAATGCGGGTGATATTCTTGAAGAGTTAGCTAATCAAGAATTCAAAGAGAAAATTGAGGTAGAAATGAGAACGGTAGCTGCAACTTTTGATGTATTCAAGAGAGTTCAGCTTGTTCAGGATGAGAATATAGTGAAGTTCAAGAAAGCAAAACATGAGCTTCGCAGACGCCTCAATATTCTCAATGATACTCTCAATCATCGTCAGCATGAAGCTTGTAAGTCGTTGATGAGTTATGAAGCTTGGCTTGATTCACATAAGCCTTTCAACTGGTTGGCCGAGTTCTACACCATCATAGAGGGAAATGGCGGCTTCGATGTTATCATTGGCAACCCACCGTATGTTGAATTTCCCAGTTCGGATGTTAATTATTATTTTGATAGTCTGCGAAGTTCGAAATGTGGGAATTTGTATGGTTGTTGCACTGAAAGAGGATTAAGTATCGGAAATAAAAAAGGAAGATTCTCTTTCATTATTCCAGTTGCAATAACATGTTCAAAAAGAATGTCAGAGGTTATTGACTTATTGAAATTAAATTCAGAGTTATTATGCTTCGCAAATTTTGATGATAGACCTGGCAAACTATTTGAAATGATAGAGCATCTAAGAGCTTCTATCTTTATATCCTGCAGAGGTGAGAGTGAGAATACGAAAATATTTTCTACAAAATATAATAGATGGTATACATGTAGTAGACCACTCTTGTTTAATATACTTGAATTTGTTGACGTATCAAAATTTGTATCGAGTTTTACAATTCCTAAATTTTCTAACTTACTTGAATGTGATATCAATTCTAACTTATTGTCAACTAGTCGCAAAATAGAAAATTTCTATGGTATTGACAATAATAAATCTATCTTTTATAGAGCAGCTGGTGGGGGTTATTTCCTATTAATAAAGGTTGAAAAGAGCCTAACATATATTAATGGAATACTTGAAAATGTGAAAGCGGAGAAATCTATTTTATTAGATTCTAAATATAACAATGTTTGTGTAGCCGGCTTAATC
>QLIP01107142.1_pt1 | contig 23347 bp, 25 predicted proteins | sample 1769771 | NCBI WGS metagenome assembly QLIP01 (sample SAMN09428762, study PRJNA476227) | Gut metagenome, whole genome shotgun sequencing project. | isolation source: cecum | host: Rhizomys sinensis | place: China: Jinsha town of Minqing, Fujian Province | collected 2013-09-23 | reverse complement strand
CCCTAACCGGCACAGCCAAGGCGCGCCCGGAAGCCTACGACATCAGGCTAATGGCTGTAATCTAGGGAGATGCCCACAATGGGAACCATCGACGACAGAACGGTAAATTACGCCCTGCCCTTGCCGCATCAGGATAATCGCCTGGTGGATGATGTGCTACGCCTGCGCGAAAGCTTGAATTTAATAGATACAAGCCTTAAAAACGCCACAGACCAAGCCTATCATGCCAGCGATATTGCCCAGGGACTAGAGAATGCCTGGGCCATACGCTTTACGGAGTTCTCAACCCAGATCCTCCGCTTAAGCGCACGCCTGGCCGCCATTGAGGCGGCTTTACCCATTCAGCAAAACCCCTCCCAATAGGAGGCAAATTATGTCCCAATCATCCCAAGAGTACAGCAATGCCGACTTGGTACGCGAAATTATAAAGTTCACTGATGCCGCCCAGGATGTCCATGTTACCATGGTCGAAAGCACGCGCAAGCTAGTTAGCGCGGAGCAAAAACTTGCAAGCAAGCTTGACCTGGCAGATGCATCCCTTGCCCCTGCCCCGGACAAATTGCCCAGGGCAGGCAGCGATGGCAAAATTGATGCCGGATGGCTGCCAGAAAACGGCCTAACCCAAGATGAGCTTGCAGATATACAGGCCAAAGCCCAGGCCGCCCAGAACACGGCGCAAGCGGCACAAAGCGCCGCAAGCATTGCCCAATCCACAGCCGAAACAGCCAATGCCGACACAGGCGTAACCGCAGGATCATACGGCTTGGCCCAGGACGATAGTAGCGGCACATTCAGCGTGCCTTATATTATCATAAATTCCAAAGGCAAAATCACCCAGGCCGCCAGCCACACCCAAAGCATGCCTAAAGCCAGCGCCAGCGCCCTTGGTATGGTGCAGATTGGCAATGGCCTAAAAATCACGCCCGAGGGAATCTTGTACCTAGACCCCTGGGACATCTTCCCCTTGCGTGCTCCCCTGCCAGTGCAGGGCATCACCCTCTCTGGCCGCAATCCAATCATGCCTGGGGAGACTGAGGCGCGTACCAACTGGCTAATTTGCGATGGGGTGATGATGGCCTGGGCGGCAATGTCCCCGACTTGCGCGGGTGCTTTTTGCTTGGCGCTGATGATAATCATCCTGCTGACTCTACTGGCGGAAGCGAGGGCCACACCCACGATTTTGACGGGAGCGTGGAGCCGACTACGCTAAGCAAAAGCCAGTTGGCAGGGCATGAACATCGCCAATGCGGGGCGCTTCGCAACCAGGCGGCACCCTCAACAATCTGGGACAAGCCTGATTCTTATATCGCCAACTACGGGTCTATCGGTGGACAAGTCTATTCCCTGGTAGCATCCGACAGCATGGAAAGGATTACTGGCAAAACATTTAGCGCTGGCGACAACGCCCCCCACCTTCACCGCTTCTCTGGCACGACTGGGGCTGGTGATCTCCCCCCATACTATGCCCTAGTCTATCTGATTCGGATTAGCTAGGCGAAGCTGATTTAACCGCCAACATCAAAGAGGAATCGTCCATGCAAGACATAGGCTTTGACAGCATTGAACGTGTTACGGTTGTTGCGCCGGATAATCTGATAATCATCAACCGCGTGGCCTTGAAGTTTGAATTTCCGCACGCCGACAATCTGCACGCTATCCAGTGGGATAACATCAGCAAGAGCGGCCACATCGAATTTGCAGACGGCCCAAACAAAGAACTAGCAAAGGCTGATTACAAAAAAGAAGTGCAGCCTTTTGTTGAGGCTTTTAAGGCCGAATATGAGCGCAAAAGGCAGGAAGAAATAGAGGCCAAAGCTGAAGCTGAGCGCCAGTATAACAGCGATGAAGCCCGTTATCAGCGTTTGCGGACGGAACGCGACAAGCGCATAGCTGATACAGATTATATGGCTATGCCTGATTATCCGCTCTTTGATGCCAAGCGCGAGGCTGTGCTGGCTTACAGGCAGGCGCTAAGTGATTTGCCAAGCCAGGAAGGAGCGCCCTGGGATGGAGGAGGGGATGCAACGCCGTGGCCTGAGAAGCCGTAAGATATGCGAGGGCTGGTAACGGCCCTCTTTTTGTTTGCGGTTTTTTTGTGAATTTAGAAAAAAGATTAATTTGCTACGCCAAAAGTAGCATTGCTACTCCGAAAGTAGCGCAAGGGGATGGGGAAGTGCAGGCGTGCGTCCAGGGTGCATGGGCACATGGAAAGGCGGGGGGATTATGACGTCTGCACCAAGCGTTTTGGTGCAAGACCGTTGGAACATATTAATTTTATTAAATAGTTTACGGGGCTTAAAATCCTTCGGCCCTAGGCTGTGCGGGTTCAAATCCCGCTCCGGGTACCATTCAAAACATCTCATAAGTCTAATAAGTCTGCTAACTATCTAAAATTATTTAATAACATATTCTATACTAAGTCCATAGAAGTATCCTCTATCATTCCAAGTCTCTGGAAAAGTGGTAACACTAGTGGTATAACACCCTCCAGTGTGGCCTTTTTTATCACTCAGTGTTACCGATGGAGGTACTAAGTGGTTGCATTACTTAGCGATGCACAAGTTAAAGCTGCCAAGCCAAAGGACAAGCGATACTTTATGGCTGATACTGGTGGACTCTATCTGGAGGTTGCCCCTGCAGGAGGCAAATGGTGGCGCTTTCGTTATACGTTTGGGGGTAAGCGCAAGATGCTGTCCCTTGGTGTCTACCCAGAAGTCAGCCTAAAGAAAGCAAGGGAGGGGCGGGATCAGGCACGAGTCCTTTTAGCTAGCGGCAGCGACCCGCAGGCTACGAAGAAAGAGAAAGAAACACAAGGCATAACTTTTGGCGCTGTTGCCGAAGAATGGTTCGCTTTTAAATGTAGCTTATGGGGTGAGGGATACGCTAAAGTGGTGCGTCTGCGCATGGACAAGTATCTACTTGCTAATTTTGCCAATGACGCACTTAAAGAGCTTCGTGCGTGTGATTTTTTACCCATGCTTCGCGAGATAGAATACCAGGAAAAGTACGAAACTGCTCATAGGATTGCCCAGATAGCTAATCAAATTTTTCGATATGCTAAGTTACTAGGCATCATCGAGAATAATCCAATTGCTGACATCTCGGAAATTATGATGTCTGCAAAAGTTACTCATCGCTCGGCGATCTTAGATCCAGAACAAATTGGGTGCATGTTAAGAGATCTGGAATACACTACCTCCAGGCCAGTAACCACTTATGCACTTAAGATCATGCCCTACGTCTTTGTGCGCTCTGGTGAACTTCGCGCTGCCCTGTGGGATGAAATTGACTTTGATACAAAAACTTGGACCATCCCAGCAGGGCGAATGAAGATGCGCAGACCGCATATAGTGCCTCTGGCAACTCAAGTGGTTGAGCTTTTTGGTGGTTTGAAGCTACTCACCGGCGACGGGGAATTCTGCTTCCCAAGCTCAATCTCCAAAAAACGTTGTCTCACGGATGTTGCCCTGCTCAACTCACTGCGCCGCCTGGGCTATGGCCGTGATGAAATGTGTATCCACGGCTTTCGGAGCATTGCCTCTACTATTCTAAACGAAAAAGGCTATAGGTCGGATGTCATTGAAGCCCAGCTTGCTCACGCAGACAAAAGCGCCGTGCGTGCTGCCTACAATAGGGCCGAGTACCTCGATGAGCGCCGCAGAATGATGCAGGAGTACGCAGATTATCTGGATAGCCTCAAGGCTGCCCAGATGATTGAATAGCATTTAGCAGCCACTCGTCTTCTAGAAGCGCCTCCAACTCGGGGGGCGCTTTTTTATTGCCTTTTCTCTCCTGAAGTTTCCTGCCCAACGCTGCAATATTATTCCTGCGGATTCATTATAAAGCAATTTATATGTTATAAGTTGCTGAAATATTTACCAAAGGAGGCGAGATGCCGCTAGATTACGAGTTTGTACAAAGCTACCGGCGGATTCAGGAGACCTTGCTGGTGAGTACGCAGCAGCAACTGGCTGATGCTCTGGACATCTCCCAGGCGTCTGTCTGCGCCGCGCTCACGAGACGGTCAATTCCTCCAGGCTGGTTGTTAAAACTATGCCTGGAGAAGAGGCTGAATCCCCTATGGATTCTCTACGGGGACATTCACAAAAAGTATCTCATACCCACAGACGAGGTGCCTGATGAGAGATCCTGCGGATCATCCACACTGGTGTCAGCAGAAGCAGTATCAGGTTCCCCTGCTCTCATGTCTTAAATGCCAGCGCTTTCCCTGCGGAGGAATTGGCAGGGAGCAAATGCAGGCGCTGCGGGAATCCAGCTTCACTGAAGAAATCATCGAACAATTAAAAGCGAGGCGAAGCAATATGTTCATTTTCAAAAGAGAGAACGGGGCGCTGGAAATAGCGCCAGCAAATTTCAGCCCCGACAAGTTTGACGAGTCCGTACTTTCTGGAGTGGCCGAGGTGCTTTGCGTGGGCAAGATTCTCGTCAAGCAGACGCGCCTGGTGCTGAAAAGCAGGGAAGAGATGGCCAATATTCGAGAACAGGCACAAAGAGCTGCCGAGCCTGCGCAGGAGCAGCCAAAACGCCGCAAGGCAAAAAAGTAGGAGGCTTTTATGCAGATTACATTGGGGGATTCGGATCAGATTGTGGCCATGGTTGAGCTGGCAATGGATGTTGTCCGCAAGATGAAAGAGAAGGGCCTCACTAAGGAACTATCGGAGTATTTCACGCAACTGATGCGCGAACTCCATGCCACGGACACGGCAATGGACTCAGCAGCCTACCAAGCCTACCGCAACTCCGGGATGAGTTCTAACGAGGCCATTCAGCTTTTGCTGGCCCGCCGGATGCAGCGTGATGAAATTGCCGCTTCCTTGGGCAAGGCTGTGCGTTCACGCCTACAGTAGGTAGCTGGGATGTCAGTTGACCTAAGCGCGGAACAGGAACGGATTGTTCAGGCGGCGCTGGACTTTGTGCATAGTTCGCAAGGGCCGCAGCACATCTGCATTTCCGGCTACGCTGGCACTGGCAAAACTACGGTAATGGGCAGTTTGGGGGCTAGGCTTATCAAGGCCACCCCCAAGCTGGCCATTGCCTGGTGTGCGCCTACAGGCAAGGCAGCTTCAGTGCTAAGGGGCAAGCTTAAGGATTTTGAGGCGCTAAACAGCCAGTCGCTAGTGCATACAGTGCATGGGCACATCTATAACCTCCGGGGCGTCAAGGATGGGAAGTTCCAGTGGGGGCGCAAGCAGGCTGAGTTCCCCTACGATTTGATTATCGTAGATGAAGCTTCGATGGTCACCAGGCAAATGTTTCGTGACCTGCTTTCATACAAAAAGAAAGTCATCTTTGTTGGCGATGCCGGACAGCTTCCGCCAGTAGGCGATGAGCCTTTCCCTGACTTGCAGGCCACTGAATTGCGCCTGGTTACCGTGCAGCGCCAGGCCCTGGAAAACCCAATCATTCGCATGGCAACCCTTGCCAGAAATGGGGAGCCTATTCCGCATGGCTCTATAGGCCAGGATTTCTGCAAGCTTGCGCCTAGAAGCAACGCGGCTATGGCTGTGCGTGGCATGTTCCTATCCAGTATGCTGGAAAAGGACGTGATGATTCTCTGTGCGCGCAACAAGACGCGGCAGGCAATCAATCGCATAGCCCGCACAACCCTGGGTTTTTCGGGAGACATTCCAAACAAGCACGAGCGTCTGCTCTGCCTGCGCAATGAGCGCAGTTTTGGCGTTTACAATGGGCAGGTTGTTTCTGTGGGATCCGCTTGCGCTCAGGGCACAAGCAATGCCTGCTACCGACTGGTGATCGAGAATGGCCCTGCCCTGCTTGCCTACAGCGGCGCATTGTTCGCTCAGGACGGCAGTGAGATTCGCACGCGCTTGGCTGAGGATGCGCAGGAACTACGCCAGAGCCTTGCGTTCACTTGCCAGGACGAAGTTGCCCTCTTTGATTATGGCTACGCTCTTTCCGTACACAAGGCCCAAGGTTCGGAGTGGGACGCTGTGCTGCTCTACGATGAGCGCATGTCGCAGATGAGCGACCAGGACTACGCCCGCTGGCTCTATACGGGCATCACAAGAGCTAAAAACAAACTATGCATAATTGGCTAGGAGGCCAAAATGGGACCGACAATGAACAAGGATGTTAACAAATGCCTGGAGCCGCTGCTTGCTTCAGGCTGGACGACTTCTCAGCGAGGCAAGCACATTAAGCTGCACAGCCCTGACGATCCAGGAAAGTTTCTGATGCTCAGCTGCACGCCAAGTGATCGCCGAGCGCTAATGAATATCAGGGGCAGCATCCGGAGGCTTTGTGCTAGTCCTGTTTGATTTCAACAACCTTGCCTGCCGCTGCGTACACCTAAGCGGTATGCAGCGGCAAGGCAAGGATAGCTGGGGATTGGTTACCTACACCATCTTCAACATTATCCAGGAGTTTCTGGGAGACTTATCCGAGGCTGTAGGGCCGGAGGAAAAGATTGAAACCGTCTTGGCTCTCGACAGCCACAGCGGCTACTGGCGAAGCCAGCTATACCCGCCCTACAAAGCCAACCGCCGCGACAAGCGCCGCGAAGACGACATTGACTGGGAGCGGGCTTTCCAGGAGTTTGCAAGGCTGGCACAGGCGCTAGCCCGCTACACCCCCTGGAAAGTTCTGGAAGTGCCTGGCTGCGAGGCCGATGACATCATCTATGCCTTGGCAGTTACGCACGATACCCCTGTGGTAATCCACTCTGGAGACTCTGACTACCTCCAGTTGGTTGGCGAAAACGTCTCGCTCTATCAGCCGCAGCGCCGTGACTATGTGGAGTTCCCCATGGTTTGCAAAATCGCAGGCGGCGAAGCTATCTGCCGGAGTCCGCAGGAGTATCTTAGCTACGCCATTCTCACTGGCCAGGGCGGCAAGGACAACGTTTATAACATCAAGACGCCTACGGACTGGGACAATAGTTCCGGCAAGCGCAAGCCTGGTTTTGGTGTGGCAGCGGCGAAGAAGCTGCTGGAGAAAGCCGACTGGCAGGAGGAACTGCGGAAGCTTGGCCTTTGGGAAAACTATCTGCGCAACCAGACGCTGATCGATATGTCCAAGCTGCCTGAGGCTCAGCGTGCCCAGATTATCCAAGCCTACCAGGCTTTACCGCCAGGCGAAACAAAGATCGAAGCCCTGGCTGATGAGTTCGATTGGCCCTCGGTGCGCGGCGATGCGCACAATCTTAATGCTGAGTTGGCGGGGTATCTCGGAAATAGCGAGATGCCTACGCCAGAACTATCGGAAGCGGACAAAGAGGAATTGGGAAATTTTACATTATAAAGGAGCATAATCATGACTGAACTTCAGGAAGATTTTGAAAATCACGGCATCTGCATCGATAACGTTTTTCTGTTTGCCTATCTAACTTGCGATGGCGGGCAATTCGATGTGCTGTGGGATAAATTTGGCGAGATGAGCAGGGATGGCCTGCTTTCCTTGTTTGGCAGCAAGCTTGCCGAGCTGATTATGGAAGATGACGAGGACATAACCTTCCATCTGCAGACTGCAGGTGGCGTGCTTATTGAGGCGCATTGTTCCTACCCTGACCCCGATCACGTAGACTTCGCTGCCGATGGCGAAGTTACTGGCTGGCAGTGCGGGACTGGCAGCATGAAAATGTATGTTTACGAACCAAGTCTGGACGAAGCCCTGGCAAAGCTCGTGGCGAATGCCAAGATCATTGAGGAGACATTCTTGAAGGTTGCCCGAGATGGGTTTCAGAAAGGGCTTGAGGAGTCTTGATCATGGACCTCGCGTTCTTAAAAAAATTCGTTCCCGAACGGGAACTGCACGCCCTGGTATCTGGCCTTAACGGCGAAGAAGGCAAGTACTTCAAGGAGATTCTGGAAGTTACAGAGAAGCGGATCATGGCTGTGCCTCCGCTTGGCTTTGACGAGGAGATTGGCCTGGACGCCAGGGTTCACCTGCACTACTTCGGGGGAGCCACAGACATCTACATCTCGGAGCTTGACTTCAGAACCCTGGAAGCCTTTGGCTTTACTTGCCTAAATGGTGATCGCTGGAACGCCGAGCTTGGTTACAGCAATATCAGCGAGATTATCTCTATCCCGCTGATGGAGCTTGACCTGCACTTCGACAACTCGGTAACGCTTGGTGAGATTGTGGAAAGATACAAGGCAGAGTAGGATGTGATAGAAGCCGGGGCTGGGGTGTGTCTAGCCCCGGTAAGATCTGATGACCTGTCCCCAAAAAAAGATACCATTGAAATACTGAATGCCTAAAAAGTTGGGATGGTTGACAAACTGCAAGCCGCCGTTTATATATAAGCCAGTTCGGTGCTGCACGTCAGCTCGATAGGGTTCGCCCCGCCGAACTTCAAAAGTCATCAAGCCCCTGTGTACAGGGGCTTTTTGCATAGCTGACTCCGCCACGCGGAAAGATGCTCACTGCTGTCAGGGAAAACTTTTAGCCCGTCCATTTTGTCTGCAGGTGTGTTCTTTGAATTGTAATAAAACGGAAGCATCTGAGTAAAAAAGGGATATTCCGGTTTATTGTAAGAAATTGCGTGATAGACGTTGTACGCGCATAAATCCGCCAACTGTACTCCCTCTGATAATTCACTTCGCACAAAAAGTGGCATCTCGACAATTCTTCTGATTGGTACATTCGCAGATGTTCTTTGTTCAAGAAAGTACGTATGTTTATTCGCCAGAGATGCATTTTCTTGAGGTGAAACATCATCGGCAATTATGATTGCGCGGTGTTTTCCATGGCACTCACGCATATAGTTTTCAATCCTTTCACATAGCAATTCCCACGCTTTGATATGTAGTTTTGTACTATCAAAGTGTGGGTGTAATGATCGTTTATCAATAGCGATGCTTATACAGATTGTGTGGGTATCTTTCATTTGCTGATAATATAATTCAACGATATTCGTGATTTCATCTGCTGTAAGTGCCGACAAAAATTTTGATTCAGCCCTGCGCTTTGGAATTCTTATCCAAGTTGACTTTACTTCACAGTCGTGCAGATTAAATATTACACCTGCTCTATCAGAGATTTTTTTGATCAACTCGCGTTTATACTGAACAATAGGGTGATAAAATTTTGGCCAATTATGCTCAAACAGACCTACCGCCGTCAAACTATAAAGCCATGTATTTTGATTAGTTATATCAAGATTTCCTGATTCATCGACATAGAAAAGATACATACAAATTACCTCGCAGCAGCTAAAATCAACGCTTAATGTAAACATGTTGAAAGATTGTAGTTCCCCAGGGAATATTAACATAAATGGCCTTGAGCCTGTTCATTGCTAAATGAGTGCAGTAATCCTTGGCTTTTGTCAAGCGTCTGCCGGTTCATAGATTTTGTTATCCGTATCCGTGTGAAAACGCGGCCCTTTTCTTTTAGGTATGCTAAAATGCTGATACGATTTTGTTATAAGATATAAAGGGACAGATATAGGGCTGTTCTAACAATCAATCGATCAAAGGAGAAGGCCATGTATACTTTCCGTTTTATCCACTTCCTTTCTCAGCATTTGTTGGCTCAGGTTTTGTTGCCTGCCATCGCGTGGGTGTGCAATTTCTTCATTATCAGGTACGCAGTTGAATTCTGCGTACCGTCCTGGGTAACACCAAGCTTTGACATTGGCTTGGGGATTTTCTGTGTTGTGTGTGGATTGGTCCAGCTCTGTATGGTTCTGTACACTTGCAGAGTGTATGGGCCAGTATTCCGTGAACTGGCCGAGAGTCAGTTCTAAGCAAAACGGGCCGTGTAAAAAACACGGCCCGTTTATTTTTTTAGCTGCTTCAAATAGTCAGATACGAAGCGCTATTGAAGCGTTACTTTTTACATCATCGTCATGCCCGGCAGTAATACATTTTAGCATGATGCGTGGGATGCCATCAATGCCTTTCCCATCATAAATTGTAATGGTCACTGGCGCATCACGTAGCTCCATCGCGCATTTGTATTCGCTTCTCCCACATGCGCACCAATACTTAGTCAGAGGCCGGTACTGCCTAATGGCACTCTTGATAGCCGTCAGTGTTTCGTAGCGTTCTTCTATGCCCAGTTTGGCCAACAGAGTTTTGAGTGGCTGCTCAAAGCGTATATCCGCCTCAACAATGGCTTTGGGCATATTTATTTTCTTCCTTGTCTATTAGGGCGCGAATGTCTGAGTTTTCTACGCCTTCCGAAGGAGTACTTAAATATGCCTCAAACGGTATTACCTCACCATCGTCATAGGTAGCCCATGCCAGGTCATGCGAAAGGCCAACAAGCTTGAGCCAGTGCTTGCTGCCATACTTTGCCAGAACATCGTGTAGAACTCTCTGCTCGCTCTCATCAAAGCAGGAAATATCTGGACTCGCCAAAGATGTGAAAATATATTTTTCCCCATTTTCATCTTTAGTATGGTCTATTTTCAATATTCCCCGGTCTTTCATAACACCGAGTGCATCGTGGTTGTCCAGGGGAACAGGCCCTAACTCTTTGCGAATATACCGCCATTCAGTGATTGTATGCGCAAGTTGCAGAAAAGCCGTCTTGTCTATAAGCCACAGCAGCTTGTTCAAGCGCACCATGCTCATCTTGCCGCTAGCGTTTTCACAGATGAAGAGGACAGCATTTTCGAATTTACGCTGGTTCATGTAATGCCCTCCTTTACCGCTTCGCCTCAACAGTGCGGTCAGCCTGGGCTTTTGTCAAGCGATCTGCGGAGCGTAGCTTACGGGCTGTAGCCTAGATGAAAACGTAGTCCGTTTTCTAGCCAATCTCCACAAAGTCCGTCATCTTGAGCTTGCCAGCGTAGTAAGCCTTCCAGGCTTCGTCAACGTTCTTGAACTTCTTGGTTTCGCCCCTGTCGCTCTGCCCTAGCCCGACAGTTGCCTTATACAGGCCAAGCACTGGTTCGTTCTTGGGCACCATGAGCAAGTCGCCGCGTTTCTGGTCAGTGAAAAGCTGCTTTGTGGGCAGGAAGCTCTTAGCCTCCTCAATCGCCTCGTCTGAGATAGGCAGGTGAATCTGCATGGCATCGCCATCGTAGTCAGCGTTAAGCCCGCGCTCCCAGATTGGGTTGATGCGCAAGTTCTTGCCATCGCGCAGTCTGGGCTTGGCTGCCAAAATGCCATGCCGCCAGAGGGTCGGGGCGCGGTTTACAAATACGGGGCGCTTCTCCATTTCTTCGTTAAGGGCGGTAACAGCCTGGGGGCTTTTATTGCTTACTGCCTCCTGGGCTTGCAAGGGCGAATAGCCTAATTGCGCGAGGCGTCTTACCACAAAGGGCTTGTACATCTCCCAGGCTGATTTTTCCGGCAGGCCGACTTCATCAAGGCCAAGGGAGGTGTCTGGCGAAATAGTGGCGCGGCCAGAGAGATTCATCTTGCCGTAGATTACCTTTCCCTGAAAATAGCCGTCAGCAGGCACATCGCCAGAGATAAAGGCAAGCGCGCCTTTGACGTTGCGGTTGCGCATGGTTGGCGCCTCGGGCGCAAGCATTCCGGTAAGCTCACCCAGGCGTTTTTGCATGGCTTCGCGGTTGGCGACAATTTCTTCCTTGCCAAGTCCGGCGTCTTTGATTTTGGCAAAGGAATTGTTCTGCAGGATCAAATCGCGGTAGAGGGCATTGGCATCGTTATCCAGGGTATCGCCGCTTGCGCCTACAACCAGCGGGCGCATTACTGGCGGCGTTACTGGAACTACAGAGAGCGTGTAGGCATCGCCAGCCTTGACGTCCATATCCTTGAGCGTGCGCAGGAACTTCACACGCTTGACCATTTTGTCTAAGGCAGCGTTAGACAATTTGCCGCTGAACAGCGCTTCTTCTGATTCCGCAAGTTCCTTTCCCACATCCACAGCATTAAGGGCCTTGCGAATTTCATGGCCGCCCTGGTTGAGAGCCATGCGTTTAAGCTCGCCACTGTCGATTTTCAAAACGGAGCAGGCGGCATCGGCAAAGATTGGATTAACTACAGGCTCTGTGAGCTTGATATGCGTCCAGCGTGTGCCGTTAAGCCCGCCAGTGAGCAGCGGATCAAACAGGCCGCCAGCTTCAGGATTCATGGTCTTGGCGTTAATCCTCAGCCCGTCCTTGATTTCCCCGGCGCTCTGGGAAAGGACGTCCTTGTCTGTGAGCGGCAGGGCGCAAAGCGCATCACCTTCTTTTTTTACGTTAATCCCCGCCTGGCGCAGGATTCCCGCAAAGCGGGTGAAAGTCTTTTTCTCTTCAGGCAGGCGCGGATTGCCGCCCTGCTGAAATACTTTCCAGAAGTCGAGGTTTTTGCCGCTTCTAAGCATCGTGCCTTCGCGAAGCAGGCTTCTGGCATTGTGTGCCAGGAGGGCGTTAACCTCCATGCCGCCAAGGGCCTTTGGGCCAGTCTCTCCGCTTCCGGCTGGGGCTTCGTCCTGGTCATAGGCCCCGTCAATGCCCCGCGCCGCAAAGTTGGTGTCTGAGGTCTTAAAGAGCTTGTGGTAGTGCTGCACGCCCACAAAGACGTTGGGAATCTTCTTGCCGGTTACAGGGTCTGTAAGGGTTTCCTTGTCCTTTACGCCGTTCTTTTTCAACTCATCGCGCACAAACTTGATATAGTCATTCTTGCTGTAATTCTCGATGGCATAGGGCTTGCCAGTTTTTCTGGCTACCTTGCCAAGCGCCCCTTCGAGAATTTGTCCGGCATTGATGCGGCTGATCACGCCTACCGAAGAAAAAATAATATCTACTGGCTTTCCTGCTTCGTCCTTGGGCATCTGCTCTGTGGGCAGAATTTTGGAACAAGTGCCCTTGTTGCCGTAGCTTCCTGTGAGCTTGTCGCCAACTTGCAGGGGCTTTTCAATTTTCAGCACAGCCATGCGCAGGGAAGGCGTTGCGCCTACTGCCACAACCTCAGCGGGGTAGGTGCCGTCATAGACTTCGCTGACATCCCTGAAGGGATTGCGCAGACTGCGGTGCAGCTTGCCCAGAATCTGATTAGCACGGCTTTCGGCATTATTTTCCAAAGCCAGGATTATCGGGTCGCCCTGCTCAAGCACCGCGCCCTTGCGCGCAAGGCCGCCCTCGTCCAGTTTGTCGAGCTGGGCGCGGCTGAAGCGCGTTGGAAACGCGGCCACATACTTATCCTTGCCCAGGGTAATATTTGCCGTAATGTTCAGGGTAACTTTGTCGGAATGGACGCTGGTCATCTTTTTGGCGGCGTCTTCGGAAACAACCAGGCCGTCCTCGTGATTCATGCCCTCCCAGGGCATATAGGCCACAGACATATTCCGGCCCATGGTCAGTTCGCCGTTGCGTGCAAAGTTGCTCTCGGCAAGCGGCTGATCCTTGCGCACGGCATCTCCAGGCTTTACCGTGAGCGTATTGTGCAGAAAGGTTTTGGTTGCCAGCGGCAGGTTATTCTCATAGTCAACGGGCACTTCCTTGCCGGACTGGTCTTTGATGAAAATATACTCGTCCGTTATCCGCGAAACTGTGCCGTCAACCGGGCTGCGCGGCATAGTCCAGCTACCTAGCATCTCAACGGTACTCCCAGGAGCCTTGCTCCCAGGCTCGGCTTTTGGCAGTGCTGATTTGACCAGCCTGGTTTCGGGGTCTTTGAGCGGCAAAGCCTGCTGGATATGCTTTGCGCCCATCAGCAGGCGGTTGCCCTGATTTGCGGGCATGAACGGAATGGTATTGACCGTTACCGTGGTTAAATCGTGGGGCGAGGGAATCTGGTAATCAAGCCTGGCGCGCTTAACATGCACGAGCTTTCCCTGATAGATCGCCGCAACTTCGTCTGAATCCTTGCGCTCCTTGAGGTGGCCTGGGTCGGGGAAGGCAACATACTTGTCCCAGAGGTCAATAACGCGCTTGGTTTCTTTCTGGCCTGTGTGCAAGTCAAGCACCGTTTTATAAAACTCGTTGTCGTCTCCCTTGAGCGCTCCAAGAGTAGCGTGGACGTCTATGCCCACCTTGCTGCTTTCAGGAGCAGCAATGGGATCAATTACTCCCGTGTAAGAGTAATTCACGGCGCGAGTCTCGAAGGGCACAGCGCGTTCGCTGCTGATTGCGCCCTCGCCAAGGCGGGTGATGATCGAGGCCGAGTCGATGAACTCTACAGGATTAATCTGGGCTGGCAGCCTGGACAATGAAGACCCAGTGATAAAGCGGCGCACTGGCAGGGTAAGGTTGTCGGGGGCAAAAATCTTGCGGGCGCCCTGCTCGCCGCCCTGGTAGCTGTCAAGCCTGGTCTTGAATTTGCGGTCGATGTCCTTGGTTTTGTCAATTACTTCGGCAAGCAGGTCTTCAACGCTGTAAATTTTCTGAAATTCCAGGTGGTCGCGCTCGTCAAAGTCTGCTTCCTTGCGAAACACAGCGAGCATTTTGCGCATGGCTTCGAGCACGGTCAAAGCATTAACTGAGCTATGCGCGCGACCAAGCGTAATCTTGGTTGTTTCGGGATCAAGGCTGGTTGCGCCAAAATAGGCGCGGATAGCTGAATCCTTTTCTGCTGCGCTGACGTTTTTGGCCTTGCCCTCGTCATTGTACATTACCAGTTTGGAATAGAGCGTATCACGAGTGCGGTCTAGCTTGGATGGCGTAAGCTCCGCAAAGTTCTTTTCTGAAAGCTCCTTGCCAATGTGGCTGTTCACATCTTCCGCGCTTGCGCCAAGGATGCGCAGCATGGCTACGGCGGGGATCACCGAGTTCAGGATATTGATTTTGAAAATGCCCGTAGCCGGGTCCATGACCAGTTTGAAGTTGGCGCCCTTGGCCAGGTTGAAAGAACTCTCCAGCTCATCATTGCCGCGTTTGCGGGTATATACGCCGCTCTTGGTGCGCATCTGGCTGACAACTGAGTATTCATTGCCATCCAGAAGCAGGGTAAAGCGGTTGGTGTAGTAGGGAATATTCAGGATCAGTTTGTCTTTGAGCGTACTCTCCACCTTGCCTGTGCTGTTATTGACGATTTCAATATCGGCATAGACCCCGTCTGAGGCATTGCGCTTGGTAGTAAGCAAATCACGCTGCGCCGAGTGGGAAAGCTCATTAAAGCGCACGCGCAAATCCAGCAATTTGGCGGTAAAGCGCTTGCCAACCACAGGAAATTTGTGCCGGATAGCCTCAACTACCTTGGTATGGATGGCCTGGCGAATCAGCCTTGGGTCAGTAACGATATTGCGTTTGTTCACATCAGGCACTTTGTCCTCCCTCGGGCAAGATGGCGTAGCGCGCTACAAGGTGAAAGCAGCCTTCCTTGTCAAAGGTATGTTCCATGTTCAGGAGCGCCAGGTCTCCCGGGTTTTTCAATTCGTTCTGGCAGCGGAAGGAGCGGGTTAGGAGGTTCTCATATTCCAGGCGTTTGGCTTCGTCATTGAGGCAGCCCACAAAGATGCGGAATTCTGTTTCCTTGGGATAGAGCAGCGGATTGCGGCTTTTGCCAAAGGAGCCCAGTAGGGCTTCGGCTGGATCGTTGGAGAAGTCTTTAATCTTTTCGCTTTCGATGCCCATTTACAGACTCCCTGTTAGAGCGCTCATACGTCCTTGCAAATATTTAACTTCGTCCCTGAGTCGCAGGATTTCATCTATGTCAGCCATGACCGCTTGCGGGGAATTGGCAGCAATGAAGTTGATGTCATCAACTTTGCCAAAGGTGCTCAGCTGGATAATCTCAAAGCTGTGGATGGAGTGATCATCCTCGCGGGTGGCCATAACCACTTTGCGGTATTCCGGGTCAGGCTCCTCTTCAGTGTCGATGGTCTCCCAGCGGCCCTGCGTTGCCTTGGCTGCCAGTGCCCAGCGAGCCAGGAGCGACTCTGCGCTGCGATCCTCCATTATTGCGCCCCCTCTGGCGGTGCATTGCGATTCTGCTCGTGCATCTGCTCAAGCTGCTTGCTGGTAATTGCCCACATCACGTAGTCTTCACTCTGGAGCTGATCCAGAGCAGAGCGGCGTTGCTCGTAGGGCATCTGCATCAGCTGCATGGCCTGCTCCTGGGCCATGGCAATCATCCGCTGCTGGTTGTATGGCGAAGGCTGGCCGCTGGCCATGCTCTGCTCGGCATCCTGGGCAAGTTGTGCGGCATTGCCCTCAATCTTGTTCAGTTTGCGCTCCAGGTCTTTTTCCATGGTGCTGTCAGAGACGCGGTCATCGAGCATCCGCTCGCGCTCCTTGTCGGGATTGAGATTGAGCACTTCCTGGAGCGTAGTGCGCGAAACAGTTGTACCCATGCCCTGCATGAGCATCTGCTTGGTCATCAGGTCATCGGCCAGCTTGAAGGGTACAAGTTCTATCTCACAGTATTCGCGTCCCAAGTGGGCATTTACCTGGCGGATTACCCAGTTCAGGAAGTCTGTCAGTTGCGCCACATAGGGCGTTAACTGATTTTCAAGAATGCGCAGGCCAATGACCGAGTTCTGGATGGTGGTATCGCCCATGATCAAGGCAGGGGGGATGTCCAGGGCCAGGGCCATCTCCATGCGGGCGTCCTTGATTTCCTCAGTGGGGATCAGTTGCCGCCCTTGGGAACCGATATTCGTGATGCCTGTAGGATAAGGCGCAGTCATTATGTAGTTGGGGTCCATGCGCCAGCGCTCTATGGCTTTCGTGATTTCGTCCTTCCAGCGGGCAATGTTCGACATATAGCAGGGGTCTGAGCTTCCTCCTGACTGGGGAAAGAGAATCCGCTGCGGGGTGATATGCTCCATGCCAATGGCTTCAGCAGCACGCCTTAATACCGCAACATACATATAGCCTTTGAGCGCGCTCATTATCGGCGGGATTCCCCAGCCTGTGGCATAGCCAGCCAGGCCGGAAGTCTTGGCGTGGTAGAAGTTACTGCCCATGCGCACATTGCGTCCGGCAAGGGCCGCGTCAATAAATACCTTGGGGGTGTCGCGGAAAACTGTAAGATCGCCCTGTCGGACATTTTCGATGAAGCGCTTTGGCAATTCGTAATAGTAACTTACGCCGCCGGTAATCGGGTTACTCGCAAGCTCAATCTGTTTGGGATCCCAGCGCACTACGCGGATGCTGTCCTCGTCATGGGTAGGTCTGTCGGTGATTTCGCTCTGGTGCCAGGCGCGGCATTGCGGGCATTTAAGGTTGATGTTCTTTTTCTGCACCTTGAACTCTGCATTGTCGATGGCGACTTCTGTTTTGCATGTTGTGCAGCGCAAAAAGCGTCTGAATGGTAGATATACCGTGCGAAAGACATTCCCATAGGTATAGTAGTCGTTGCCAAATTCCAGAAGAATGGATTTTAGGCGCAGGCGCTGTGCAAGCTCCCTGGTCTTGTCGCGGATTTGTTCTGACTGGGACGTGTAGGAGAAGTCTGTAATCGGGTAGTTAATCAGCTTGCGCACGCCATTGGCAATAACCGGCATATTGTTATAGACCACCTCGCACCACTGGAAAAGCTGCTTGATGTCCTTGGGCAGCATCTCCGAGAGGTAGTCAAAATGCGGATTGTTGTAGAGTCTCGTGTAGCGCGAATTGATCATTGCGCCTACGCCAGCTACGGGGCTAACAGTCGGTGTGATACTCATGTGTACTCCCTGGATTGACTTCTAAATATTGCCGTTATTCCAGGAAAATTTCATTCTGGCGTGTTAAAAGATAAAAAATTGCATTTAGCGCTAAACATTCTGCAGTCTGCATGCAATATTGTTTGTGCAGATATTGCAAGGATACAAATTTCAGCTTCGGCCAAGTGCTGAGCAGGAAGCTCAGATGCACCGCTTTGCCGGTTGCTGCCGCTATGTCTGGAATAAGGCTCTGGCGTTGGAGAAAGAGCGCTATGCTCAGGGGGAGAAGTACTTAGGCTATTATGAATTAACTGCACTATTAACAAAGTGGAGGCACACTGAAGAAACAAGTTTTCTGGCTGAGACCAACTGTGATTGCCTACAACAATCCTTAAGAAATCTGGACAACGCATACAAGAATTTTTTTGCCAAACGTGCTGATCTTCCAAAATTCAAGAAAAAGATCAGGCATGCAACTTTTCGCTATGTCAAATGTTTCAAGTTTGACGAATCAAACAGCCGCATTTACTTACCTAAGCTAGGCTGGATGCACTATCGCGCAAGTCGCAAGATTAAAGGGATTCCTAAAAATGTAACAGTTAGCAAGAATGCTGGTAAGTGGTACGTAAGTATCCAGACGGAGAGGATAGTAGCAGAGCCGGTACATCCCTCTCAGAGTGCTGTGGGTATCGATCTTGGTGTCGTTAATTTTGCCACTCTCTCAGACGGTACAGTCATTAAGCCGGTCAACAGCTATAAGCAGCACAGAAGAAAGATTTCCAGACTCAAGCGTAAACTTGCCAGATGTAGAAAATTTTCTAGTAACTGGCATAAACTTGATAACAAGATTGGTAAGCTCTACGAAAAAATGTCCAATATTCGGCGAGATTTTCTGCACAAGACAAGTACCACCATTAGCAAAAACCACGCCGTGGTGGTGCTCGAAGACCTTAAAGTGCAGCAAATGCTTCGTTCAGCCGGGTATGCTTTGCGTAGCGCTATTTTGGATCAGGGCTGGGCTGAGTTTCGGCGAATGCTGACTTACAAGCTGGCCTGGCGGGGCGGGAAGCTAATCGTTGTGCCACCGCCATACACCAGCCAGACCTGCAACTACTGTGGTTGCATAGATAGAGCCAACCGTAAAACCCAGGCGCACTTTCAATGTACGACCTGTGGGCATGAACTTAACGCTGACCTTAACGCAGCCTTGAACATTTTGGCGGCAGGGCATGCCGCAGCAGCCTGTCCTGGCAACAGGGAGGCAGCAGCCGCGAGGCTGCGCCTTAGAGTGGGAGATGCTTTAGCACCCGCGATGAAGCAGGAACCAGCCCTTTTGGCGGCCTAGGCGCCTTTGGGGATTCTGGGCTTAGGCCCGGAAGGATGCCAAAACAGAACGCTAAACATTTTCTTTTCCTGCACCAATATTCCCCCAAAACAAAAGGAGGCGTAAATGCAGACGCCTGTACTACGCTACGACAAAGCAAGCCATGAGCTTTGCTTTGCCTTTTCTGGTTCTGTACCGCCTTACCCCTGCGCCATGCGGGTTATGCGTGGTCAAAGGCTGGCCAGCTTCAGTGCCCGCCATCCCATGCGGACAATTGGCGCCAGAGCCTTTAAGAACCTTTACCCAGAGGGTCTGGCAGACAAGGAAAGCATCGCCTTAATCGAAGAAGCCAAGTGCCTGGAAGAGGAGCTAGGCAAAACATCTTTGGTTGAGGGCATGGCAAAGCTATTTCGGGTAGTGCCATACTCCCACCAGAAAGAAGCAATTGAGTATATGCTGCGCTATGACCGCCTGGCCCTCCTTCTGGAGCAGGGCCTGGGCAAAACCTTTATCAGCCTGATGGCAATCATGGGCCTAAGGCACTATGGCCGTGCGCATCAAAGCCTGGTGGTTTGCCCGAACATTGTTTTTTCTGGCTGGCTGAAAGAGTGTGAACGCTTTACTGACCTGAAAATCCTGCCCTATAAGGGCAACCCCAAAGAGCGCGAGGCTCAGCGGGCGAAGATTCTCTCTGAACCTTGGGACATTATCCTGACAACATTCGATATGCTCGTTGACAGGGCCAATGCCACGCTCAACGACTACGAGAATGTCTGGCGGGGGCTTAGTCCTGAGCGGCGCCAGCACCTTGCTGAATACTGGGTTAAGGAAAAGCTCCTCGATGAAAGCAAGCTCGCTATTGTTTCCAATCCGGAAAGTGTGGGTGCCTGGGAGCTATGCGTCCGTGCTATCAGCCACATTCCGGCGCGGCATTTCCCAATGGATAAGCTAAGGGATGCCCGCGCCCAGAGCAACAACATCAAGTTTCTGCTAAGCCTGCCCTTTACCAACCTTGTTGTGGACGAAGCCAGCCGCTGTCTGGATCGCAATTCCAGGCGCAGTCAGGCAGTGGAGGCGCTGGCGCGCAAGGCTCGCTGCGCCTGGCTGCTCTCGGGTACGCTTTGCGTGGGGCGGCCCACAGATATGTTCATGCCCATGCGCATCCTTGGAGACGATATCCTGCGCCTAAGCTGGACACGCTTTGTGCAGAAATTCTGCAAGACAGCGCCAAGCAATCCGCATATTATCATCGGCTATAAGCACCTGGATGAGCTAAAGCTTTTGATCAGCCCGCATATTCTCGCACGCAAGCGCGAGGAGTGCCTGGACTTGCCTGAACGCATTTTCACCAGCCGCTATTACGAGCCTACCCGGGAAATTCGCAAACTCTACAACAGCATTGCCCAGAGAAAGAGCGTCTTTATCGGAAACACTGAAATCCATACAGATTCACCCCTGCTCAAGATTGCCAAGTGCCAGCAGGTACTCAGCGGCTTTCTCTACTATGATGAGCAGGGTGCGGCATGTAACGAGTGTGCGCACATATTCTCCTGCATTGCCAATAACGTTGTTCAAGGCTCAAAGGCTTGCAAGAATGCAGATGCGCCCAAGTTAGCGCGCAAGACTTTCTACCTGGAAAGTAACCCCAAGCTCAATCTGCTCCTGGAAGACCTGGAGGAAAACGCCGAGGAAAAGGTAATCGTCTGGGCTTGGTACCAGGAGGACTTGCGGGCCATTCGCAAAATGCTCAGCGAGAAGAAGATTCCCTTTGTCGAAGCTTCTGAGCCAGATTGCGCCAGCAAGTTTGAGTCTTCAGACAAGTGGCGCGTCTTCCTGGGCCAGACCAGCCAGGGCATTGGCATTACGCTCAACTCAGCCAGAACCACCATCTACTACTCCCACGGCACTGCCCTTGAGCCGCGCCTGCAAAGCATGGACCGCAACTACCGCATTGGCCAGGACAAGTCGGTAGTAGTCAAGGACTACATCTGCGCGGGAAGTATTGAGGATCTTCTGGTGGGGCTTCTGCTGCACAAGGCAGACGTGAAGAGCTTTATGCAGGAAAAACTGGAATGTATGCTCTGTTCAAACTGCATCCGCTGCTTGGATGGGGGAATCTCCTACCTGGGCAAGGGCTGCATCCACTATGGCCGGAGACTGGAAGCCGAGCAAATATACCGGCTTAAGATTCCACAACTGATAGGATAATCCAATGCAATACATACTCCCAAAAGGCTATTTGTCAGCCTCAGCGATCAAGACCTTGCAAACGTGCCCTAGGCAGTACGAGTTTCGCTACATCCACGGCATAATCAATCCGCCCAATGCTGCTCTGGCCGTGGGCTCGGTGGCGCACAAAACTCTTGAGATCTATTACACGGACGCCATGAATAGCAGTGTGCGCTTAACTCCTGCCCAGGTAGGCGAACTTTCAGGCGATGTGCTTTCTGACTGGGTGGAGGACAATGAGCATACCATGAGCGAGCCTGAGCGCGAAGAGGCGCACAAGCTGCTTCCCGGCATGATGCACTGCTACTCAGAGAAGATTGGCAAGAATATCAAGCCGCTCAAGGTGGAGCAAGAAGTGCGCTTTACCATGGCCTCGGGCGTGCCAATGCTGGCCTATCTTGACCTTGTGCATGAGCGCGATGGCCAAGAAGTGCTTGCGGACTACAAGATTACAGGCAAAAAGCTCACCGCCGCCAATGTAGCCAATTCCCTGCAATTCAATCTCTACGCTCTGATGACCGGCATAGGTGCCCTTGATGTGCATAACATCGTTAAGGCCAAAACCAAGCCTGTTGCCAGAATATCAGACGCAGATGGCGTAACTGATCTAACTTCCAATCTGCGGAGGTTAGAGCATACTTTTGACGGAGGCGATGCCGCGCATTTTGAAAACCTGGTGGAAGCTTCAGCCAGGCTAATCACAAGCGGCATCTTCATGCCCTGTGCGCCGGATTCCTGGTGCTGCAACTCCGACTGGTGCGGATATTGGCAGCTATGCAGGGGGAAACGGAGCTAGTTGACGAGCTGATTCTGGGGAATTAAATTGGAGTAAAGTTCGTCTAAACTAACCTGTTTAATAAGGATCACGCTATGCGGGAACTGTTGTTGCATCTTATGGGGCAACTCAATTCCAGCGTCATCGTGCTGATAGTCACCCTGCTGCTTGTTGTTTTTGCAGTGTACAAGCTTGGCAGGCTAGTGGAGAAATTTACACAGCATGAAAATCGGCTGCTTGGCGTGGAGAGTATTCGTGACCTTGTTGTTGAGCTTAGAACTAAGGTCAATATGATCTACAACAACACGAATCCCAATGCAGTTGTCATCAATCGCAGCCCTCTTGCCCTCACTGATTTTGGTAAAGGGCTGGCAAAAAGCATTGACGCTGAAGCGCTTTACGCAAAGTATGCTTCTGATATGCTAAACGCACTGCGTAAGCGTTGTCCTGAGGGGAGTAATGCTTATGATATTCAAGTGGCAGCTATGGATATAGCAGCCAAAGAACTTCCAAATAAGCTTGATGCGGAGGAAGTTAACCGCTTGAAGCAGTGCGCCTATAATAAGGGTATGCCCTTTGATGACATCTGGCCTATTTTTGGCATTTATTTGCGGGATGCTATTTTGCAAGAACGTAGTATTCCTGTTTTAGATGTAGATAAACACGATCCATACAAGGCTAATTAAAAAGCCCCCGACATAGTCAGGGGCTTTTCTTTTAGCTAAAACTCCTCAATCTTATTCTTTTCAAAATACTGGCGCAATTTGCCAATGGCCTTGGCGTGAATTTGCGAAATGCGCGAATAGGCATAGCCCCTGCCCTCCGCCCTGCGCATTCTGGAGATGACACGATAAGACTGGCGTTCAGACCCAAAAAGCCCGTAATGCATAATCAGCACACGCCGCTCTTCGGCATCGAGCAGATCAGTCTCTTTACTTAGCGCGTCCCTAAGCGCAGTAACAAGTTCTGCATTGTGCAACTGCTCATCAAAATGCGCAGCCTCATCAATGCAGATAGTTGCTATGTCCATTGTTTTGGACTTTGTGGGTTGTATCTGGGTTTCTTTAGCTGGTTCATCAACTAACGAATATTCCTCTCCCTTTGTCTTGCGCTTGGCAAAGGGTACTCTGACTGTGTGGGCATCACGAAATGTTTTGAACAGCCCGCTTTTGAGATAGCCAGCCAGGTAATTGACAAAGGTTGGGCCTTTGTGCGGGTCAAAATTTTCTATAGCTTGCAGGATGCACAAACTCATGTTCTGCATGGCATCATTGAACATAGGCCCAAGAATATGGTAGGCTTTCTTTACAGCGTAAGGCAAAATAAAAAAGACGCGGATATACAGCTCAGCCTTGATCCACTCCCGTTCTTCCTGATTCAGTTCCCCTCCGTGATAGAGCTTTAGCAATTCTTCATTACTTAGCGCTCCGTATTTTTCTAACATCCCTGGGTGGGGCGGAAGCTTGATGCGTAGCTGTTTCTGGTGGGAAATTACACTTACAACATTGCTGTCCGGCTAACGCCAAATAAAAAAGTCCAAAATC
>QLIP01068151.1_pt1 | contig 23464 bp, 16 predicted proteins | sample 1769771 | NCBI WGS metagenome assembly QLIP01 (sample SAMN09428762, study PRJNA476227) | Gut metagenome, whole genome shotgun sequencing project. | isolation source: cecum | host: Rhizomys sinensis | place: China: Jinsha town of Minqing, Fujian Province | collected 2013-09-23 | reverse complement strand
CTGTCCACTTAAAATTAACAATAATTTTTAAACACGCTCTTACAGCTATACAAGGCGACAAATGCTCCGAAATGGAGTGTTTGTCGCCTTTTTTTCGTACCTTTGTCAAAAATACTCCAATCATGATACTCAACGATGCAATGCGCAGCCGAAGCATATCGGTGGCCAAGGGCATAGCGATAATAGCTATGGTAGTGGGCCATGCCGAAGCGCCCGGCTTTATAACCAACTTCATTTACACCTGGCACATGCCCCTGTTTTTTATTGCGGCAGGCTACTTTTTCAGCGAAAAAGCCTTGGACGACCCCTGGCGTTTTGTATCGCGCCGCTTTGCCAAGCTCTATGTGCCGTTTGTGAAGTGGAGCCTTCTGTTTCTGGTGCTTCACAACCTGTGGTTTTACCTGGGTGTGCTCAATGAGCAGTACGGCAACTGGACGGGTGGCACGACTCACCCCTACACACTGCGCACAGCCGCAAGCCGTGTAGTGCAGATTTTTACTTCAATGTCGGGCTATGACGAGTTTATGGCCGGTGCATTCTGGTTTTTCCGCGGCCTCTTGGTATCAAGTATTGTGTTTATGGTGGTTTACAGGCTGCTGCGTACCCGCACACGTCTTGGAGCCGATGCTTCGGCAGCCTTGATATGTGGGGGCTGTGTGGCCTTTGTCGCACTGCGGCTCGCCTTGGGTATCAAGTTGCAGTTCTATCCCAACGGGGCGTGGCGCGAAACGTGGGGCGTGTTTTTCTTTGCCGTAGGCACCATAGTGCGCCGCCACGACGTGCGCATACCGGCACATTGGGCTCTTGTCGCTGTGGGACTGGTATTTATGGCTGTGGCCGGATGGTCGCACCTCAGCGGCATGAACAACCACGCCCTCTATCGCGACCTGTGGTCATTGCCCCTCACAGGCACTGTGGGATTTGTAACGGTGTTTGTCCTGTCGCGTCTCATAGTCCCAGGCGTGGCGGGCAATGCCCTTGCCTATGTGGGCTCTAATACAATGCCGATTTTTGTATTTCACATCATAGCCTATAAACTTGTAAGTTTGGTAAAAATTTGGTGGTACGGTCTCGACCCCGCGCAGATAGGCTGTCACATGGTGATTCACTATAACAATACCGATATATTCTGGGTGTTTTATTCAATAGTCGGTGTGGCGTTGCCGCTTGCCGTACAAGCCGCATGGCAACGCTTCACAAGGCCTGCGGTCGGAGTCGTCAATGGTTAAAAGTAAACGAGTATGGACCGAATTCGATCCATACTCGTTTACTTTTAACTCTATAATAATTGTCAAAAATCCAGGCCCTTATAGCGGTTGAGACGGCTTAGGGTAAGGTTGTAGCGATATTGGAGGTCGAGGTATCCGAGGCGTGTTTCGGTGAAGAGACGCACTTCGTTGAGGTAGTCGATCACGTTGAGTTCGCCACCTTCGTAGGCTTTGCGCAGGAGGTCGAGCCACGAGTTGTCGGCGCTCACTTCGCGGTAGCGCGACATTATGTCGCGCAGCTCAATGGCCGAGTTATAAAGGCCTTGATTTTCGGCGGTTTCCTCTATCTGACGGTTCTTTGTTGCGAGGCTCATGGCTTCGGCTTCGAGAGCGGCGGCCTCACGACGCTTTTTCTGAGAGAACGAAGGCAGACGCAGGCTTATGCCAACACCGTTGAAGTGCTGTTGCTCTTCAAATGCGTGGCGGAATCCTACGGCCAGTGTGGGCCAGGCTTCGAGGCGCACAGCGCGGCTCTGAGCCTGTCCGGCTTTGATTTCGGCCTGATGTATGGCGTCGAGCAATGCATTGGATTCGGCTGTCGGGGCCTCGAGAGCCTGGGCCGGGTATTCGGACCATGTGGCTGTTTCGTTGGCGGTGAGCTCGAGTCCATAGCCGCGGAGCGATGCTGTGAGCGATGCAAGGTCGGCGTGTATCTCGGCCAGCGTGCGGTCGTTGTCTATCTGTGCGAGCTGCATTTTGCGCAGGTCGAGTATAGTGGCGTTGCCCAGGTCGTAGGAACGCTGGGTTTTATCGGCGATGCGTTTGAGGTTGGCAGCAACATCTGAGTAGAACTGCAGACGGCTGTTGGCGTTGATGATGTCGAGAATAAGTTGCTTCACGGCCAAGGCTTTGTCGGCTTTGACGCCAAGCAGCACGAGGCGCGAGGCCTCGGCACGCGCGTCGGCGGCTTTAGTACGGGCACGATACAGGGAGGGCAATGCAAATTCCTGAGTGATGCCGGCATTCCAGCGCTTGTCAGAGCCTTGCGCGGCCCAGAGATGCTCGTAATCCACTTCGGGGCCGGCAAGGGCATTGTCGGCGGCGGCAGCGGCGCGTTGGGAGGCAATCTGAGCGGTCTGCGATGCTATCTCGGGATTGACGTCGATTGCGGTGGCAATGTATTGACGATAGGCCGACTCGGCATTGGCACCAAGCGCGGCGGCAAGGGCCAGTATGGTGATATTAAGCTTTTTCATTTTTGTTCTTGAGATTTACAAGTCTGTAGACTGCGGGCACTACATACACATTGAGAAGGGTAGACGTTATCAGACCGCCCAGAATCACGGTGGCAAGGGGCGCCTGAATTTCGTTGCCTGTTTCATCGCCGTTGATGGCCAGCGGTATGAGTGCGAGGGCCGAAGTGAGGGCTGTCATGATGATGGGCAGCAGACGGTCGCTCGAACCGATGGCAATGCGTTCGTCGAGGCTGTGACCCTCATCGCGCAGGTTGTTGTATCGGCTTATGAGCAGCATGCCGTTGCGGGTGGTGATGCCCAGCAGCGATATGAAGCCGATGATTGCCGGGATGTTGAGGTCGGCGCCGGTGAGCACAAGTATCAGCACACCGCCTATAAGGCCGAGGGGGATGTTGAGCAGGATGATGAGCGACTCGGTAAAGTTCTTGAACTGGCCGTACAGCAGCATTATGATAACCATCAGGGCGCAGAGCGAGGTGAGCAGAAGGGTGCGCGAGGCTTTGGCTTCGCTTTCAAACTGACCGCCGTAGCTCACATAGTAGCCTTCGGGCATTTTGATTTCGGAGTCGATGCGGCTGCGTATTTCGTCGACGGCACTGCGCAGGTCGCGGTCGTCGACATTGGCTGAAATTACGAGTCGGCGCTGCACGTTTTCGCGGTTGATGGTGTTGGGGCCCGAGGTCGATTTGATTTCGGCTACCTCGGCGAGAGGAACAGCTCCCGAGGGCGAGTCGACCATGAGGTCGGGAATGGCATCGAGTGTGCCACGGGCGTCGGGTTCGGCGATGAGAGTTACATCGTAAGGCAGGCCGTCCTCATATACCTGCGACACCTTTTTGCCTGAAATAGCGGTTGAAATGGCCTGGTTGAAAGCCGCCATTGTGATGCCGTAGCGGGCAAGGAGCTCGCGGCGGGGCTTGATTACAAGCTCGGGGCGCTGCACCTGCTGCTCTACATTTACGTCGACAATGCCGTCGATGCCACTAATTGCCTTCTTGATCTGCGAGCCTACGGCATAGAGCTGGCTGAGATCGTCGCCAAACACCTTGATGGCGATGGCGGCCTGAGTGCCTGATAGCATGGCGTCGATGCGGTGAGAGATGGGCTGGCCCACTTCGATGTTTACGCCGGGTATGGCAGAGAGTTTTTCGCGTATTTCGCGGGTCACCTCGCTGCGGGTGCGGTCGGTGAGAGTGTAGGGCACGTCAAATTCGCTCACGTTGGGGCCGAAAGAGTGTTCGGACAGCTCGGCGCGACCGGTCTTGCGGGCCACGGTGTTTACTTCGGGCACGGTCATGAGCAATTCTTCGACACGGCGGCCTATGCGGTCGCTCTCGTCGAGCGAAATGCCTGGAGCGGCACTTACATTGACAGTGAGAGAGCCTTCATTGAAAGGTGGCAGGAACGAGCGGCCAAGGCCGAGGCCCAGTGCGCACGACACCACAAACAGCACTCCCACAGCAATGAGCATACCCTTGGTGTGGCGCAGCGACCATGCCAGCGACACCTCATAGGCGGCACGCATCTTGCGCGAGGCCCAGGGTTCTTTGGATATTTCTTCGTTGTCTTTTTTCTTGGGACTGAGCAGGTAGGAGCACAGCACGGGGGTGACAGTGAGTGCCACGATGGTCGAAGCCACGAGTGCCACGATGAAGGACACGCCCAGCGGTATGAGCAGTCGGCCTTCCATGCCGGTGAGGAAGAACAGAGGCAGGAAGCTGGCAATGATTATAAGCGACGAATTGAAAATGGGCATTCGCACCTCGGCCGAGGCATTGAACACTACCTGCACCACCGGCAGGCGCTGGTCCTTGGGCAGCTCGCGGTTTTGCCGCAGTCGGTGATACACATTTTCCACGTCGACAATGGCATCGTCCACGAGCGAGCCGATGGCGATTGCGATACCGCCGAGGCTCATAGTGTTGATGGTATAGCCCATGAAGTGCAGCACGAGCACGGTGACAATAATCGACAGCGGCAGGGCAACGACCGATATAAGGGTGGTGCGGAGGTTCATCAGGAAGAAGAACAGCACGATGATTACGAAGAACGCACCTTCGAGCAGGGCCTGCTGGAGGTTGCTTATGGAGTTGTCGATAAAGTCGGCCTGACGGAATATGTCGGTGCTGATTTTAACGTCGGCGGGAAGGGTTTTGCCCACCTCGGCCATCACCTCATCGATGCGGTCGGTGAGCTGAATGGTGCCTACATTGGGCTGTTTTGTTACGGTAATAAGCACTGCGGGGACGGTCTTGAGCGATGCAAGACCGAGTCGGGGCTGGGCACCGGCAATCACTATTTCGGCCACGTCGCCCACGGTCACAATGCCGCGTTCGTCCGAGCGCACAACAGCGGCCGAAAGCTCGTCGACCGACTTGGTATTGGTTTCACCCTTAACTATATACTCGTTGCCGTAGTCGTAGAGTATGCCGCCGGTGGCGTTGTCGTTCACACCCTCAGTTGCGGCTCGCAACTCGTCGAGAGTCACGCCGTAGGCCTTCATCTTATCGGGCGAGAAACGTATCTGGAACTCGCGGGCCTCGCCGCCCTGCACGGTGACCTGCGACACACCGCCCACGGCCAGCAGTCGCGGACGCACGGTGCGGTCGGCAATGGTGCGCAGGTCGAGCATAGATGTCGAATCGGCGGTAAGGCCTATAATCATCATTTCGCCGAGTATCGACGACTGCGGACCCATCTGGGGAGGATTGACCGAGGCCGGAAGTTCCTCGGCCACAAGGGCAAGGCGTTCCTGCACGGTTTGACGTGCTATGTATATATTTGTGTTCCAGTCAAATTCGACATTTACCACCGAGAACCCGTTGGTCGAAGACGAGCGCACGCGACGCACGCCTGTGGCACCGTTGACAGATGTTTCGATGGGGAATGTAACAATCTTTTCCACCTCCTCGGCTGCCATGCCGGGAGCCTCGGTCATGATGGTTACAGTGGGAGCATTGAGGTCGGGGAAAATATCTACCTCAGTGTGTACCAGTATATAGCAGCCCGAAATCAATATCAGGGCGCTCAGTACAAGTACGCTGATTCGATTGATCAGCGACCAGTGAATTATCTTGTTTAGCATCGCAAAATCGGATTAGTGTGAGTGAGAGTGACCTTCGGGAACTGCACCGGCCATTGAAGCGAGTTTGACGGCTGTGGCACCTTTGCCCACAACATTTTCGCCGCCGCGCAGGCCGCTTACAATTTCTACATTGCTGCCGTCAGACACACCGAGTGTGACGGGCTTGCGGATATAGCCGTGTTCGCTTACCTTTACAAATACAAAGTAAGTGCCTTCCTGTTCGCCCACAGCTTCGACGGGCACTGTGAGGGTCTCGCGACGATCGTTGCCCATGAGATAAACCTCTACAGCCGAGCCGGGTATGAGCGAGCCGTCGTTGCGCAGAGTAAATGTTACGGGCACATATCCGCCCATGGCACCGGCGGTTGAGTTGCCGGCATCGCTGCGACGGCCGTCGAGTGCGCTGGCCAGTACAGTGACACCTGTCGACGGCACGTTGATGCGGGCGTCATTGGCATCGGCCACAGCGCGATATTTTTTGAATGGCACCTCGGCGCGAAGGGTGAGGCGTGAGTCTGAAGCAACCGAAGCCACAGCACCGCCGGTTTCGACAAACTGACCCGAAGCCACTGCAAGCGAAGTGATTACACCTGTAATGGGCGATGTGATGCTGCCCGAGGCGGCGCGACCGCTGTAGGCGGCCTTGGCGCGGTCGAGAGCGGCCTTGGCAGCGTTGTATTGAGCCATGGTTACGAGGCGGTCGGCATAGAGGGCGCTAACGCGGTCGAACTCGGCACGGGCTGCATCGAGTTCCACCTTGGCGGCACGATTCAGATCGCCGCCTGTCACGCCGTCAGACTTAACCGAAGCAATGCGCTGGCCAGCACGTACCTGCGAGCCCAGACTGATGCCGGGAGCAAGTGTCACAATGCCGGCCGATGGCGACGATACCACCGCAGCACTCTCGCCCGAAGGCATTACGCGGCCACTCACCTTGACCACGCTGCCAAAGGGGCGGCGCGAGGCTTTGGCCACTTCTACCCCGAGACTCTTGGCGGCGTCGGGTTCGAGAACTATTAAATCGTCTTCGTCATATTTTTCTTCGGGAGTGCCGTGATTGTGTCCGGCATGAGGATCGGCGGCTTCGGCACCGTGATTGTGGCCCTCATGGCCTTCGTGTCCATTGGTTTCGTTGTGAGTGGAATGATCTTGTTCGTCGGCAGCCGTCGCGGAGGGCTTGGAACATGATGCCGAGCAAAGAGCAAGCGCGGCTGTAAGAAGAAAAATACTGATGGATTTCATATATATGGTATTTTGTTTGTACAAATTTAGATAAAAAATGCAAATGTTAATTACTAACAATACATATATTACATTTGTTTAAAGAAATTTAATCGAATATTATCCGATTGTGATGCAAAGTTACCGAACATTTTTTGCAACTCGGTTGCGCAAGTGCGCGAATGGGTGTAAAATTTAAGGTTTCTTAAGTAGATGAAGTGATATTTTTTATGTAACTTTGCGTGTTATAAATATTTAGAGCATTCTTTTTTAACTGCAAAGATTATCCATCAAAAACCAAGCAATAATTATGAAACCATACGTTCTCGGCATTGACATAGGCGGCACCAACACGGTGTTTGGCATTGTCGACGCCCGCGGTGCCGTGATTGCAAGCGATTCGATCAAGACCGGCAAGCACAACAACATCGACGACTACATCGACGAGCTCTTTACTGAAGCCATGCACCTCATCACAGCCAACGACGCTGTCAACAAGATTCACGGTATCGGTATCGGTGCCCCCAACGCCAACTACTTCACCGGCACAATTGCCGACGGTGTCAACCTCCCCTGGCCCACTCCCATACCCCTGGCCAAGCTCGTAAGCGAGAAGTTTGGCATACCCGTAGCCATCACCAACGACGCCAATGCCGCTGCAATAGGCGAAATGACCTATGGCGCAGCACGGGGCCTCAAAGACTTTATCATGATTACCCTCGGCACCGGTGTGGGCTCAGGCATCGTGATTAACGGTCAGGCCGTATATGGCCACGACGGCCTTGCAGGCGAGCTCGGTCACATGATTATCAAGCGTCACAACGGCCGTCTGTGCGGCTGTGGCCGTACAGGCTGTCTCGAAGCCTACTGCTCGGCTACAGGTGTGGCACGTTCGGCTCGCGAGTTCCTTGAAATCCGCGCCACCGAGCCCTCCGTACTCCGCAACATTCCCATCGAAAGCATTACATCCAAGGATGTATACGACGCTGCCATTCAGGGCGATAAAATTGCCAAGGATATATTTGAATACACCGGCACACTGCTCGGTGAGGCTATGGCCGACATGATGGTGTTCTCGTCGCCCTCGGCGTTTATAATCTTCGGCGGTCTTGCCAAGGCTGGCGACCTTATCCTCAAGCCCATCCGCACAGCCATGGAAAAGAACATGCTCAACTGCTTCAAGGGCAAGGCCAAGGTGATGCTCTCCGAGCTCAAAGAAGCCGACGCTGCAGTACTCGGCGCCAGCGCCCTCGGCTGGGAAGCCAAGTTCTGATTAACACATATATAAAAAGTATCCGCCTTAGTGTCATGACTCTAAGGCGGATACTTTTTATATATGTGTTATTTTTTATTTATTCTAAACACGGTACCCTCCACCAGCGACACGTATACGTCGCCGTTGGTTGGGTCGATGTCAAAGCCGTTCACCTCGCTTGTGCCCAGAGGCAGTTGCCATAATACGCGGCGAGCGACGGGGTCGACTGCAGTCACAAGGCCGCGACGCGAGCCGGCATACACCACACCATCCTTTTCGAGCACTATGCAGGGTGCATGTTCGTAGCCAAGGCCCATATCAAGAGTCCAGAGCTCGCAGAATGTGGGCGAAGTGGCGTCGACAGCCACAAGCTCGCCGTCCATTGTCTTGGCATACACTGTGTTGCCGTCCTCGCTGTGGCCCAGCGATTCGCGATATTTGTGCGACTTGTCGCGCCACAGAGTGCGACCGGTTGCACGGTCGATGGCTGTCATGTAGCGGTCGGGAGCCACGACAATTACCTTATCACCGCTTATTACGGGCACCACATTGCCGGGACTGAAGAGATTGTTGGGCTTACCGTTGTTCCACACCCAGCGCAGACGGCCGGTGCGCAGGTCGAGGCATCGCAGGTTGGTGTCCCAAGCGCCAAATATGGCATCGTTGCCCTCGACGGCAGGCTCGGCCTGGCAGTAGTTGAACAGGGAGTCATACACCCACACAGTGCGTCCGTCGCGAGGCGAGCGCAGTTCCATGCGCTTGTATCCGCCCTGCAGCCAGCCCTGAGCAGTGAGGAGGCCGTCGGCCACATAGGGCGCCTCGGATGCAGCAATTACACGTTCGTTGCCCTTCTTTGTGTCATATATTACTATTGACTTGGAATTGGGAAAGGCCACCGTGCCGTTGCCCAGTACTACGGGACGGGCAAATACGGATGCACCGGTCTGACGGCTCCAACGCTCTGCGCCAGTACGCTTGTCGATTGCCTTTACAAATCCGAGCGAGTTGCCGAGATAGATATTGTCGGCATCGACCGACACACGCCCGAATACTGAGCCCTTGTCGGCCCACACCTGAGTCACGTCAAAACCTTCGGGCGATGACCATTGGGCCTTTGTGTACTTTATCGGTTTATAGTCGGTGCGCATGGGGTAGGCAAAGCGAGGCTCTGCGGGTCGTCCCACAGGCTTGTTATATATGTGAAGCCATTCAGGGTCGATGTCGAGCACGGTGTAGCCGTAGGTGCCGTCGCGCATGTCGAGCGCTCGAACCATTGCAACGGGCAGAGTGCCCTCGTTCTTGCCGGCTGTAGAGTTTATCCAGCTGTGGTAGTGTCCGTTGATATGGGCCACGACCGGAAATTCAGATAGCAGGGCAGCGTATTCAAAAAAGTTGTCGAGGTCTGAATTGAGCGGATAGTGATTTACCGACAGCACCTTTTTGCCGGAGGTGACGCGCTGTTGCAGTGTGGAGCGCAGCCAGGCAAGGTCTTCGGTTTTTATATGGCCGTCGCCCATCTTCATGTACGGGCCGCAGGATATGCCCACGATTACAAGCGAATCGAGTTCGGCCACAAAACGGTCGTTGCCCCACAGAGCCGGAAAAGTGGCAGTGGCCGATTGGCTCCATGTGGTTTCGTGATTGCCGGGAATTACATATAGCGGGTGACGTATCGAATCGAGTATCGCCTTTACGTTGCGCAACTCGGTGTCCGAGCCCTCGTTGGTGAGGTCGCCTATGAGCATTACCATGTCGTAAGGCTCGGCGTTGATTTCGGCAACAGCTTGTCGCAGAGCGGTTTCGCATCCATTGCCCGGTGTGACATGAATGTCGGAAAACACAGCCACGCGACGGGCTACAGCCCCGGTGGCTATAAACAGCACAATTGCAAATACAGCAATCAGTCTAAATAGTGTTTTTTTCATAGTAAAATAAAGTGTTTGTGCAAAGGTAATGAAAATATTTGAAAAAAAATTATTAGGGCATCAAACCATATACGTAAAGTGCTTGTTTTTATCATACAAAACAGAACGACAAGATCTCTAAAACTAACAGATATGAAAAAAATCGCATTAGTCTTAGCTGTTGCTATCAGCTCATTTGCAGCCATGGCCCAGAGTGTCGCCAAAAACGAACTCAAACAGCTCCAGGCCTTCCTCGCCCAACCCGCTCAGGAAGCTGCCACAAACGCTCAGGCCCTTAAAATCACCGATACCAAGAATGTTGGAACTTGGGAAGGTGTTACAGTCGAAAACGGTCATGTAACCGCTATTGACTGGAAGGGTAAGAAACTCGCCGGTACCCTCAATCTGGCTGGTTTTCCCGCTCTCACCAAACTTGATGTTTCGCGCAACAAGCTCACCTCTCTCAGCGTTAACAACGACGCCGCTCTTACCGACCTCAACGCTTCGCGCAACCAGCTCTCCCAGCTCAATATTGCCGGTGCCAACCAGCTCGTTAATCTTACTGTAAACAACAACCGCCTGCCCGAACTTATTGTTAACAAGGCTCCCTTCATTAAGAATATCAACGTAGCTTCCAACTACCTCGTTTCGCTCGACGTGAGCAATTCGGCCACACTGCAAACTCTCAACTGTCAGAGCAACCACCTCGAATCGCTCTCAGTAGACAATTGCACAGCCCTCAAGAACCTCTATGCAGGCTACAACAAGCTCACAAACCTCACACTTAGCGGCCTTACCAGCCTGCAGAGCCTCAACCTCGACGACAATGACCTCTCCAACATGGTCATCAGCAATCTTCCCGCCCTTGCATTCCTTGTATGTACCGACAACAATATGAAGACTCTCGGCGTGATGAACTGCCCCGCTCTCCTCGACATCGTATGCTCCTACAACGATCTCACAACCTTCACTGTTAGCGACTGTCCCAACATCCAGTTCGTAGACTGCTCCTACAACGACCTTACAACCCTGACTCTCAGCAATCAGACTTTCCTCCAGCGCCTGCTCTGCAACAACAACCAGCTCAACATGCTCGACGTATCGTTCGACCAGGCACTCACCTACATCAACTGTCGCTACAACACTATTTACGACCTTCGCACACAGGCTTGTCCCAACCTCCGCATGGTGGCCTGTCAGTGGAACTACTAAGCAACTACAAATCTCAGCATAAGCATCTCTATCCCGCTTCACTTATCCCCTCCGGCTTTCAACAGAAATCCCGGAGGGGATTTCTTTATGATAAAATATAGTTGGCGCTCCGGCCACCTCCCGGGGCGGCCTGCAGTATGCCTTTGTCAATCAGGTCGTTTATGTCGCGTAGAGCTGTGTCTTGTGAGCATTTACACATTTTGGCCCATTTGGATGTGGTCAATTTGCCGTCGAGGCCGTCCCACAGTCTGTTTATTATCTTGCGCTGTCGGTCGTTGAGGGGTGTGTCGCGGTGCTGTTGCCAGAATATGGATTTATGAAGCGTGTGGCTCACCGATTCGATGGCATGCGCCACTGCCTCGGTAAGACAGTCTATAAACCAAAGCAGCCACTCTGTTATGTCGAGCGAGCCTTTTTGAGTTCGTTCAAGTACGTCGTAATAGCTTTTTTTGCAAGCGTTTATCTGTGCCGACATGCTGTAGAATCGAAACTCGCCACCTTCGTGTCGTGACAGATACATATCGGCTATAGTACGACTTAGACGTCCGTTGCCGTCGTCAAACGGATGCACGGTAACAAACCACAGGTGAGATATGGCAGCCTTTATCACGTAGTTTAGTTCACTTTCGTTGCACCATTTTATAAATTGTGACATTTCGTGGTCTACAATGTCGCAGGGAGGAGCTTCGTAGTGAATTTTTTCATGCCCCATTGCTCCCGATACAACCTGCATCGGCTCGGTACCTTTGCGCCAATCACCCACTGTGATGCGGTACATGCCACTGCGACCGAGCGGAAACAAAGCGCAGTGCCATCCCATAAGGCGGTCGTAAGTGAGGTCTGACTGATTATTGACGGCGTCGAGCATTACATCTACCAGGCCCTCCACATAGTGGTCCTGCACCATAATGCCATCCTTTTCGATACCCAGGCGCCGGGCGATAGAACTTCTTACAGAGTCGGCATTTAGTTCTACACCTTCAATACGTGAATTGTAAATCAGTTCGCTTGTCAGAGCATTAAGACTCGCCTCGGATTTATTTTCAAATCCGAGTGTCGACATCATACCGGCCAACTCGCCTTGCAGGTGGCTGAGCCGGGACATGGGATTGAGAATGGCCTCGCTATCCCATACAAAATTGGGCCAGTTGGGCAGTTGCCAGATGTATACAGGTTGTTTCATGGTGCGAATTTAGTGATTTGCGGTGAATATTACAATTAATCACCGCAAAAAATGCGGTGAATATCACAATTAATCACCGCACGGGCTGTTAAATACGTTAATTTTGGTGTTAAATTTAAACTATTTTTTACAATAATTGTCTTATATTTTGAACATATACATTAGAATACTATGATTGACCAAGATAAGACTCCCAAACAGGCATCTGAAGCACCGCAGGTGCTTGGTACGACTCGCACACGCAAGCTGATGTGGCTTGCGGTGGTGTCGATATTCCTAACTGTAGCGGCCTGGATAATAGGTAGTTTCAGTGGCTTTGCCGCGCTCGCAGTGAGTGCGGCGGCGATAGTGGCCGGGGCTTTTGCACTTAAGTCGCGTCGTAACGGCGTGCGCAACACTGCCATTACGTCAATAATAGCCGCTGGTGTGCTGATTGTGGTTATATCAGCCTTTATGATAGTGCTTTACGTCGGGATGAGGTCGATTACTTAAGTAGCTCGGGGCGCAGGGCGGCTGTGCGGGCAAGTGCCTGCTCGTGCTTCCATGCGTCGATTTTGGCTTCGTGGCCTGAGAGCAGAATGTCGGGCACTCGCCAGCCATTGTATTCGGCCGGACGCGTGTACACGGGTGGTTCGAGGAGATTGTCCTGAAACGAGTCGCTCAGAGCGCTTTGCTCGTCGCCTATGGCACCGGGAATCAGTCGTACAATGGCATCGGCAATGATGGCTGCAGGAAGTTCGCCGCCTGTCAATACATAGTCGCCTATTGATATTTCTTTTGTAATGAGATGTTCGCGTATGCGGTAGTCAATACCCTTGTAGTGTCCGCACAGTATTATAATGTTATTGAGCAGCGACAGGCGGTTGGCCAGTGGCTGTGAAAGGATTTCGCCGTCGGGAGCTGTAAAAATCACTTCATCATAGTCGCGCTGGGCTTTGAGGGCCGCTATGCAGCGGTCCACAGGCTCTATTTGAATCACCATCCCTGCATCGCCTCCAAAGGGGTAGTCGTCGACCTTGCGGTGCTTGTTGGTCGAATAGTCGCGGAGGTTGTGAACATGCAGCTCGGCCAGGCCTTTGTCCTGGGCGCGCTTCAGTATCGAGCAGCCCAGGGGCGACTCAAGCATCTCGGGGATTACAGATATTATATCTATACGCATAGTCGATTTTCTTTATTTTACTGCAAAGTTACAAGTTTTTGGGAAATTTTCGTACCTTTGCAATCTGTAAAATAGCTTAAATAGCTCAAATAGCTTTCATAGACACCAAAGATTGAATAAAATTCTGCGCATATTGTCGGCCTTTGTGCTTGTAGTGTTTGCACACTTTGTGTTTGCGGGCACTGTGTTTATGCACACGCACGAACTGGGCGACGGTGGCAGAATAACACACTCACACCCCTACATACCCTCGCAGAGCCACTCGCACACATCGGCGGGGGCCATGAGCATAGCCCAGCTCAACTTGGGTACAATGGCAATGGAGGGAGCGCCCGGAGTGGATGATACCTATGTGGCTGAATACCAGGAACTGTTGCAATGTACAGCCCTTGGTGCACAGCCTTTTGCGGCAACCTATGCACAGACATATCTAAGAGCCCCACCGATCAGAGCGTAAAAAGAACAGTACAATATTAAGCGTTTTAACGCTAAATACTTAACGCTCAACTAAAAACTCTTATCAAATATGTTACACCGCATACTGGCGGTCTGCGCATTGGCGTGGACCTGCCTCACACTGCATGCCGGCGCAGTAAGTCCTGTCGGCACCGACGCCAATATCGGCGGTCATGTAATAGACGTAGAAACCGGCGAACACATGCCATTCTACTTAGTTAAAATCCTTGGCACCAAGACTGCGACACTGACCGATGCGTCGGGCCACTATGTGTTTCGCGACCTGCGCCCGGGGCAGTACACTCTCGAAGCATCGTTTACGGGTTACAATACCCAAACCAAGCAGGTGACCCTTGAAGCGGGAAGGTCGGTGGAGGTTAATTTCGATGTTGCCCCCGACGCATTCATGCTCGATCAGGTGGTTGTCACCTCCTCCAAGAGCGAAGTGACCCGCCGCGAGAGCCCGTCGCTGGTCAATGTGCTCAAGGGCGATATACTCGAGAGGGTAGGGGCCTGCTCGCTGGCCGACGGACTCAATTTTCAGCCAGGTGTGCGAGTCGAAAACGACTGCCAGAATTGCGGATTTACGCAAGTGCGCATCAACGGCCTCGACGGTCACTACTCGCAGATACTCATGAACTCGCGCCCGGTGTTTTCGGCCCTGACAGGTGTGTACGGACTGGAGCAGATACCGGCCAATATGATCGACCGCGTGGAAGTGATGCGCGGCGGCGGGTCGGCACTCTTTGGCTCCTCGGCCATAGGCGGCACAATCAATATCATTACCAAAGACCCTATGGTCAACTCTGCCCGCTTGTCGCACACCCTGTCGTCGATAGGCCCGAGTGGCTCGCTCGACAATAATACGACTCTCAATGCCTCGGTTGTGACCGACAACAACAAGGCCGGTATATTCATCTACGGACAGTCGCGTTATCGCGATGCCTACGACCACAACGGCGACGGTTTTTCCGACGTGCCCAAACTCAGCTCGCAGACAGTCGGTGCACGCACATTTATCCGCCCCACCGACATCTCGCGACTGAGCTTTGAGTATCACAACACACACGAATTCCGTCGCGGCGGCGATCGGCTCGACCTCGTGCCCCACATGGTAATGATAGCCGAGCAGGTGGAGCACAACAACCACGCCTTTGAGGCCACCTACGACCTGTGGCCCCGCGAGCATCGCGACCATGTGTCGGTGTTTGCAGCCACACAGGCATCAAAGCGCAACAGCTATTACGGCTCGAATATGGATCCCAATGCCTATGGCCGCACAAGCGACGTTGTGGCCACGGCAGGCTCGCAGTGGACTCACCCCATCGACCGCCTGCTGTTCATGCCATCCGAACTGGTGGCCGGTGTGGAATACAGCTACAACCGCCTGCACGATGTGACTGTGGGCTATGACCACGACACCCGTCAGGTGACCAATGTATACAGCGCATATCTGCAGAACGAATGGCGCGACAAGCGGTGGGGATTTCTTGCTGGAGCCCGAGTCGACAAGCACTCACTCATATCGGCCCCCATCGTTTCGCCCCGATTCAATGTGCGATTCAATCCCTCGTCCGACTATAACCTGCGCCTGTCCTATTCCACCGGCTTCCGCTCGCCCCAAGCCTACGACGAAGACTTTCACGTGGCAATAGTAGGCGGCGAGCGTGTGGTGACCGTCCTTGCCAAGGGACTCAAACAGGAGAGTTCGCAAAGCCTCAGCGCGTCGGCCGACCTCTACCACCGCTTCGGAACGGTGCAGACCAACCTGCTCATCGAAGGCTTCTATACCGACCTGCGCGATGTATTTGCCCTTCGCCAGCTCCCTGAGCCCGATGCCGCCGGCAATGCCGTCCTCGAGCGTTACAATGGCTCCGGTGCCCGTGTTGCCGGCCTCAATGTTGAGGGTAAGATGTTCTTCTCCAGTCGATTTGATGTGCAGGGCGGTATTACATGGCAACGTAGCCGATACAAGCAGCCCGAAGAGTGGAGCGACAACCCCGACGTTAAGCCCGAGATACGCATGTTCCGCACCCCCGACCTCTATGGCTACTGCACGGCCAATCTGCAACTGCTCAAACCATTGCGTCTTACAGCCACAGGTACTTACACCGGCTCGATGCTTGTGCAGCACATTGCCGGTCCGGGAACGCCCGTGGATGTGGCTGTTTCTACACCCCGATTCTTTGATGCCTCGCTCAAAGCAACTTACACATTTAAGTTGGTCAATCGTGTAAATGCCGATGCATCCATAGGTATGAACAATATTTTTAACGCCTACCAGCGCGACCTCGACTATGGCCCTCAGCGCGACTCTGGCTACATCTACGGTCCCGCTCTGCCGCGTGCCGTCACAGCCTCACTTTCGATTGGAATTTGAAAAAATCGACAAAAATGCTTGCTATACTCCAAAAAATTCGTAACTTTGCACTCACTAAGCCAATCGGGGTGTAGCACAGTTGGCTAGCGCGCCACGTTCGGGACGTGGAGGTCGGAAGTTCGAGTCTTCTCACCCCGACTCAGTTAGTTTTAAAAATGGTCTGACATTGTCGGGCCATTTTTTTTTAGAAATTATTATGTTTACGTCTTTTTGATTTGAGGCCGCTTAGCTTAAATAAATAGTCGCACGCTGTATACGACTTGGTGAAAACCAATCCTTTATACCTGCGCCTCCGTGGCGGGGGCAATTTGTCTTTCGGTATCAGCACAGCCGCTGTGGTCATGCCCACAGCAATAATCCACACCGTGGCCGCAAGCCAGGATGGTAACGGCAGTCCAAACAGGGTGAGGATAGCGAGAACGACGCAGGTGTAATAGATAGCCATGATTTTTGTTTTACAGTGCAAATATACGTAGAGATATGTGTAAAATTTTTGCTCAAATATGTTAATAAATAACAAATAATCAAAACATCGAGTTCACCCGCGCGGCAGAGCCTATGTGTAATGAAAAATGTATACAACGAAAAAACGCTGACTCTTGCGAATCAGCGTTGCTTTTATTTAGTCGGGGTGACTTGACTCGAACAAGCGACCTCACGCCCCCCAGACGCGTACTCTAACCAACTGAGCTACACCCCGTTCTTGTTAAAAGCGATGCAAAGTTACGCATTAATTTTCAATTGTGCAAGTTTTTTGGGTAAAAAATTGAAAAAATAATTTTTTGAGAGACCTTCACATTAATAAAATAATATAAGTTTGGTGGGGTGTGGAATTTTTAGTATCTTTGTACAATATTTGCCTGTCATTTCAGAAGGGAATGAGAGCGAAGAATAAAGTGAAAAAAATACATATCAGATAATATAATATGTCAGAAGCAACAGAGAATTATGGCGCCAGTCAGATACAGGTGCTCGAAGGGCTTGAGGCCGTTCGCAAGCGCCCGGCGATGTATATTGGCGACATCTCGTTCAAGGGCTTGCACCACTTGGTGTATGAAGTCGTTGACAACTCCATCGACGAAGCCCTGGCCGGCTATGCTAAGAATATCAGTGTTACCATAAACGAAGACAATTCGATAACCGTGGTCGACGACGGCCGCGGTATCCCTGTCGACTTCCACGAGAAGGAACAGAAATCGGCGCTTGAAGTAGTGCTCACCGTGCTCCATGCCGGTGGTAAGTTCGACAAGGGTTCGTACAAGGTGTCGGGCGGTCTGCACGGTGTGGGTGTGTCGTGTGTAAATGCGCTGTCGACATATCTGCGCGCCGAGGTGCACCGCGACGGCAAGGCTTATATGCAGGAATTCAGCTGCGGCAAGCCTCTGGCCGACATCAGCGTGATCGGCACCAGCGACCGCACAGGTACAAGCATCACATTCAAGCCCGACGGCTCGATATTCACCGTCACCGTTTACGACTACAACACTCTGGCCAACCGTCTGCGCGACCTGGCATATCTCAATGCCGGTATTCACCTCACACTCATCGACAAGCGTGTGGTCGACTCTGACGGTCACCCCCTGAGCGAGACATTCTTCTCCGAGTCGGGTCTGCGCGAGTTTGTGGAATATATCGACTCCAACAAGGAATCACTCATCAACGACGTTATCGACCTCTGCACCGAGCGTCAGGGCATCCCCGTCGAAGTGGCGTTTACCTACAACAATACTTACAACGAAAACATCTATTCGTTTGTAAACAACATCAACACCGTCGAAGGCGGTACACACCTCACAGGCTTCCGCCGCGGCCTTACCACCACGCTCAAGAAGTATGCCGAAGACAACAACCTGCTCAAAAACGCCAAGGTTGAAATCAACAGCGACGACTTCCGCGAAGGCCTCACAGCCGTAATTTCCGTTAAGGTCATGGAGCCCCAGTTTGAGGGTCAGACCAAGACCAAGCTCGGCAACAGCGAAGTGATGGGCGCCGTGCAGGTGGCCGTAAGCGAAGCCCTGCGCAACTATCTCGAAGAGCACCCCAAGCAGGCCCGCGTGATTGTCGACAAGGTAATCCTTGCCGCCCAGGCACGCCATGCCGCCTACAACGCCCGCCAGAAAGTGCAGCGCAAGTCGCCCCTGTGGAGCGGCGGCCTCCCCGGCAAGCTCGCCGACTGCTCGAGCCGCACAGCCGAAGACTGCGAAATATTCCTCGTCGAAGGTGACTCGGCGGGCGGTACCGCCAAGAAGGGCCGCAACCGCCAGTTCCAGGCCATCCTTCCCCTGCGAGGCAAGATACTCAATGTAGAAAAAGCCATGGAGCACCGCATCTACGAGAACGAAGAAATAACCAACCTCTTCCGCGCCCTGCGTGTAACCATCGGCACCCCCGACGACCCCAAGGCACTCAACCTTGCCAAGCTCGCCTACCACAAGATTATCATCATGACCGATGCCGACGTGGACGGTGCTCACATCGCCACACTGCTCATGACATTCTTCTTCCGCCGTATGCGAGCCATCATCGAGAACGGCTATCTCTACCTTGCCACCCCGCCCCTGTACAAGTGCAAGTGCGGCAAGGCCGAAGAATATTGCTGGACCGACCAGCAGGTGCAGAGCTTTATCGCCGCCCATGCCGGCAAGACCACAGTGTCGCGCTACAAAGGTCTCGGCGAAATGAGCGACACCGAACTGCGCGACACCACTATGAGCCCCGAGCACCGCATCCTCAAGCAGGTGACAATCAACGACGCCGCCGAGGCCGATCGTGTGTTCTCCATGCTGATGGGCGAAGATGTGGCCCCGCGCCGCGACTTTATCGAGGCAAATGCAACTTATGCCAACATAGACGCATAAGCGAGCAAACGATTATACCACTTGGGGCGTTATTCTATAATAACGCCCCATTTAACAATTACAGCTAACACACACAATAAAACATACGTCATAAGGCATGGCACGAAACAACAGACCCTCGGCCGACGTGCAGCAGTTGCACCGAGCCGTAGACCAATACATAGCCAACCCCCCTCTCAAGACCTTCAACTACAAACAAGTGTCGGCCGGCATCGGTGTAAAGAGCCCCGCGCAGTTGCGCTCCGTGGCCCTGTACCTTGCCGAGCAGGCCTTTGACGGCAATCTTATAGAAGTGGCTCCGGGCAAGTACAAGACACCCGAACACAATGTTACCGCCACGGGCACATTCGTGCGCCTGCGCAACGGCAAGAACTCTGTGATAACCGACGGCGACGAACAGGCAATATTCGTGGCCGAGCGCAACTCCATGCATGCCCTCAACGGCGACCGAGTGGCCGTGAGCATCGCCGCGCATGTGCGCGGACGCGAGCCCGAAGCCATCGTCACCGAGATTCTCGAGAAGAAGGACCAGACATTCATCGGCACATTGCACGTGGACAAAAACGTGGCCACACTCTCGCCCGACTCGCGCTACCTGGCCACCGACATCATCATACCCCGCGCCAAGCTGCGCGGAGCCACCACAGGCGACAAGGTTGTGGCACGCATCACCGACTGGAACGACAACTACGAATGCCCCCGCGGCGAAGTGGTCGACGTGCTGGGCAAAGCCGGCGAAAACAATGCCGAGATACACGCCATTCTTGCAGAGTTTGGCCTGCCCTATAAGTATCCACAGGCCGTGGAAAAGGCAGCCGACAAGATAGGCGCCGGAATCACCCCCGAGGAAATTGCCAAGCGCGAAGACATGCGCGGTGTGACAACATTTACCATCGACCCCAAGGACGCCAAGGACTTTGACGACGCACTCTCAATACGCCGCCTCCCCAACGGCAACTACGAAATCGGTGTACACATAGCCGACGTGACACACTACGTGCAGCCCGACACAATCATAGACCGCGAGGCTCGCGACCGCGCCACATCGGTATATCTCGTAGACCGCGTTGTGCCCATGCTCCCCGAGCACCTGTCCAACGGTATATGCTCGCTCCGTCCCAACGAAGAAAAACTCACATTCTCGGCCATATTCGAGATGGACGACAAGGGTCGCGTGCTCAATTCGCGCCTGGGTCGCACCGTCATAGAGTCCGACCGCCGATTCACATACGAAGAGGCTCAGGAAGTGATAGAAACCGGCAAGGGCGACTATGCCGAGGAAATCCTCACACTCGACCGCCTGGCCAAAACACTCCGCGCCGAGCGATACGAAAACGGCTCGGTGGAATTTGACCGCCTCGAAGTGCGATTTGACATTGACGAAAACGGCCATCCCACCGGAGTGTATTTCAAGGAGTCAAAGGACGCCAACAAGCTCATCGAAGAGTTCATGCTGCTGGCCAATCGCACCGTTGCCGAATTTGTGGGCAAGGTCGAAGGCAAGAAGAAAGCCAAGGCATTTGTATATCGCGTGCACGACATGCCCGACCCCGGCAAGCTCACCGACCTGGCCAACCTCTCCAAGACATTCGGCTACAAAGTGCGCACCACCGGTACGCCTCGCGACGTGAACCGCTCCATCAACCGAATGCTCCTCGACGTGAAGGGCAAAGGCGAAGAAAACTTCCTGTCAACACTCGCCATCCGCTCCATGGCCAAGGCCGTATACACCACAGAAAACATAGGTCACTATGGCCTCGGATTTGACCACTACACCCACTTCACATCGCCCATACGCCGCTACCCCGACATGATGGTGCACCGACTCCTCGACCGCTATCTGCGCGGCGGCCGTACAGTGAGCGTCGACAAGCTCGAAGACCAGTGCAAGCACTCTTCCGACCAGGAACAACTCGCCGCCAACGCCGAGCGCGCATCCATAAAATACAAGCAGGTGGAATATATGAACGACCACCTTGGCGAAGTATACACCGGTGTAATATCGGGCGTTACAGAATGGGGCCTCTACGTGGAACTCGACGACAACAAGTGCGAAGGACTCGTCCCCGTGCGCGACCTCGCCGACGACTACTACGACTTCGACGAGAAAAACTTTTGTCTCGTGGGTCGTCGCCACAACAACCGATACCGCCTCGGCGACAATGTAAAGGTGCAGGTGGCCCGTTGCAACCTCGACCGCAAGCAGCTCGACTTTGTAATCGTCGACGAAAAGAATCCTCCGCGCAACCTCTCCAACCTCGGCACGACACCCCAGGAGGCCCGCCGTCAGAAGCAGAAATCCAAAAGCGGCGCATCCTCGCGGCGCAAGGACAAGCCTGCCAAGGGAGCCAAAACATCCAAAACCCGCCGTAAATGAAAACCACTGTTGAGATAAACAAACTCAAGATATTTGCCCGCCACGGTGTCCTTCCACAGGAGACCGCGGTGGGCAATATGTTTGAAGTATCGGTTGTGCTCACATACGACTTCGAGCAGGCCGCCCTTGCCGACGACATCGACCGCACGCTCAATTATGCCGAGGCTGCCCAGATAATCGTGGACGAAATGGCCGTCCCCGCCTGCCTCCTCGAAACAGTAGTAATGCGCCTGCGCACTGCCCTCACCACCCGCTGGCCGGCCATCACATCCGGTCGCATTCATCTCGCCAAGCTCCATCCCCCCGTGCCCCACACAGTGGCATCGATGGCAGTGGCCGTAGAATGGTGATTTTTAGCTAAAATAGCTAAAAAACTTGTGGGTGATAATGCGGCATTTGGATAAATTGATTAAATTTGCAGATAATTACTTACTTATCGCAAATTTAACCTACACTACATGAAATATTCACATTTTTTCAAAGCTATGGCTCTTGCCGCGCTTTGCGCTCCCGCCGTGTCGGCTCAGACACCGAGTGAGGACGAAACCATACTCCATGCCTGGAGTTGGAGCCTGGACACTATCGCCGCCAACATGAAGGACATTGCAGCCGCCGGCTATGCCTATGTGCAGACATCGCCCGTGCAGAAGTGCTTTGTGGGCGAGGACGGCGGAATGGCCCTGTTCAGCAAAGAAGGCGACTCCGTGCGTGGCAAGTGGTACTACTATTATCAGCCCACCGACTGGCAGATAGGCAACTATATGCTGGGGTCGCGCGATGATTTCCGCGCCATGTGCGACAGCGCCCGCGCCTATGGCGTTAAGGTGATTGTAGATGTACTCCCCAATCACACCGCCGTCGACCACACCGCTGTGCTGCCCAACCTCGACAATGCCGTAGGAGGCCATGAAAACCTCTTCCACGCCAACGGTTTTAAGGACATTACCGACTATAACGACCGCGAGCAGTGTACCACCGGCAAGATGGGCGGCCTGCCCGACGTAAATACCGAAAACCCCGATTTTCAGTACTACTACCTCCAGTATGTCAACGACTTAATCAACCTCGGCGCCCGCGGCTTCCGCTACGATACCGCCAAGCATATCGGTGTGCCCTCCGACCCCCTCGACCCCAAGGCCAAGCGCAACAACTTCTGGGAAGTGGCCACCGGCCGCGAAGGTGTGAAGGGTCTGACACTCCTCATGCCCGACAGCCTGTATATCTACGGTGAGGTGCTGCAGGACCGCAACGTGCCCGAAAAGGAATATGGCAAGTATATGGACATGACTGCCAGCAGCTACGGCCACGCCTTGCGCGAAGCTCTGCGCGCAGGCAAGATGGACGATGCTCTCGCCACCGACTGGCATCACTCGCTCACTCCCGACCGCCTCGTTACATGGGTCGAAAGCCACGACACATATTGCAACGCCCACGAGAGCGCCGATATGACCGACGAACAGATGCGCATGGGCTGGGTGTGGCTCGCCGCACGCCAGCACGGCCGTCCTCTGTTCTTCAGCCGTCCTGCAGGCAGCACACGCGCCAACTATTGGGGCAACAACCGCATCGGTGCCCGCGGCAACGATGAGTTCAAGCACCCCGAAGTAGTTGCAGTCAACAAGTTCCGCACAGCCATGAGCGGCCAGCCCGAAGCCATAAGCCACAACGCCGACGGCACAGTGGCCCAGATAGCCCGTGGCAACAAGGGAGCTGCGCTCATCAACTTCTCGTCCAAGCCCGCAAAGGTTAAGCTACCCTCCAACCTCCCCGACGGTCAGTATACCGACACAGTATACGGCAACGTATTCAAAGTGAAAAACGGCACCATCCAGGCCACTCTCAAGCCCATGACATCGTATGTAATATACTAAGAGCGTGTTTAAAAATTATTGTTAATTTTAAGTGGACAG
>QLIP01068894.1_pt1 | contig 23512 bp, 19 predicted proteins | sample 1769771 | NCBI WGS metagenome assembly QLIP01 (sample SAMN09428762, study PRJNA476227) | Gut metagenome, whole genome shotgun sequencing project. | isolation source: cecum | host: Rhizomys sinensis | place: China: Jinsha town of Minqing, Fujian Province | collected 2013-09-23 | reverse complement strand
ACCACTTAGAATTAACAATAATTTTTAAACAGCCTCTTAATCCTCCCAACACATCACTGCCATTGGCGCAGCATCCTTCGAAGAAATTTTTAAACTTGTCATTAAGATAATATAACGACTTGCGACTTTCCATAGGCGACAACTTCTTACCCAGATAATTCATGTTGCGGAACAGAGTCGAAAAGTATTTCAACACGTCATCTTGTGTTGCATCCTCTGGCACAATGTATGAAAAACCCAGGAAATGAGTATCTAAAAACTCCGACATTTCTTCTTCCGAGAATACAATTCCCTTATTATCCAACTTAAGTTTGTCATACATCTCTTTATCTGCCTCCAGATACGCTTTTATTTTATCAATTGACTCATTAATACCAAACTGAGACAGACACTTCATAAATGTCCATCCTATAATCTCCGACTTATTATTTTCTCCAACTTCTAAGCTGTCGTCTTCCGATGCAATTGATGATTCCGCCAAAAAATGTTCTTTTTTGGGAAAATGACCCAAACAAAAAAGCAATAGCGATGTGAGGCGTTGTTGCCCGTCAAGAATCAGATTCTTACCATCTCCTTGCTTAGTAAATCTGGCGATAGTAACGGGTGGTATAAACTGTCCATCCTTCAACGAAATAATTAGCCTTTCAACATCGCGCTTGTCCCACACGAAACTTCGTTGATATTCAGGGAGCTCAATATTGCGCTTGATAATCAAATTTATCCAATGCTTTAACGTATATTCTCCGTAATAGGTTCGCGTTTTCATAAACTATTTATTTAATGACAAAGTATTATATAATCTAATTCCCTTTAATCCAAATATTTTAACAGACAAGGCCATTACCCGTGCTAATATACTATACTCAGTGCTTCGAAATAGTATCTGAAAGATAGTCGGGCTTACTTCGCTCAATGACTTATCATATCGTTTTAAGTCTGCATCTCCGTATTCCTTATATATTCTTTTATAATACCTTAAAACCGTATAATAATAATATAAATATTTCTTTTCTATAAATTTATAACCTCGTGTAACTTGAGCACCATGTAATAGCTTTTCAAAAAAATCTATATCATGCTTAAACGTCTGTTTAGAATGTGTCGTTGAACCCTTTCTAATACGATAATGGTATGCTCCTATTCGTGTTACTAATACATCTTCTATATTGATTAATAGATCAAGCAAAAACCGCTCATCCTCATAATACACTCCTTCTATAAATGGAACGGCATTTAAAATTACTTCTCTTTTATAGATTTTATCCCAGACTGTAACATTTATTTTTCCTGAACAAAAGGCTTTAAGAATCTGTTCTGTACCTTTATACTGTTGGTCTTTATCTGGTGTATTATCAGTATGCAGTGTTAAATCTTCCAAATACTCTCGTGTCGTGAATTGAATAATCTGTACACTTTGATTGCTTTTCCAAAATTTTAAAATTTCCTCTAAGAGATTCGAAGTTCCCCACCAGTCGTCAGAATCTAAAAATGTTATATAATTACCATTAGCTCTTTTTAAACCCTCGTTCCGGGCAGATGATTGACCTCCATTTTGCTTATAGTAATATTTAAAACGAGAGTCATCCGAGGCGAATTTTCTACATATTTCGCCTGAGTTATCAGTTGACCCATCGTCAACCAATATACATTCCCAATTAGTATATGTCTGCGCCAAAACGCTGTTCAAGCATTTCTCCAAATACTGGGCGACATTGTATATTGGGACTATAATTGATATAACTCCTCTCATATAGTATTATAATATTGATTATTTTTTTGTATATCTGTATTAATAATAATCAGTTACAAATATAACCAATAGAGTTATAATACAATATCCAACGGCTTTTAACTTTGATCGGATCATTTGTATAAGAATCTCTTAATCTAATGTCCATTATATGTTTGTTTAATGAGGTAAAGGAATCTTTATTATCTAATGATTTAATTGTGTCCACGATATTTTCGTGCATCTCCTCATAGCTTTTAAACAGAAAAACAGGCAACTTGTCCTCATTAAAATATGATTGGCTAAACTCTGATTGGTACACTCCAAAACCAATACCACCCCTCGTAAATTGTCCACTCGAATATCCATCCCAACCCTCTCCAAATGAGATGGTCCACTTCGCGCGACTCTGCAATTCTAAAAACTTTTCATAAGGGACAGGCCAGCTATCAAAACATCTTATACCATTTTCCTCCAATAGCTGCTTTATCCTATCTTTATATTCATTTTCATCCGGAGATATAATACATAGGTTTTCTTTCTGTTCAAATGACAGGCTATCATGTTTAGTTTTAGGATACATCGCGCCCACATGTATCGGGCTATGCTTCAAGTAACAAGCCCTATAACCCGTGTTTGCGTGATAGGCCAACGTCATAGTCATCGACTTTACCTTGCCTAAATGTTTTTTTATTTCCGCTTCAGACGGAAGCATTTGGTGATTCTGATTCAATATATTAATTTGAATTTTATCAATATCCTCTTTATCAATATGTTCATTGATATAATCCAAAAAATCTATAATCAATATCTCACACACATGAAATAGTATATTTGAACTTTTTATCCATTTCTTAAGATATATATTTAAATTGATAATTTCGAAATTAGATTGAAATCCTGAATATTTTGTAAACCCTTGTATTTTGTTTATTACGCCTAAATGAACGTCCTTATTCGGAAATAATTCTTGCGCTATATCACCCATTGTAGAAACAGACATTGTCCCACCTAATGTAACATCTCTATTAGGCACGATAAATACTATCTTATCCTTCGAACTACCTGCAATTTTGAACTTGAAGTTTTTTATATAATGGTATTTTAAATATATTTTTTCCTTAACACCCTTTACTATTGATTTCATCTGATTAATAATTAGTTTCAACACAATGATAGTATTTCTGGTTAAAATTTTCTTAACACTCTATGCATGAAGATAGCGCGAAGTATTTTTGATGCATCTTCAAAACCTGGCATAGGATCTTTTGCATTGAATATGAAGAAGCTATCTGTTTTCAAAAGATCTTTGAACCATTGACCGAAAGAAATGTCGCCATCTTTTATGAAGTGATAATCTGTAAGTTCACCCATCGCATAAGTAGGATATTTGGGCGATGGTATCTCCATCTTTTGTCCTAAAAGCGATTGGATGTACATAGCCGGAAGGTTTGCTCCGGCAGCGGTAGAGAAATATTGCTTGCCATCATTACGTAGGTTTATCTCACACAGATAATATACATTGTCTTTTACAACCATTTCTATCGAGAACATGCCTATGTAGTCCAAAGCCTTAAGAAAACGTGTCAAAGCATTCTTATCCAAGCCAGGATGCTTGTCAAAGCCCTCAAGCACGCAGTACGACGACATCCCGTCTGGCTTGGGATACTGACGCAGTTTCTTTGTCACTCCGGCCATATAATACTCACCACACCCTATAGAGGTGCCATATACTATTATTTCGTATTCTTTCTTAATATATTGCTGCACTATGCATGAGCTTTTGGATAACGCATCTGTAAGTTCATCCGCATTTTCACAGATAGTCATACCACGATTGAATATAGACTCCTGTACCTTGGCTATACATGGATAAACCATATCGGTTGGTATTTGAGCATTTTGCTCAATGAGCCAAGTACGGGGCACAGACACTCCACAATTCCCGGCGATCTCCATCTGTAGTTTTTTGTCCATGTGACGTGTTATTTCGCCTTGCTTTTCGGAAATAGATGATAACATAAAATATGGACTCAATTCGTCGTAACGGTCGTTTACTGCCGATTGAATCCCGTCATCACAACATATCACTATAGGCTTAGGCATAATCCCCTTGTAGCTTTCGATGAGCAAATCTGGTATTTGACGCACGTTGTCATAATGCATCAATGAACCTTTAAATCTTGATTTTTCAATTATAGGACAATCCGTGCGGTTTACGATCAAGTCTGGACGTATACCTACCTTGGATAGACTACGCAACATACCATAGCCATTGAAGTTTTGTGAGCAGATCACAATAACTTTATTGTCTATATTCAATTTACTCATATCCGTTTCAGAATATTTTTGACGATGAAGCGCACTCGCCATTGTTGATAGTACATAGCAGTGCGCAACTGGCGCCAAAGGCATATACCCTTGGTTATAACAGGTTGCATGTTATCTATATCGGTACCTTGCAGCAATCCAACATGTGTATCTACGCCATCATGTGCCGAAAAATAGAGTTTATAGCCTTCGTCATCGCGCATCAGGCATGATTTATAGAAACTATTTCGAATCGAGCCTATCTTAGGCTGAGGCTTAAGCAACGTAGCCCGATAGTTAAACTTGAATTCATCCATAGACATCCATACACTGACGTTGCAAAAATCATAAATAGTCATGAGATATTCTCCGTCAATTATCTGCACGTCAATATGCCACGGATTTACTGCCCGGTCAAAAGACACAGATTTTAAATCCGACCACGATTTACCATCGACCGACTGCGCAAACGAAACGCCGTGCGAGGCCGATTGTGGAGCCGATTCCACATCGACAAACCACATGCGATAACCATGCTCCTTGTCCCATACAATAGCTAGCGAAACGACCACATTGCCTAGTCCACTCTCCGGCTTATTCATATTAAGCCTATCCATTATCTCGACTGCGCTCCAATTCACACCATCATAACTCACACGCCGACGCAGAGAGCACACAGTGCGCAGGCTCTCATCACCACCACGCTCCGTGAGGCGATACCATAACTCTATACATCCATTTGGCCCCTTTACAAGACAAGGGTCGCTAAAATAATCCAAATCCCTAACCTGCTGCTCCGAGAGGTCTTCGAGCGGATTGACCAATCCCTCAGGCTCAGTCCAATGCACGCCGTCGTTGCTAACATGAATAGACGGACACTCATTGCGGTCGATATAGGGTTTAGTGCGATATGAAAACGGAGTCTCCGCCATCCAGTATCGCCAGCCATTCCAGCCGTCCTCAAAAAACAGCACACTCGGATGATACGGCGACCGCTTGCCATCAAAAGTATTAATATCCAATGCCGAGCGCTCTTCGGGAGTTAACATCTAATCAATCTTCAATATCTTGGTCTTCTTACACACCCTATGCTACAAAGGTACAATTATCTATTCGCAAAACTCTATTTTTGACTTAAAATAGCTATGGTTCTTGTTAATGCCTTATCTAAATTATATTGAGGGGTCCAACCAAGCGAACGCAACTTTGTTGTATCCAGTATGGCTCGCGATGATAAGCTGTAACCACGTTGCTCAATTTCGTCCGGAATTTGGTAATCTACCTTAGTTCCGACCTTTTCAGCAGTGACTTTTGCAAAATCACGCAATAACACATCAAAACCTGCAATATTATATGCTTCGGCCTTTTCGCCATAAAGCATTACGTATAGTATGGCATTTACCACATCTGTCACATACGTATACGAGAATTCCTGTAAACCTTGGCTCTTTAAAACAATGTCTTGCTTTGCTAAAGCATTATTTATAAACTGTGCCGAAGCTTTCGAATCGTCTTCAAGCTTTGTAGGTCCAAATGCTCTTGATATACGGACTATTCTTACATCTGTCCCAAACTCTGAAGCGAACGACTGACACAAGGCTTCTGCCGACCGCTTAGACTCGTTATAGCAGGATCTTGGTGTCGATAAACTCAGATTGCCGGTATAATCTTCGTTAAATATATCCTCAGCATTATGGGCATTACCATATATTTCGCCAGTAGACGGATATATTATCATAGATTTACATTTTGTTGCAAGTTCTAATGCATTTACAGCTCCATGAAAATTCACCAACATTGTTTCAACAGGATATTTTGAAAATGCCAAGGGATGTGAGCTACTGGCTAAAGGAATAATATAGTCTGGCGAAACAGATTCATCTAATGGTTTGGTTATATCATGACTTATAAACTTGAAGTTTGGATTGGAAAAGTGATGTCCCAATCTGCCACTTGCTTTTTCTTTGCTTCGTCCTACTGCAATAATGCGTACATCATCAAGTTTAAGTAGTGCATCTATAAGGTGCAAGCCAATTAATCCGGTTGCACCTGTTATTAAAAATGTCTTACCGCACAGTTGTTCGATACCGGGCACATTAATTGCATTTTTAATATCTACCTGATATATAGGATTATTATAATTTACCATATAATACCTTCACTTAATGGATTTATTTCATCCATTTTTCATTAGAAGTATTCAACAATGACTTGTATATTGCAATATCTTCAGCATTCGTCAACTTTATATTTCGTTCTTCGCCTGGTGAAATATGAAGTTCCCGGCCTCCAAGCTCAATCATTAAAGTACATGTAGCAACCGAATTTAATATTCCACGTTCTATAGCCTCATTGTGTGCATCAATCATCTGCCTCAATCTAAAGGATTGAGGAGTTTGAGTTCGATATATTTTATCTCGTGCAACACTGCTCACCGACACATTTCCGTCTGCGCTTTCAAGAATTGCCTCTTTGCATTTTATTGAAGTTATTGCATTGCCATATTTTAGAGCGGTAGCTATGTTGCTCGAAATAATTTCCTGTGAGATTAAAGGCCGTACGCCATCATGAATAATAATAAGGTCGTCATCGTTATACTCCAAATCTCTAAGTCCAAAAATACCGTTTCGAATAGAGGCCTGCCCACAATCGCCGCCAGGAAAAATATTTGTGAGTTTAGTAATTTGGTACTGGTTTGCGTACGATTTTAATATTGTCTCCCATCCGGCAAGACACACAACACAAATTTCATCAATTTGAGGGTGCTTTTGAAATGCCATTAATGTTCTGATTATTACAGGGCAATCATCTATATACATGAATTGCTTGGGTATATCTTGCCCCATACGGTTACCAGTACCGCCAGCAATAATAAGCGCAATATTTTTCATTGACATTTATTTAAAGCTTTCTGGATCTTCTTAAGCAGTTTTATACCTAATATTATTTTTTCAATAACTCGCAGTATGCTATTTTAGGATTAAAAACGCATGAACTGTGCCATTGACCACGTTCGGCAACTGGGGGCAATTGAGCCCAATCACCATAATGTGTTGAAAGGATTTCGTTCCAACCGCACGGAACTTTTATCATAATGTTCTCGAACGGAACATCTAAGACACCTGCAAACCAGTCCTTTTTCCAAAGTAATTTTTCCGGTCCGTAAAAAGCTGTAGTACGATTTGACGCATAGGTTAGACCTTTGCCATTGTCCTTTTGTGCAACCAGTTCAATGGCATCAAAATCAGACCTTAACTGAGCACGTTGTTCCGATAAATCTTTGTCGTGATTAGCGCTCATTGTTTTCATAACCTGTGTTATAGAAATGGCGCGCTCTTTAACAATTGCCTGATCTTGATAGTATGTAGAAATGTCAATATCATCCATAGGGAATATATCAAGATAAAGGCCATGATTCATATCCAAATTTGCAAATGCCTTAGAAGTCCCTGTGGTATTTGCATTTCTCAGTTTCATGAACGTATAGCCGTTTTCGGGCTCTTCCTCTATCCAGCAAAGTTTATAGGGGTATGCAAACTGATCTTTCAGCTTCTTTAATTTTTCATAATCCTCTCTAGGCATACTGAAATCTAGGTCATCGTCCCAAGGAATGAACCCATTATGGCGAATCGCACCCAAAAGTGTACCACCTATGGCATGATATGTTAGGTTGTTGTTGTCACATACTTTTTTAAATTGACGCAACAAATCCAATAAACAAGCCCAAAGCTCTTTTCGCTCCTGCGTAACAAGAAAATCATTTTTTGTTTCAGGCTCAAAAAATGATTCCGGCAACCAATCTTCGCTTTTTATACGATCTACTTCGTTCATATGTGATAATAAACTGTCTATTTAATATTTCTTATCCAATATACTCACCTGCTGTAATGCGGAACGTACTTCCCGTCATCATTGCGCTTCCGTCGCTCATCATATAAACAAGAGCGTCCAAATAGTCGGTGCGTTCACACATTCTACCCATCGGGAGATATGCACCTGCACGTTCGCGGAGATGTGCCTCGGATTCGCCTTGCGAGTTGCGAAGTGCGACTTCGCCTTCTGTGGGTGTCCACCCTAAAGTCAGATAGTTACATCGAATGTGCTCTGATGCGTATTGGTGTGCCAGGTGCTCCATGAGAATTCTGAGGACACCTTTCGAGCAGGCATATGCACATCGGTCTTTCTCGCCACCCCATGCGTGCGCCGACCCTGTAAGTACTATACTGCCACCTCCATTCATTCGCATATACTTTACAGCTCGCTGACAGCAAAAGAAACACGACCTAAAGTTAATGTCCATAACTTTGTCAAAAGTTTCCTGATCACAAGTATCTAACGGAGAAACAGGTGTAATACCGGCATAATTGAAGAATCCGTCTATCTTTCCAAACTTTTCATAAGCCTGATCCATCAATTTTATGCAATCTTCGACTTTCTCAAGATCTGTATACACAAAGATACCGTCCGAGCCATACGTTTTCATTAGACGAATAGATTTCAGAGCTGCCTCCTCATCTCTACCACCTATTACGACCTTAGCACCTTGACGCGCAAACTCTTCTGCAGCAGCGCGGCCTACACCTTTAGTGCCACCGGATATTACAATTACTTTATTTAATAATTTTTTCTCCATAAAGCCATAATTTAGAGATTGAGTGCTTTCTGAGCGTTAAATCCCATCAGCAACAGATTTTCGTCCTTATCATTAAGTACACGTACCTTCTCCTGATATTCATTAATCGCTTGCATCATCTCCTCCTTTGTTTCGGTGCAGAGATATAAACGCGCGAATACCTGTTTTTCGGTACCAATCCATTCGGGCAGAACTTCATCGCCTTCGGTAAATCGTTGTACTATTGTGATAACGCGGTTGTCTTCTGAAAGTTTTTCCAAACCTTCGATTTTTGCTATACGACCCGGCTTGGCAAGAAACCATATTGTCGCAGCTGTCTTGCCACGGAGCATTGTGTCATCGGCCTTCTCAAGGTCAAAATCACCTTCCGATCCTGTTAGCGCAAAACGAATAAGCATTTCTCGCTGATCAAATCCTTGTATATGCTTGATGATAAAGTGAGGTGCCTCGCCTTGTAGACGGAAACCTGTATCATAAACATAAAATTCTCCGTTTTCATAGAAGCCCGAAAGCATCAAGACACCATTTTTAATACCTATCTCCTTGAACAGACGCAAAGCATTCTTGTGCATCCGCGAAAAATATTCATTGATATGCTTGGAGGGGTATGTTCCACCTAGACACACTCGGGCGAGTCCAGGCTGCTCGTCGGTTGTATATCTGTCATATATACATGACGCTGTGCATACTCCGTCTTTGAAAGTATAATACATACCCATATCTTCCACACCTTCCATATAACGTTCTACAATGAATCGTTTCTTTGAACTTACAGAAAGTGCTTTTTCGACTGCCGCCGGCAACTCATCCTTCTCATATACAACGGTCATGCCCATGCCACTCGAAGAATCTACAGGTTTTATCATCACCGGAAACTTGATTTTTTCGATATCCTCAGCATCAAGTTTTGCATCAAGATAATATTCAGGTATACCATGAATACCATAGCGTTCGCATGTAGCTTTAAAGATATCTTTAAAAGCAAAAACATCTACTATCTCTTGTGTTGCGTAGCAAGGCAATCCAAGTGCGTCACAAACCTTACAGTAAGATGGGACAAGCATATCGGCTACGCCGACAAGAACACCGTCGACACCTTCTTCTCGAGCTAAAGCGATAAGGCCGGGAACATCAAAACCATCTACCATTGCAGACTTCCACGCGTACTTCTTGGCGTCATCATTTTCTCTATAGCTTGTAACTATAGTTTTAATACCCATCTCGTTGGCCAGTCTAACTAATGCAGATGTTTCAGGATTACCTCCAAGAATAAGTAACTTCTTTCCTTCAAACTCTTTCATTTTTTGATACTCCTTAATTTATAATAAAAACTATTTCAACTCTATTCCTTCTCCCATTGTGAAGATTTTATACTTCTGGTTCGGGAGTTGTTGAATCATCAGCTCACGCCATTGTCCTGCATCGCCCCCATGAGAAGCAAACATTCCAAAGTGGCATGGAACAGCCAATTTAGGCTTTAGCATCTTAGTAAGGGCCACATGCTCCTGTTCATTTAAATTGCCGTATGCACCATTGATTGGAGCGATCAGCACATCAATGGGTCCTTCACTTAAGTACTCGTCCTTCCAATCCAGATGCAGACTCGTATCTCCTACTTCAAGAATATTTTTACCGTCAACTGTAATTATCACTCCGACTTCCTGAGGTGCTCCATCTCCATGATCACTATTTATAAAATGAAGCTTAAAATCACCTATTTGGTATACGTCACCCGGCTTAACGTAGACAACTCGCTTCTCATCAATATCTAAGCGCTTTACATCTTCCATGCAGTCATATGCACAGAATAGTTTTGATCTACCGTTTTCCATCAGATCCTTCATTGAATCAATATCAAAATGATCTCTATGGAAATGCGTGGCAATTACGACATCAAGATTCAAATTTTTCGCATCTACAATCTTTGGCAACAAACGATGATATCCATCGTGGCCTTCTATTGGCTCAACACAATCTGACAGATACAAATCAACACCCAAAGTCTGACTATGCTGACTTTTAACTATAAAGCCAGCCTGCCCAACACTGAACAACTGGGTTGCTCCAACTACTGCGGTGAAGAAAAATGAATTAAACATAATGCTTTATCTTAATAGTTTGAAAAATCAGCAAATTACCATAAATTAGTATGATGTCTATCTCCTAATGAATTAATGAGTAAGTGGTTCATAGTAGAAAGTACAATCAGGTTTATTTCATATGTTATAACATATGAAATATTCGAGTTAATTTCTTATGAAATGACTCAATTTAAAGATTCTCTAATTGCAAATCTATTGATTACTCCAAATATATTTACGTCACTTTTACCGATTGCCCAAGGAATTTTCTTCTCTAAAATTATATGACCAATTACTGAAAATGCCATTATTAATAAAGAAAATATCACAGCAACTATATATCTATCTCCATAATACCAGTAGAAATACCAGCATAAAGTTAAAGGGATAAACTGAAGACCAACAATACTAATTGAAGCTCTAGAAATCAAATTTACAATTTGTAACTCCTTATTAAATATGTTCGCAAAGCATAAGAGCATTAATGTACCTATTATAGCATTAATGTAAAATAAAATCATATCCAACCATTGATGAGAGGTATTGCCGAATACGACGCTCATCATTGAAACTTTACCATTAGCTTGTGATATAATAACTGAAATTACTAAGCAAATAATACCTAATAAAAAACTATATCTATAGTTTAGTATAGCATATAAGCTCTTTCTGCCATACCACCCCGCCATATAAAAAGGAATGGCCATCAACGAAGAACCAATAAATAAGTAATTGATTTTAAATATACAAAATAGTGTAAACGTTATTAAATACCCACACCAAAAAATTGGTTTCCTAATAATCGTATTTCCAAATATACGAACCCAGAACATCGCAATCAAGAACCAAATCACGTCATTAGCTATAATTGACCTCCCGAACAATATACCTTTGCAACTACCAATAAAATAGGGAATTGCCATTTTAAATTTCAAAAAACAGCAGAAAATATAACCTATAAGTATAAATATTAAGAACGGTATTATCATTTTTTTTACCATCTTATTTATTACTGAGGTTAAACCTTCGTTTTTGTGAAGATAACCGCTAATAAAAAAGAAAAACGGCATATGGAATGCATATATATATAATTTTATATTTGATTCCGTTGGAAACAAGTGAGCAAATACAACTAGGAACAATGCTATTACTCTAGCATAATCTAAAAACAACAATTTTTTCGTCATATATTCATGTTATAACCCTAAGCTATTGCCTAATATTTTTTTACCAGTTTAATCACTCTCTCTAAGTCATTATCTGTCAATTCATGATGCATTGGCAGACATATTACCGTATCGGCCATTTTGTGTGCTATCGGAAGGTTTTCTTTCGCGGCCGAAGGTAATCCGCGGTAAGTGGAAAATTCAGATATCAGGGGATAGAAATATCGGCGACCAAGGATGTTGGCTTCACGGAGACGGAAGTATAGTTCGTCACGGGTCATACCATATTGCTCGGCATCAACAAATATCGGGAAGTAGCTGTAGTTGTGACGCACGCCTGGCATGTCGTCAAAGAATGTTATACCCGGCACATCGCGCAGTGCTTCGCGATAGGCCACGGCAACTCGGCGTCGCGCTTCGATGGCGGCGTCTACCTGGCGCAGGTTGAGTATGCCGTAGGCCGCGCGCATTTCATCAACCTTGGAATTGATACCGGGCGCCACTACAGTCACCTCGTCGGCAAAACCGAAGTTTTTGAGGTAGTCTATGCGACGCTTAGTCTTCTCATCGTGCATTACAAGCGCTCCTCCCTCGATGGTGTTATATACCTTAGTAGCATGGAAAGAGAGTGTCGACATGTCACCGGCAGTAAGTATAGACTCTCCGTCGACCTCCACGCCAAATGCGTGTGCGGCATCATATATCACCTTCAAACCATATTTGTCTGCTACCTCCTGTATTCCCTTGGTATCACAAGGCTTGCCATAGCAGTGCACGGGCATTATTGCTGTGGTTTTTGGCGTAATGGCCGCCTCTATGCGGGCAGGGTCGAGGTTGCAGGTTGCGGGATCCACATCGACAAACACTGGCTTGATGCCGTTCCACCATAGCGAGTGAGTTGTGGCCACAAAGCTGTAGGGAGTTGTAATCACCTCACCAGTAATGCGCAGTGCCTGCAAAGCAGTTATCAAAGGCAAAGTGCCGTTTGTAAACAGCGATATATAAGGCACTTTCAGATATTCGGCAAGTTCTTTTTCGAGTTGCTGGTGAAAGCGACCGTTATTGGTTATCCATTTGCTGTCCCAAATCTCCTTGAGCAAAGCATTGAACTCTTCGAGCGACGGGAGCAGAGGTGCAGTGACAGTAATTTGACTCATTTTACGAGAATTTTAAGGAGGGTACACGCTTGCGTGTTGTATATATCATCGCGGTAATGCGATCGAGAATTGGTTGCTCTATGGTGACAGCTCGCAACCAATCAATAAATGCACATACAAGAAATATGATTGTTACCGAAGCGGTTGCATAGCCAAGAGTATGCCAAGGAAGAGTAGCTGAATAGTGTCCTACACAATCCACGGTATCTTCCCAAAGCCATGAGCGCATAGTGTCTGAATTGGCATGGATAAGTAATACTCCAAATGTCGCTGCACCCAATGCATTTATAACTCGTGAATATGAAATATTCAAATTCTTGAAATACATAAATGTACTTACCGCGATGGCCAAGGAGAGTATTTTGTTGCTGTCAGATACAAAGAAATATGGATTATATGCACGCATTATGCCATTGTGCCACATATAGCTCATACATAGAACACTTGCGCTACCTACAGCTATAGTTAGCAAAGAGGTAACGCCCCACTGACGCGTCCTCCAATTTGGACAAAGGCCGTACAGTCGAATATATGATGCCACGAGATAAAGAACACAGAACCATGTGACATAGTTGTAAGACACTTCGAAACGTGGACTATTGGGCATTACACTATAAACCGCCAGCAAGAGCACAATAATCCTCAGATGCATGGCTTGACTAAGCACTGATAACAATTTATTGAGGTATGGAATTAGCAGATAAAATACAATAAAACAGCTTACAAATCCGAAACTCAAGCTACCTACGGGATTAATCGCATTGATTACGCCAGTCGGGCTAAGTTCGCTTATACCTGAAGCCACAAATATTGCGTATATTATTATTTTATAAAATATTACTTGCACTAAAAGTTTAAGAAGCTTTCGAAGCGATATACTTGACTTACACATGAAATATCCAGTAATGAGCACGAAACAGTTGATGCCCGTCTTACCCCACGCTCCGAAAAGCGTCATAATCGCATTAGTGAGATTAAAAGTATCATCTTTTAAAATTGGATATAACTCAGAGTTTACCACGTAATGGTGTGCAACTATGAGAAACATCACAATAATGCGGTAAAGTTCGAGATTTGAAGACCTAACAGCTTGATTTTGTGATATTTGCGAATAGGGGGGGGGTAATTTGTACTTTCATATTGTTATTTTTTCAGTTGAAGCAACTCTTTAACTTCTGGAAAGCGGAACAGTAACGCACCTCCGGCATAGATTATTACACCGACAGCAATTGAACTTATAAGCGATACTATATCATTGCCAAGATAAGTGGCAACTGAACGGCTTGCCGCATACATCACAGCGCAAAGCGCAAGAATGTGCCATAATTCTTTTAACTGCGCAATAATCGACATCTTGAGATACTTGCCATTATAATATGTGTTCCATATTAAACACAAGTAGCAACCAACTACACTACCCCAACACATAGCTTTTATACCGAGTGGAATTGTGATACACAAAATACATAATCCTTGTATCTTCTTAATAATCTCAACACGCAAAAAGAGATTTGTTTTACCCTTGACAATAAGATAATTGAGATTGATCGCATGGACTGGATACCACATCGCGTTAAATACAATAATTGAAAGAAGCGGTGCAGCAAACAACCATTGGTCTGTATATAACACATTGATCAAAGGATAAGCCACCGCTCCTAATCCAACACAAATTGGAAAGATTACAAATGATGCTAATCTAATGGTACGTAAAAAGCCATTCTTTAACGCCGCCTCATCATCCTGCAGTTTGCAGAGAGTTGGATATGTTACGCTTTGTAGAATACCCGTAGGCAATTCGGCCGACAGTGACGTAAGTGACTTTGCTCGATTATAAAAAGCGAGGTCTGCAGCACGATAAACCTTACCTATAACAATAGTATAAATATTGCTGTAAAGAGTATCAAGCAACCCCGAGGCAAGTAATTTAGAACCGAACCCAAAGAATTCATTAAGGCTCTGACGTGATATAATGAGCGACGGACGCCATTTTACTTTGTACCATACACAAATTGCTCCTACAGTAGTTGATGTAAGGCCCTGCGCAACAAGCGCCCATACCTGAAAGTCCATATAAGCCATAGTAATACCCACTGTGATTGACAATATCATTCCTATGAGGTTGAACTTTGTCATCTCCTTGAATCGTAGTTCGGCATTCAGCAAAGCTCCATGCACCCCGGAGAGCGAACCAATAACTATACCAATGGCCGTAACACGAAGTATGGCAGTCAATTGTGGCATTTCATAGAAACGAGCTACAAGCGGAGCGCAGAAGAATAGAATTATATAGCACAGGATAGATATAATTACATTAAACCAATATACTGTACAGCAATCCGCATGAGTTCGATCCTTTTTTCGCACAAGAGCCGTAGAAAAGCCTGCATCAATAAACACACCGGCAACGGCTGTAAACACCGACAGCATGGCAACCATACCAAACTGATCGGGCATCACCAACCGGGCTATAATTACAGAGGATATAAAATAAAATCCCTGCTTAATGCCCTGCTCGCCGATTTTCCACAGCACGCCGTCTACGGCTTTATGTTTTAATGATTGTGCCATTATGCTTTAGCTGTTTTAGAGCTATAGTTGGAGCCGTAGCCATAGCCGTAACTATACGCGCGAGTATAACCGTATTGGTGAGTAACGATTTCTGTGCCGTTGAGGATAAATGCCATGTTCTTGAACTTCTTTTCATCATAGAACTTTTCGAGCTGTGCAAGCATCGAACGTTCAAGAAGCCCCACACGAATTACGAATAGTGTGCGGTCGGCAAGTTGGTCGATGATATGTGCATCGGCCACAACCTCCACGGGAGGACAGTCGATGAGAATATAATCAAATGCCTTGCGCATCTCTGCAATTAGTTCGCTGAAACGACTTGTTTCGAGAAGCTCGGTGGGGTTGGGTGGCATTGTGCCGATAGGAAGCACATAGAGCGATTGATGCTGGCTGTCGTTACGGATCAGCGATGCAAGGTCATCTATATTGCCGCTGAGATAGTCGGACAAACCAATTTCAGGTGCATCGACATACGAGGATGTCGACCCATGACGAAGGTCACCGTCAATTACCAGCACCTTCTTACCCTTAAGAGCCAGAGCGACACCCATATTCATAGTAATGAACGACTTGCCAGAGCCAGGATTGAACGAAGTCACTGCAACAACATCGGCCTCGTCCTTGTTAAACTTCATGAATTCCAAGTTGGTACGCACCACGCGGAATGCTTCATTAATCACATCTCGCTTACCGGCTTTGACTATGATTGCATTGGTAAACTTGTCCTTTTTAAACTTAAACTTCTGACGGTTCGAGTTATTTAAAGGAATTTCTCCAATGAAGGGCACCGCCAAATCTTCGATATCTTTTCGACCACGCACACGACTGTTTATCATTTCTAAACCATAGGTTGCTGCAAAGGGAAGGGCGAGACCTATGAGGAAAGCTATGAGCAACACGTTGCGGCGATTGGGAATTGGGGGAAGACCTGAAGATGTGGGACGATTGATAACGCGTGTGTTATAGGCCGTAAATGCCTGGTTGAGTTCGTTTTCTTCACGCTTCTGTAGGAGATAGAGATAGAGCGATTCCTTAACTTTCTGCTGACGTTCTACTGAGAGAAGATACTTAGCCTGATTGGGATTGGAGGCAAGGTGAGATATGGCTTGAGCTTCAGTATTTTGCAATGCACGGAGTTGAGTATTAAGGCCCACAATCTCATTGTCAATAGAGCGCACCATCGCCAAGCGCTGAGCTGCCAGTTGCTCGTCTATAGCAACCACGAGGGGATTGATTTCCGACGACTTGGCAAGCAATGCGTTACGCTGAAGCAGTTTTGCATTATACTCATTTATAAGACCTTGTATACCACCACCTTGCAAGCCAGTATTTGCAGGAAGCAACTGGTCGCGATTGGCTTCAGAAGTTAGATAGTTTCTTACATATCTTGCCATCTGCAACTGGTTATTGATTGCAAGTATACCATCAGCACTCTGCTGCGTCCGGTTCATATACATGGCAGAGGCTGATTCAATATCGGGAATGAGGTTCTCACTCTTGAACGAAGATATATCGCTATCTACATTGCCGAGCTCGTTTTCAATAACGCCTAAACGCTCCTTGATAAAGTTGGTTGTCGAAACCGAAATCTGATTCTTATCCTTGATCCAGTTTTCATTGTACACTGCAATCATCATATTGAGCACATCGTCAGCGCGCTGTGTCGACAGGTCGGAAATGGTAAGTCTAACAACAGAACTCTTCTCACCTGTAACATCAACATGCAAGCGCGACAGGAATGAACCAAGCGCAGCCGAATGAGGCAGTTTCTGTACAATAAGATTTGCCTTGTCACCCTTCACATACACCTGGCTGGGGATGATAATCATTCTGCCTGCAAGCGTCTCGATAGAGTCATTAAGTTTACACTTGTAAACCTTGTCAGACTTTTCACCATCACCCATGGTAAGTCCCGACACCTCAACTGTTCCGTTAGGAAAGAGATTGAGATTGAACGACACATAGCTGTCCTCGGGTGTATTAACCATATTCACCTTTACGGGTAGGTCATAACCGTATACAAGGTCGTTGCGGAACTTGCCCTTGCTATAATAATTTACATCAAGGTCCATACGACGAACCACCTCATCCATCAAGTCGTTGGACTTGAGCGCGGTGATTTCGTTTTCGATATTGGTTTTAGATTTAAACAGACGCTTATCTGAAAAAATCTCAGCCTCGAGCGACTGATTCTTGCCTTCTTCTTTTATAAGAATTTCTGCGCAACGTGTATATACATTGGGAGTGCGAAGGAGATAAAAATATGCTCCTCCGACAAACACTGCTACCGAAATGATAATCCACCACCAGCGGCGCAGAGTGATAAAAAGTATATCCGAAAGAGGCGTTGCTGCAGATGCTGCCGGATTCTTTCTTATACCGTTGCTTCTTTGAGTATTATTCGCCATCGCTATTATTCTACCTTATAATTTTTTAGTTTAACAGTGCTTACTTAGCAAGCGATGCGAAGAGGGTACCCATTGAAATTGCGAATGTAACCATTGACATCCAGAACGAGGGAGTAAGCATAGTATTGCCATTAGGAGTAGTATTTCTCTTGGCCATATCGCTGGGCTCTACGTATATCACATCGTTCTGTTGCACCCAGTAGGCTGGAGAATTCGACAGCGAAGCCATATCAGTGAAGTTAAGCTTATAAACAGTCGAAGTCCCATCAGCATTCTCACGAATGAGAGTCACATTCTCTTTCAAACCCGTAGATCTAATATCACCTGCCATAGCAACGGCATCGACTATGCTAAGGCGGTCGCGGTTAAACTCAATACGTCCGGGGGAGCCGATTTCACCTACTGCGGTAAAGCCTGTATTACCATATTCGACGGTCACTATAGGTTGCTTTACAAGAGCTTTTTCGGTAAGAAGTTGTTCTATGTAATTGGCTATTTCCCAACGACGCATCCCTGCCACCTTTATTTCGCCAAGCACTGGGAAATCAATTGTACCATGAGGAGTAACAGTATACATCATACCACCTCTACCATTAGATCCCATCATCATCATGCTACTACTGCCACCTTGGCCCATGAGGTTAAAAAGCTGTGTAAGGTCAGGGTCCTGAGTACTTACGTATATCTGAAGTTTGTCTTCAGGTCTAACTTTTATTTCGGCAATTTGAGTCGGGGTAAACTGTTGGTCTGCTTTCAGATCCTGAAAGTAAGTGATGTTTTTTGGGGCAGAGCAGGATGTTGCAATCAGCGCCATCAAAAATACGACTGTGTTTAGAAGCTTAATACGCATATATCGAAAAGATAAGGATTGTTCTAAAGTTTTTAATTATGATGAACCTATATGATGTTTATTTTGTTTATATTTTGTATAGGATTAGAAGGCTCGGTGACAAATGCTTATTGATTAAAAAAAATCACTTTGTATGTTCCACCAAGCGGGGGTCTACACCCACGCGCCATTCTATACCGCTGTCGTTGGTTATTTTGAGTTGGTAGATAACACCTTGTTTGGGTTCCTCTACCACCTTGAGCAACTCGCCTTGAGAGCCACAGAACATACCACCTACTACTTTTACGATGTCGCCGGGCTGGGGTTTAATCGAGCCCAGCGGTCCCACTTCGTAATCGGAGGTAAACATACCGATAGTGCGCTGAAACTGTTCCATTTCCGTGCGGGCAATGGTGGCATATCGACCATGCTGGGTTGATTCTTTATAACACCAGGCTAAATCTCCGATTTTGAAAAAGAGCGGACGCACATCGGTAAGTCGGCTTTTGAAAAACACTACGCCCGGGATAATGGGCTGAGCAACTACCTTCTGCTTTTTGTTTATACGCTTCTTTATTTCGTGGCTCGGATAAAATATCTCGGCGGGAATTACTTTGTCGTCTACCGACTTGAGTCGCTCCTCCACGTCTTCAAACCGCTTGCCGGGACGCAGCTTCATTGCATACCAGTTAAGCGGATTGTTGAGGAATGTTTCTCCGACTATCTTTAACACCTCATTGGACGGTCTCGCAGTAGCATCAACGTCGCGTGCCGGCATTGACGACGGGCGTGCTCCAAGAGTAGCATAGATTTCCGATGGAGTCACGCCACATTTCATTGCGGCAAAGGCCCATATATTTCGTGCTGTATCAATCAGTGAATCTGCGATTTCGATACCTCGCGACAGAAGTATCGGCATGAGCTTACCTTCGACATAACGTTCAAGCTGACGCGGTGAACTCGATGATTGCGAAAGCGGAAATACATACTGGCGCTTATCGTCGGCATACCGTTCGAGGATTGAAGCCACCTGTGTCGATTGCGCGGCGATGTCGGATTTCTTCAGCATCGCAATTTCGCCGATGGGACGGCAACCGGTGAGGATTGATACAACAAAGAGGTCGACATACATCGACACTTCTTGCGGCAGGCGCTGGGTTGCACAAGCCAAGTTGTGCACACGTGTATACTGCTCTTCGGATAGTATCTTTCCAGACTTCAATAAATTGCCGTTCTTAATTTCCGACTTTACCGCTTTGAAAGCATCGGTCGGTTCGAGAACGCCATCTTTGACAGCTGCCGAATATAGGGCGGCAACGATATCGATGTAATGCGACACGGTGTTTGGGGTCATGCCGGAGAACAAAAGCATGATGGCCCAGTCTTCAATCAACTCGGGAGTAGGTTGGCCAAACGAGTCTTCACTGCCTGAGAGATAGTCGGCCAGACACACCAATGCCTTGCTGTATTCCTTGGCGGTCGATGTTGACTTAGACTCTATCTGTGCGCGAAAAATGTCGAGTATCTCCGAGTTATCCATCTCACTTACAGCCGATTATAATCTTCGGGTTTTTTAACCGACCTCAAATTTGAGACAACTCTTCCCGTCCCCTCAACTATGTCGGTTTCGACCAAAGCCAAAGGTAACGGAAAAGCCAAAATGTCACAATATCTATGCACTGAAAGTACAAGATTGGTTTATAGAGATGGTAAATGTCCTATGAATAGGGCAATAGATGTTTGCAAAGGTACAAATTTTTGAGCGATTTTCAATTATTTCTTTTGAAAAAAAGTGTTATAATTCGCTGTTTTGGCTGCGACGGCAGGTTACGGCTGGTTACAACGCAGAGTACGAAGGCGAAAAAGTGTCGCCGGCGGCAGCGTTGCCGCTTTCGATACCGCGCGACAGCCAGCGCACTCGCTGGCCAGAACGTCCGTGATTGAAACTGTCGGGCATTTCGCGTCCGTAGGCCTTGCGCTGCAGATAGTCGTCGCCGATTTTGGAGGCCACGTTTATGGCATTTTCGACATCGCCGGGCTCAATGCTTCCAAACATCTCATTGTCGCGATTGGCCCACACGCCGGCATAGTAATCGGCCTGCAGCTCAAGACGCACACTCACTTTGTTGGCATCTTTTTCTGGCATCTGAGCCATTGCACGATGGGCCTCGTCGAGAGTGCCGAGCAGATACTGCACATGGTGCCCCACCTCGTGGGCTATGACATAGGCATAGGCAAAGTCGCCCCCGCCGCCTATGGTGCGCTGCATATCCTTAAAGAATTGGAGGTCTATATATACGGTTTGGTCGGCCGAGCAGTAGAACGGACCGGTTTGAGACGTGGCATGACCGCAACCCGACTGCACCTCGCCACTGTAGAGCACCATCTTGGGCGGTGTATACTCACCCCAGCCCTGACGCTGAAACTCCTGAGTCCACACATCCTCGGTGCCTGCAAGCACTTTGGACGAGAGGTCGGCCAGACGCTCGTCCTCGGCATCGGGTGTATAACCCTGAGTATACTGAGTGTTCTGCGACAGCATCTGTCCGCCCACCTGTGTGAGCACGTCGCCTATTGAGCCACCCGACATAAATGTTATGATGGCTGCCACTATTACACCCACGATGCCTCCGCCCACACCAAGGGTGCGGCGCGACATGCCCCGGCGATCGTCTACATTGTTGCTTGTTCTGCGTCCGTCAAGTCTCATATTTTACATTTTACTGTTTTACTTAAAGTATAAACAAAATAATGACCAAATTTACTAAAAAAATTTGTGCAATTCAAAAAATGTTTATAAATTTGCCGTCACAAACAATCAATCACTGACAAAAAGACAATGACACGATTCTTTACACAGCAATATTGGTGGCGCCGCCTCGAGAGTAACCGATGGCGTCGGCAATGGCTGTGACTGAACATTGCTTTGCACACGCAGGCCAAGTGCCGCGAATCATACACCACCGGTTTCGACAACATAAAACTCGAAGCCGGTGTTTTTTTGTACAAAATCTATAACAACTATATCTATGAAAACAAATGACAACAAGCACGGACTTCTGCCCGTGGACGACAACGGATTTTACGGCGACGGCCGTTTTGGCGGTGCTTTCGTACCCGCCGAACTTCAAAAAAACCTCAACGAAGTGGCCGACGCCTTCTATGAAGCCATAGCCGACCCTGGATTCCAGGAAGAACTGGGCTCACTGCTGCGCGACTACGTGGGACGTCCCTCACCTCTCTACCACGCCAGCCGCCTGAGCCAGCTCTACGGCACCAACATATATCTGAAACGCGAGGACCTGAACCACACCGGTGCCCACAAAATCAACAACGCCCTGGCCCTCGGACTCCTTGCGCGCCGTATGGGCAAGAAGAAAGTTATTGCCGAGACCGGTGCCGGACAGCACGGTGTTGCAACAGCCACTGCAGCCGCTCTGCTCGGACTGGAATGCACCGTATACATGGGCGCAATCGACGTGGAACGCCAGAAGCCCAATGTTGAGCGCATGCGCATGCTCGGGGCCACGGTTGTGGGCGTCGAAACCGGCGGTGCCACCTTGCAAAATGCCGTGGATGCCGCTCTTGCGGCCTGGGTAGAACATCGCGACGACACGTTCTATCTCATCGGTTCGGCGGTGGGCCCCCATCCCTTCCCCGAAATGGTTACATACTTCCAGTCGGTTATAAGCGAGGAACTCAAAAAGCAGGTTCCCCAGCACACCGGTCACCCCCTTCCCGACTATGTAATAGCCTGTGTGGGTGGCGGCAGCAATGCCGGCGGTGCGTTCTATCACTTTATCGACGAGCCATCGGTAAAGCTTGTTGCCGTCGAAGCCGCCGGTCACGGTGTAAACTCCGGCCAGCACGCCGCCACCATGACAGCCGGCACCGAGCAGGTGCTTCACGGCTCTCGCACTTTAGTTATAGACGACGGCAACGGTGGCGTAAAGGAACCCTACTCCATTTCGGCCGGACTCGACTATCCTGGTGTCGGCCCGCTGATGGCCCATCTTGCCGACAGTGGCCGCATGCAGGTGCTTGCCGCAACCGACGACGAAGCGCTCGAAGCTGCGCGCAGACTGGCTCGTCTTGAAGGCATAATACCGGCCCTCGAGAGCTCACATGCTCTCGCAGCCTTGCACACCATGAAGTTTCAACCCTCCGACATTGTTGTTGTAAACCTCTCTGGCCGAGGCGATAAGGACCTTGCCACATATCTTAAAATTTGAGTTTGACCAATTCTTTTTCAGAGCGTGTTTAAATGTTTTTTAAACACGCTCTTTTTATTTCCAATATGTCAATGTACAAACAAAGTATTTAGTACAGACTGATGAATTTACACCTTTCAGAAATTGACCTCAACCAACTTACACCCTTGTCCCAAAAGGAAAATCTCTATAGCGGCTCTATTTCATTGCCTGTCCTAAAACTGCTGCAAAGTTACAATGATTTTTAATGTACCTTTTCGAAATTTGGGAATACTTACGGAATTTTATAATTTTTGGAGTCTGGGTGGGGGGCTTATGCTCGTGAAGGTCTCACGCAAAGGACGCCGAGGTGGAGGGGGATAGGTCGCCCTCGCGGGCTCTGGGTGGAGGGGGATGCTGTCCCCGCCTTCCGCTTGC
>QLIP01010732.1_pt1 | contig 23570 bp, 18 predicted proteins | sample 1769771 | NCBI WGS metagenome assembly QLIP01 (sample SAMN09428762, study PRJNA476227) | Gut metagenome, whole genome shotgun sequencing project. | isolation source: cecum | host: Rhizomys sinensis | place: China: Jinsha town of Minqing, Fujian Province | collected 2013-09-23 | reverse complement strand
GCGCGGTGATTCCCAAAAGATGAGGAAATTTTTTTAAAAGGAAATCTTTTTTTGCGCCCAAACAGCCGGTGACCACCACATTGGGGTTTTCTTTTAAGGCTTCTTCAATCGCCAAACAAGATTCTTCAATGGCGTCTTCCACAAAGGCGCAAGTGTTGATTAAAACAGCGCTTGCGCGAGAAAAATCTTCTGTGAAAACGTAACCTTTGGCTTGCAAAAATTGGAACATTTTTTCGGCATCCGCGCCCGCTTTGGGGCAGCCTAAGGAAACAAAAGCAAGAAAGACGGTATTCATAGCGGGGGAATCATACTTGAAAAATCAAGCAATCGTTTTTAAAATTGCGCCTTTTCGCACAAAAGGATTTCTTATGGCCATCACCCGCACCCGCCGCTCCACCTTAGAGCGCCGCTGCATTTCCAAAACCGCCAAACGCCTTTTTAAGGGCTCGGGCAAATTGATGTTCAAAACCGTTTATGTGGCGGAATGCCATCAAAAAAACAGAAAAGCCTTGTAAAAATTGGGGGGCTTAAATTGCAAAATGTAAAAAAAATCCGCGGTCGACCGCGGATTTTTTTGGGGAAGAAAAAATGCAGCAAAACCCGTTAAAATGACGGGGACGCATTAAAAGCGCATTCACCCTCACCTTATGCACGAAAACGCCCTTGCCCCCTTTCTCAACCGCATTATTTGCGGGGACGCCATCGCAGAAATGCAGAAAATGCCAGAGGGCAGCATTGATTTAATCGTCACCTCGCCTCCTTATAACTTAAAAAATTCCACCGGCAACGGGATGAAAGACGGGCGCGGCGGAAAATGGAAAAACGCCGCCCTCATCAAAGGTTACGCTACTTATGACGACAATATGCCTTATGAGGCTTATTGCCAATGGCAGCGGGATTGTTTAAACGCAATGCTGCGTTTGTTGGCTGAGGATGGCGCGATTTTTTACAACCACAAGTGGCGCGTGCAAGGCGGTTTAATCCAAGACCGGCGCGAAATCACAGCAGGTTTTCCGGTGAGGCAAATCATCATTTGGAAAAGAAAAGGCGGGATTAATTTCAACGCGGGCTACTTTTTGCCTACTTATGAAGTCATTTATTTGATTGCCAAGCCCAAATTTAAACTCGCCCCCAAAGCCAACGCCTATGGGGACGTGTGGGAATTTACGCAAGAAGCCAAAAACAGCCACCCCGCGCCTTTTCCTGTGCCCTTGATTGAAAGAATCATATCCAGCACCACGGCGAAAGTGGTTTTAGACCCGTTTAGCGGAAGCGGGACAACTGCGTCTGTGGCAAAAAGCCTTGACCGCGCCTACATTGGGATTGAATTATCAAAAGAATATTGCGCACTGGCAGAAGAGAGGATTCAACAATGTCAACCCAAACCTACACAAAGGGATCTCTTATCAATGCTTTGCTAACCCTCAAAGCAAAGGGGTGGATTGAAGCAACACGCAACCAGAAAAATGCGGGCGCAATAGGCAACACGCTGGAAGATTTGTTGGGCATTGAAGAAAACAATCTTCCCATTCCCAATGCCGCAGAGTGGGAATTAAAAACGCAATGCAAAAACACCAACTCTTTGGTGACGCTTTTTCATATGGAGCCTTCGCCAAGAGCCTTAAAAATCGTTCCTTATTTGCTGAATCGTTTTGGTTGGCGGCACGACCAAGCAGGAAGCAAATATCCACAAGAAGAAAAAAGTTTCCGGCAGACTTTGTCTTACCACAATATAACAACCCGAGGCTTTGATTTGGATATCCATGAGGAAAGCAAAAAAATATTTGTGAGCTTTGATTTCAACGCCATATCGCCCGACTTGGCAGAATGGCAAGAAGAATTGCTCAAAAGAAACAGCACACGCCTTGATGAAAATTACACACCCTATTGGGGCTTGAACGATGTTTTCCATCAAGCTGGGGTGAAACTCAACAATTGTTTTTATGTTATTGCAGACGAAAAAACAGAACGCGGGAAACGTTTTATTCGCTATGAAAACATTTTGATGTTGTCGGATTTCAAAATTGAAAATTTGGTCGCAGCCATCAAAAACAAACATATTTACGTTGATTTTGACGCCAGAACGGGGCACAACCACGGAACGAAATTTAGATTAAAAGCCAAGCATTTCCCAGAGCTGTATCACAACGTAGAAAGGTTTTAAGTTTTCTTAATTTTTAATTTCAAAAAAATCCGCGGTCGACCGCGGATTTTTTTTAACTTCGCCTTGCGTTTAACTTTGCCTTATTTTTTCCCAAACACCATTCCTTTTTGGGCGTTAAATTCCACGCAGATGGTGTCTTTGGGCAAGAAAGTGCCGGACAAAATCAAGCTTGCCAAAGGATTTTCAATTTTTTGCTGAATGGCGCGTTTTAAGGGACGCGCGCCAAAAACAGGGTCAAAGCCCGCGCGCGCAAGTTCCTTCAAAGCGGAATTGCTGATTTCAAAATCCATTTCCAAGGCATTTAAGCGCTTCTTCAAAATGGCACATTGGATTTGCGCAATTTGGGCAATTTCTTTTTCCCCCAAAGAATGAAACACCACGGATTCATCCACGCGGTTGATAAACTCCGGACGAAAATAGCGTTTTACCTCTTCCATCACCGCGTTTTTTAAATCTTCGTCCGTTTTCCCCGATGCCGCGATGTTTTGGCTGCCTAAGTTAGAAGTCATCACAATCACGGTATTTTTGAAATCCACGGTGCGCCCTTGCCCATCCGTTAAGCGCCCTTCATCCAAAACTTGCAAGAGCACATTGAACACATCCGGGTGCGCTTTTTCCACTTCATCCAACAAAATCACGCTATAAGGTTTTCTGCGCGCGCTTTCTGTTAAATAGCCCCCTTCTTCATACCCCACATAGCCCGGGGGCGCGCCAATTAATCGCGCCACGGAATGTTTTTCCATAAATTCGCTCATATCCACGCGAATCAAATGCTCCTCAGAATCAAACAAAAATTCCGCCAACGCTTTGCAGAGTTCTGTTTTCCCTACGCCTGTTGGTCCCAGAAACAAAAATGAACCGTAGGGACGATGGGGGTCAGAAAGCCCCGAGCGCGAGCGGCGGATGGCGTTGGAAACCAATTTCACCGCCTCCTCTTGCCCCACCACGCGTTGGTGCAAACGCTCTTCCATATGAATCAATTTGTCGCGCTCGCCTTGCAGCATTTTGGAAACGGGAATGCCGGTTGCGCGGCTGACCACCTCGGCAATTTCATCCCGCCCCACTTGGGTGCGCAACAATTTGTTTTTCAATTCGCCTTTTTTTTCCGCTTCTTTTAAGGCGGCTTCCAATTTGGGCAATTGTCCATATTGCAGTTCCGCCACTTTTTCCAATTTGCCTTGGCGCTGATATTGCGCAATTTCCGCTTTTAAGCGGTCTCGCTCTTCCTTCATTTGCGCTGCACCCAAAACGCCGGCTTTTTCGGCTTTCCAAATTTCTTCTAAGTCGGCATATTCCTTGGACTGTTGCAAAATGGATTCTTCAATTAAAGCAAGACGTTTTAAGGAAGATTCATCTTTTTCCTTTTTCACCGCCTCGCGCTCAATTTTTAACTGGATTAAACGGCGTTCTAATTTGTCCATCGCCTCGGGCTTGGAATCAATTTCCATTTTGATTCGACTCGCCGCTTCATCCATCAAATCAATAGCTTTGTCCGGCAAAAAGCGATCAGTGATGTAACGATGAGACAATTCCGCCGCCGCCACAATGGCGGGGTCGGTGATTTCAATGCCGTGGTGCAATTCGTATTTTTCTTGTAAGCCGCGCAAAATGGCGATGGTGGATTCCACCGAAGGTTCTTCCACCAACACCTTTTGAAAGCGGCGCTCCAAGGCGGCATCTTTTTCCACATATTGGCGATATTCGTTCAAGGTGGTTGCGCCAATGCAATGCAATTCCCCACGCGATAAAGCCGGTTTTAACATATTGCCTGCGTCCATTGCGCCTTCTGCTTTGCCTGCGCCCACCATCGTGTGGATTTCGTCAATAAACAAAATGATTTGCCCGTTTTCTTGGGCAATTTCTTTTAAAACGCTTTTTAAGCGCTCTTCAAATTCCCCGCGGTATTTCGCGCCCGCCAACAATCCCGCCATATCCAACGCCAAGACGCGCTTATTTTTTAAGGATTCCGGCACTTCATTATTCACAATTCTTTGCGCCAAACCCTCCACAATGGCGGTTTTGCCAACACCGGGTTCGCCAATCAACACCGGATTATTTTTGCTTCGGCGCTGCAAAATTTGAATGCTGCGGCGGATTTCATCATCGCGCCCAATGACGGGGTCTAATTTGCCTTCCCGCGCTTTTTGGGTTAAATCCAAACAATATTTTTTCAAGGCTTGGCGCTGATTTTCCGCATCCTGAGAATCCACCGTGTGCCCGCCCCGTAAATTTTCCACGGCAAGGCTTAAATTTTTTTCGTTTAAGCCTGATTTTTTGGTGAGATCCGCGCAGGGGCAGGAATCTTTTGCCAAAGCCAACAAAAACATTTCGCTCGCAATAAATTGATCCCCTCTTTGGGTGGCGTTTTTTTGCGCCAAATTCAAAAGGCGCAGCAAATCACGGCTTAAATTAACTTCCCCGTTAATGGAATCCCCCGAAACGCTGGGGAAAGTTTTTAAGCGCTCGCTTAACTTTTTTTCCAAATCCAAAACATTTGCGCCCGCGTGCGCCAAAAGGGAAGCAGCGCTGCCCGTTTCTTCTTTTAAGAGGGCAAACAACAAATGTTCCGGTTCAATGTAAGCGTGGGAAGAAGCCACCGCCAAGCTTTGCGCTTTACTGAGCGCCTCGGCAAAAGGCGTGGTAAATTGATCAAATCGCATTGTTTTTCTCAATTTCAAAAAAGGAATGAAAGCTTTATGCGGGCAAAAAAAAATTTTTCAAGTTTTTCCACGGTCAGGGCTTTATTTTTTTTAAAAATCACCGCTGCTTTTTTGTTTTCCGCAAATATTTTTGCCCAAAATCTCCCCGATTTGGGCGATGTTGCCAACAGCGCCCTTCCTCTTTTTGAAGAAAAACGCTTGGGGCGCGAGATTATGGAAGAATTGCGCCGCGATTCCACTTTTTTAAACGATTTGGACGCCACCTTTTATTTAAACCAACTGGGCGCACGCCTTCACCCAAACGCTGCTTCCCGTTTTTCCTTTTTTTTGATGTTGCAGCCGGATATCAACGCCTTTGCTTTACCGGGCGGCTTCATCGGCGTTTTTTCAGGGCTATTTTTAAGCGCGCAGACGGAATCGGAATTGTCCGGCGTTTTGGCGCACGAAATGGCGCACGTCACGCAACGCCACATTGCGCGCAGGGTTTACCAAAATAAACAAATGCTCATCGCCAATTTATTGGGCTTGGGCGCAGCCGCCTTAGCCGCCGCACAAGGGAATGCCGAAGCCGCGGGCGCAGCGGTCACCTTAACCCAAGGAGGAATTGCCCAAAAAGAGCTTTCCTTTTCGCGGGATTTGGAACGGGAAGCTGACCGAATCGGTTTTGAAACCTTGCGCAACCAAGAGTTTGATTCCAAAGCGATGGCGAGTTTTTTTGGAAAATTATTGCAAAACAAAAATGAAAAAAACGCCCTTGTTTACTTGCAAACCCACCCTTTAAGTAGTGAGCGCGTAAGCGATATGGAAAATCGCGATGCAAAATTACCTTATCGCCAAATTTTAAGTTCCGATGATTTTTTTATTATTCGCGCCCGCCTTAGCGTCTTACAACAGCACGCCAAAGATGCCGAATCACTCTTTCAAAATTATGTGAATCACCAGCGCTATCCGCACCGCGCCGCCGCTTTTTACGGTTTGGCGTTTGCCCAAGCAAGGCTCAACAATTTTAAAAGCGCTTTATCCAACATTGAAAAAGCCTTCAATTTACTCAATCACCCGTATTTTTACAGTTTGAAAGCGGAAATTTTGTTGGGTTTAAAGGAAAAAGAAAAAGCGCTTTTACTTTTAAAAAAAGCAATGGCGGATTTTCCCCAGCATTTTGTGTTGCAATTGCATTACGCCAACGCCCTTTTGAACGCCCAAAAATTTGAAGAGGCTTTTCTTTTTTTAAAAAATTTCAACCAAAAAACACCCCAAAGTTTGACCTTGCGTTGGCAAGCCCAAGCCGCCTTAGAATTGAAAAAACCCGTTTTTTACCACGCTGCTTTGGGCGAAAGCGCGCTCTTAGATGGACTTTTTGCCGTTGCGGTGGAACACTTTAAAAAGGCGGAAGAATGGGCTGCCCAAGATTTTTATTTGGCTGCCCAAATGCGCGCGCGCTTGGATGTGGCGCAAAAAATGGCGGCGGAAAACGCGCGATAAAAAACTTTCTTTTTCATAAAAAAAGATTATAATTGCGCGCTTTCGTGGGGGCGTAGCTCAGTTGGGAGAGCGATTGGTTCGCAATCAATAGGTCGGCGGTTCGATCCCGCCCGTCTCCACCACATTTTCCACGGTCAACGTGGATTTTTTTTAAATAAAAAATGCTTTTTTCTTTCTTTTTAATTTTCCTTTTTTTGCACGCGGCGTGGCTGGCTTTCCACTTTTTAAAATCAAAAAACCTAACTGTTTCTAAAATCATTTTAATTGCAGCCAGCTTATTTTTTTACGCGTTGGCAGCAGGAGTATATTATTTTGGTGCGTTTTTTTAAAGAATATTTTAATTTAAATAATTTAATTTAAAAATTCATTTAAAAAATTTCACTTAAAAAAATCCACGGTAAAGTTAAAAAAAATTTGAAAATAATTTAAGTTTACCGTGGAAAATATCAATTAGTTTTTTATTCCCCCAAACGTTTTAATTTTTCCCATTGGGGTTGGAGTTTTTCTAAATCCAAAGAGAATTGTTTTAAGCGTTCTTTTTCTTGTTGCACCACTTTTTCTGGGGCACGCTGAATGAAATTGGGGTTGTTTAATTTATTTTGCGCTGTTTCAATTTGTTGGGTTAAAAACAACATTTCTTTTTGAAGGCGATTTTTTTCTTCTTCTTGGTTGATTTCCACCGCCAACATCAATTGATTTTCTTCCACCACCGCAAGGGGCGATAAAGTATTTTCTGGGAAATTCTCCACAATTTGAATTTCGCTTAATTTTGCCAAGGTTTTTAAATACGGCACAAATTCCCGAATTTCCGCTTCATTTTGCGTTTGAATAAAAAGCGGCACTTTTTGCGCAGGGGAGATTTTCATTTCCCCCCTTAAATTGCGGCACGTGCCGATTAAATCTTTTAAATGGCTCATTTTTTCCGTTGCATCCCAATCTATTTGGTTTAAATTCAATGTCGGCCACGGCATCAACATTAAAGAGGGTTTTGCTTTTTTATTCAAACGCTCTGCCACCGTTTGCCACAATTCTTCGCTGATAAAAGGAATTAAAGGGTGTGCCAAACGCAAAACATTTTCCAATACATAAGCCAAAACGGCTTTGGTATTTTCTTTTTGGGCGGAATCATTTAATTCTATTTTGGCGATTTCCAAATACCAATCGCAAAATTCATCCCAAACAAATTGATAAAAAGAAAGGGACAATAAATCAAAGCGGTAATCCGCAAAATTTTGTTCCATTTCTTTAATTAATTGATTTAATTTTCCAATAATCCATTTTTGGGCAAAGCTTAAATTTTCTTTTTGAATTTCGGTTTCAAAATCCAAAATAACTTCTTCGCCCAAATTCATTAAAACAAAACGCGTGGCATTCCACAGTTTATTGCAAAAATTTTTATAACCCTCGCAACGTTTTAAATCAAATTTAATATCCCGCCCGGGGCTTGCCAAACTTAAAAATGTAAAACGCAAGGCATCCGCCCCAAACGCAGGGATACCCTCCGGAAATTCTTTTTGGGTTTTGGCTTTGATTTTTTCGGCTTGTTTGGGGTTCATCAAGCCAAAAGTGCGTTTTTGAATGAGCTCTTCGCAATCAATCCCATCAATTAAATCAATGGGGTCTAATACATTCCCCTTGGATTTGGACATTTTTTGCCCTTCCGAATCGCGGATTAACCCGTGCACGTAAACGTGGCGGAAAGGAATTTTTTGGGTCAAGTGTGTGGTCATCATCACCATTCTGGCGACCCAAAAGAAAATGATGTCAAAACCCGTCACCAAGACAGAAGAAGGTAAGTAACGCATTAAAACGGCGTTTTCTTGATCTTTTACAACATCGCCCGTCCAGCCCAAGGTGGAAAAAGGCCACAAAGCGGAAGAAAACCACGTATCCAACACGTCTTCATCGCGCGTTAATTTCCCCGTGTAACCGGATTGCGCGGCTTCTTTTTGGGCTTCTTCTTCATTGTGCGCCACGAAAATTTCGCCGTTTTCGCCATACCACGCGGGGATTTGGTGTCCCCACCACAACTGGCGCGAAATACACCAATCTTGGATGTTTTCCAACCACTGGTTGTAAGTGTTCACCCAATTTTCGGGGTAAAAGCGAATTTCTTTATTTTTCACCACCTCCAAGGCGCGCTCGGTGATGGATTTGCCATCCCTCCCCTTTTTATTCATCGCCACAAACCATTGGTCGGTGAGCATCGGTTCAATCACGGCGTGGGTGCGGTCCCCCCGCGGGATTTTTAAACTGTGTTTCTGGGTGTGGAGCAATAAACCTTGTTCTTTTAAATCGTTCAACACCATCTCGCGCACCACAAAACGGTCCTTGCCTTGGTATTTTAAGGGCACGTTTTCGTTGGTTTGGGCATCCAAAGTGAAAATGGAGCGCATTGGCAATTGGTGACGCAACCCAACCGCGTAGTCGTTGAAATCGTGGGCGGGGGTCACCTTCACGCACCCCGTTCCAAAGTTTTGATCCACGTAATCGTCCGCAATCACGGGGAGGGTCAAATCCGTTAAAGGCAATTTCACTTCTTTGCCAATAAAGTTTTTATAGCGTTCATCCTCCGGGTGCACCATCACGGCGGTGTCCCCCAAGAGGGTTTCCGGGCGGGTGGTCGCCACCACCACATAACCGGAATCATCCGTTAAATCATAGCGAATGTGCCACAAAAAGCCCTCTTCTTCTTCCTGCACCACTTCTAAATCAGAAACGGCAGTTTTCAATTGGGGGTCCCAATTGACCAAACGTTTTCCACGGTAAACCAAATTTTCTTTATAAAGTTGAACGAAGGCTTTCAGCACAATTTCGTTCATTGAAAGGTCCATCGTAAAACGCTCGCGCGACCAATCGGCAGAAGACCCCAAGCGGCGCATTTGGCGCGTGATGGTGTTGCCGGAATAGTTTTTCCATTCCCAGACTTTTTCCAAAAATTTTTCCCGCCCCAAATCGTGGCGTGAGATGTTTTGTTGGTCTAATTGGCGCTCCACCACAATTTGGGTCGCAATGCCGGCGTGGTCGGTGCCCGGTTGCCACAAGGTGTTTTCGCCTTTCATTCGGTGGTAACGCGTTAAAGAATCCATCAAACTTTGGTTAAAACCGTGCCCCATATGCAAAGTGCCCGTGACATTGGGCGGGGGCATTAAAATGCAAAAATTGGAATGGATTTTAGAATCTGCGCCTGCCGCAAAATAGCCGTTTTTTTCCCAATGGGTATACCATTTTGTTTCAATGTCTTGGGGGGCAAAAGTTTTAGAAAGGCTCATAAATATCGCTGCAAAAATAAAAACGCGTATTATTCTATTAAAATAACAATCTTTCAAAAAGAGAATGCAAAAATGGCTCTCAACGATTTACAGCAACAACTTTTGCCTTTACGCCAAAAAATTGATTCCTTAGACGAAGAAATTTTACGTTTATTCAACACGCGCGCCAAAATTGCCCAAGAAATTGGGCAAATCAAAGCCCAATTTAACGCGCATTCCGCTTATCACCCCGCGCGTGAGGCAGAAGTTTTAAATCGTTTAACCCAACAAAACACGGGACCTTTAAAAAACGAAAACTTGATTGCCATTTTTAAAGAATTGATGTCCGCCACCTTGGCGTTGGAAAAACCCTTGCGCGTGGCTTTTTTGGGACCCTGGGGCACGTTTTCGGAAAGCGCCGCTCGCAAACATTTTGGACACGCCGCAGAATTATTCCCCGAACACGCCTTGGAGGCGGTGTTTCGTTTGGCAGAATCAGAAAAAGCAGATTACGCCGTTGTGCCCATTGAAAATTCCACCGAAGGCAGCATTACCCAAACCATAGATTTACTCTTGGCGACCCCTTTAAAAATTGTGGGCGAAGTGGTGGCGCGCATCAGCCAAAATCTTTTTTCCAACGCCTCCAATTTAACGGAAATTCACAAAGTTTACGCGCACCCACAATCGCTTGCGCAGTGCAGGGAATGGTTACAAAAAAACCTCCCCCACACGCAAAAAATCTCAATGGAAAGCAATGCCGCGGGCGTTTTGCGCGCCCAAAATGAAGAAAACGCCGCCGCCATTGCAGGAGAAACGGTCACTGCGCATTACAACGTGGCGCTTTTGGCGGAAGGCATTGAAACCTCTCCCCACAACAGCACGCGCTTTTTTGTGTTGGGCAAGGAAAACGTGCCCTCAACGGGCAAAGACCGCACCTCCTTGATGATGGCAGCGCCTGACCGCACGGGCTCTCTTCAAGCAATGTTGTTGCCCTTTACCGCCTGCGGCGTTTCTATGACGCATTTGGAATCGCGCCCCGCTGCCAACGCCTTGTGGAAATACATTTTCTTTGCGGAAATTGAAGGTCATCAAAATGATTTTGCAGTGGCGGCCGCGTTAAGAGAATTAAACCAACGCGCAGCCTATTTAAAAGTCTTGGGCTCTTACCCGTGCGCGGTTTAATTTTTACAATTTCCACGGTCAACCGCATTTTTTTTGAGAAGGAATTTTTAAAATGAATCAAAATTTAAATAGAGAAGCCTTAGATTATATTCGCGCGATTTCCCCTTACCAACCCGGAAAACCAATCAGCGCTTTATCGCGCGAATTGAATATCCCCGAAGAAAAGATTATTAAATTGGCTTCTAATGAAAATCCGTTGGGAATAAGCCCCAAAGCAAAAAAAGCCATTGAAGATTCTTTATTTGGATTATCTCGTTACCCCGATCAATTTGAATTAAAAAATGCTTTGGCAAAAGATTTAAACATCAACAGCAATCAAATTGTTTTGGGAAATGGTTCAAATAATTTGTTGGATGTAATCGCGCGTGTTTTTTTGGCGCCCGGTTTTGAATCCATTTATTCCCAATACGCTTTTTCTATTTACCCTTTGGCAACCTTAACCGTTGGGGCAAAACCTGTGGAAGCGCCTTCCATAGATTTTGGACACGATTTAAATCAAATGAAAGATTTAATTAATAAAAAAACCAAAATCATTTGGATCGCTAATCCAAATAACCCCACGGGCACATTTTTGCCACACGAAGCCATTTTAAATTTTATTCAAAGCATTCCACAAAATATTATTGTGGTTTTGGATGAAGCGTATAACGAATATCTTCCCAAAGAAAAACAAAAAAACAATGTGGAATGGGTTCAAAATCATCCCAATCTCATTATTACCCGCACCTTTTCAAAAATATATGGTTTAGCGGGGTTGAGAATCGGTTATGCCGTCACCTCTTTTGAAATTGCCGATTTATTAAACCGCGTGCGCACGCCTTTTAATGTGAATAATTTGGCTTTATCCGCCGCATTGGCAGCCAGATGCGATTTTGAATTTTTAAAAGAAAGTTATGAAAATAATATGAAAGGGAAAGAAATATTAGAAAAAGGGTTTAAAAGTTTAGGCTTAGATTATATCCCTTCTTTTGGTAATTTTATTTGCGTTTATTTTGCGCCTCAAAAACAAAATGCCAGTATGATTAACCAAAAATTATTGGAAAAAGGCATTATTGTGCGCCCTTTGAATAATTACCAATTACCCAATCATTTGAGAATCACCATTGGGCGAGAGGAAGAAAATCAACGTCTTTTGGAAGCCTTATCGCAAATCTTGTTTTAAAAAAAATAAAGGACTTGCCGTGGAAAACAAAATTTTATTTCAAAAATTGGTGGTTTTTGGGGCGGGTTTAATCGGCGGCTCTTTTGCTCTGGCGTTGAAAAATAAAGGCGCGGTCAAAGAAATTGTGGGCTTTTCGCGCTCCCCCGGCACTTTAAAAAAAGCGCAAGAATTGAATATTATTGATCGCGCGGGAATGAATCTCTCGCACGAAATTCCCGATGCCGATTTAATCTTTATTGCCACGCCCATTGAACAAATGTCCGGGATATTCACCCGCATTGCACCTTATTTAAACCACAATAATATTATTATGGATGCGGGTTCTACCAAAATGTCCGTTATTTTAAGCGCGCAAAAAATATTAAAAGGGAAAATCGGGCAATTTATTCCGGCGCACCCCATTGCCGGCACACAATTTAGCGGTCCAAACGCGGCGCATTTTAATTTATTTCACAATAAAAAAGTGGTGATTACCCCTTTAAAAGAAAATGAAGATGAATTATTAGACCGCGTGAAAATTGCGTGGTCTTTATGCGGCGCAGATATTTATGAATTAAGCCCCAAAATGCACGATGAAATATTCGCTTCTGTGAGCCATTTACCGCATTTATTATCCTTTGCTTTGGTGAATGAATTGGCACAAAGAAAAGAAGCAGAATTGTATTTTGATTTTGCCGCTTCTGGTTTTAGAGATTTTACCCGCATTGCAGCAAGTCACCCCGAAATGTGGCGCGATATTTGTTTATCCAATCAACACGCTTTAATGAAAGAATTGGCAGAATACCAAATGGCGTTGGACAATATCAGCGTAGCCTTGGCAAATAAAGATGGCGCATTATTAGAAAAAATATTCAAAAACGCACGAGAAGCCAGAAGAAAATGGACGGGGGAAACGGATGATTAAACTTCTTTTTTTATTCATCTTTTCCCTTTTTTTTTCCCCTTTTTTGTGGGCGGAAAAACCCGATTTGATTTTGGCAAAATTTTATAATGAATCTATTCATTTAAATATCTCCGATTATTTAATCAGCGAAAAATTGGATGGCGTGCGCGCATTTTGGGATGGGGAATATTTATATACCCGAAACGGCAACAAAATCCACACACCCAATTGGTTTACAGAAAAATTTCCCAAAATTAAATTGGATGGCGAATTGTGGATGGGGAGAACTCAATTTAACGCCATTTCCACGCTCATTCGCAAAAAAATTTCAAAAGAAAATAATGAAGAATGGAAAAAAGTTCAGTATATGCTTTTTGAATTACCGGAAAATGAAAATATTTTTCAAAAACGCTATGAAAATTTAATTAAAATAACTAATGAATTAAATATTCCTTGGTTAAAGGTCATTCCGCAATTTAATTTAAAAAATAAAGACGAATTAAACCAAAAATTGGATAAAGTTTTAAAAGAAGGGGGCGAAGGTTTGATGTTGCATTTAGAAAACGCGCCTTATGTGACCGGAAGAAGCGATTTTTTATTAAAATTAAAACCGTGGATAAAAGGAAAAGCAAAAATCTTGGCTTATATTCCCGGGCGCGGAAAATTAACCGGCAAAACTGGTGCTTTAAAAGTTCAAGATGAAACAGGAAAGGTTTTTTTAGTGGGGAGCGGCTTAAATGATGAAGAACGCCTTCACCCACCTCCATTGGGGAGTCTCATTCATTATCGTTTTAGGGAATATACGCACCATCAAAAACCGCGTTTTCCCATTTATGTGCGTTGAAAAAGGAGCATTCACAATGATTTTTGTCACAGGGGGCGCTGGTTTTATTGGCAGCAATTTTATTTTAAATTGGTTTCAACATAAAAATGAACCGCTTTTAAATATTGATGCCTTATTTTACGCAGGCAATTTAGAAAATCTACAATCTTTGAAAAATAATCCCCATTATTATTTTGTCCACGGCAACATCAATAACACAGAATTATTAAACGATTTATTCAAAATCCACCGCCCGCGCGCCCTCGTTCATTTTGCTGCGCAATCGCACGTGGATAGAAGCATTCATTCTCCCAATGAGTTTATTGAAAGCAATATTTTGGGCACATTTTCTTTATTGGAATCCACCCGATTGTATTATCAAAATTTAAACCCAACTGAAAAAGAACAATTTCGTTTTTTGCACGTTTCCACCGATGAAGTTTATGGTTCTTTGAATTTAAATGATCCCCCTTTTACGGAAAATAACCGTTTTCAACCCAACAGCCCTTATTCCGCAAGCAAAGCAGCCAGCGACCATTTGGCGCGCGCGTGGTTTCACACTTACCATTTGCCCGTTTTAACTTCCAATTGCTCCAACAATTATGGGTATTTTCAGTTCCCTGAAAAACTCATTCCTTTGATGATTTTAAACGCCTTAAAAGGTGAAAAATTACCCGTTTATGGCGATGGCAAACAAATACGCGATTGGTTATTTGTTTTGGACCATTGCAATGCCTTATTAAACATCTTAGAAAAAGGCGTTTTGGGGGAAACCTATAATATTGGCGGAGAGGCGGAAAAAACCAATTTGGAAGTGGTGGAAAAAATAGCTTTGATTTTGGATGAATTAATGCCCAGAAAAGACAAACAATCTTATTTGAGACAAATTAAATTTATTACCGATCGCCCCGGGCACGATCGGCGTTATGCAATGGATATTACAAAAATTAAAAAAGAATTAGACTGGCAACCCCAAGAAAATTTTGAAAGTGGCTTGAAAAAAACCATAGAATGGTATTTAAATCACCCAAGCTGGGTAGAAAATATCCAAAACGGAAATTACCAAGAATGGTTGAAAAAACATTATTCATAAAAAATCCACGGTCAACACCCATTTTTTTAAAAAATTTGAAAAGGAAAACGCAATGGAAAACCAAAAAGAAAGAAAAGGCATTATTTTGGCAGGGGGTGCGGGCACGCGTTTATATCCTGCTACACTCGCCATTTCCAAACAGTTATTACCCATTTATGATAAACCGATGATTTATTACCCTTTAACCACTTTAATGCTTGCTGGAATCAAAGATATTTTAATTATTTCCACGCCACAAGATACTCCCCGTTTTGAACAGCTTTTAAAAGACGGAAAAGAATGGGGAATCAACCTTTCCTATCAAATTCAAAATCATCCGAATGGCTTAGCGGAAGCTTTTATTTTGGGAGAGGCTTTTTTAAATCAGCATCCTGCCGCTTTAATATTGGGGGATAATATTTTTTATGGGCACGATTTTGTTGTTAAATTAAAAGAAGTCAATCAAAAAACAAAAGGGGCGCACGTCTTTGCTTATGCCGTGAATGACCCTGAGCGCTATGGTGTGGTGGAATTTGATTCCAAAATGAAGGCTTTATCCATTGAAGAAAAACCCAAAAATCCCAAATCGCATTACGCCGTCACGGGGCTTTATTTTTACGATGAACAAGTAGTGGAAATTGCCAAAACCTTGAAGCCTTCCGCGCGCGGGGAATTGGAAATCACCGACCTCAACCGCGTTTATTTGGAAAAAGAAGCCTTGTTCGTGGAAATTTTGGGGCGCGGTTTTGCGTGGTTGGATACCGGCACACACGAATCCTTATTGGAAGCGGGGCAATTTATCGCCACCTTGGAAAAACGCCAATCTTTGAAAGTCGCCTGCCCCGAAGAAGTGGCGTGGCGTCAGGGCTGGATTACGGATGAAGATTTATTGCGTTTTGCAGCCTATTTTTCCAAAACGCATTATGGTCTATATTTAAAAAATCTCCTTGGAAGGTAGCCTATGAAGGTGAGTAAAACTTTGATTCCGGAAGTGTTGATTTTAGAGCCGGAAGTTTTTGACGATGGACGCGGTTTTTTCTTTGAAAGTTACCACCAAAACAAATTCAAAGAGGCAACGGGGTTGGATGTGCAATTTGTGCAGGATAACCATTCCAAAAGCGCTTTGGGCGTTTTGCGCGGGCTGCATTTCCAAGAAGAGCCTTTTGCGCAAGGAAAATTGCTGCGCGTGGTGGTTGGCGAAATTTTTGACGTTGCCGTGGATATTCGTAAAGAAAGCCCCACGTTGGGAATGTGGGTGTGCGCGCATTTGAGCGCGGAAAACAAAAAGCAATTGTGGATTCCCCAAGGCTTTGCACACGGTTTTTTAAGCTTAAAAGACAACACAGAATTGCTTTACAAAACCACCGATTTTTACCACCCGCAGGCTGAGCGTTCCATTCGCTGGGATGACCCAGAATTAAACATCGGCTGGCAAGCCGAATTACACAAAATAGGCGTTGAAAAGCCCTTGATTTCCTTTAAAGACCAAGCGGCCATTTCATTTGCGGATTTATGGGAGCAGTAATGAAAACGGACGATATACGTTTGGCCATCATTGGTTTGGGTTACGTGGGTTTACCTTTGGCGGTGGCTTTTGGCAAAAAGCGATCGGTCTTGGGCTTTGACATCAACCCTCAGCGCATAGAAGAATTGCAAAGCGGAAGGGATTCCACTTTGGAAGTGGGGAGCGATGATTTAACATCCGCGCGCTTTTTGCGTTTGACGACCAACAAAAACGAATTGCGCTTATGCAATGTTTTTATCATCACCGTGCCCACACCGGTGGACGAATACAAGAGCCCCGATTTGAAACCTTTATTGAATGCCACGGAAATGGTTGGCTCTGTTTTAAAAACGGGGGACATCGTCATTTATGAATCCACCGTTTACCCGGGCGCCACGGAAGACGAATGCGTGCCGGTGTTGGAGCGCATTTCCAATTTGAGTTTTAACTCTGATTTTTTTGTGGGATACAGCCCCGCACGCATCAACCCGGGAGACAAAATCCACCGCTTAGAAAACACTTGCAAAGTCACCGCCGGTTCTACCCCAGACGTGGCTTATCAAGTGGATGCCCTTTACCGCGAAGTGGTGGAAATTGGCACGCACCCTGCCCCTTCCATTCGCGTGGCGGAAGCTTCCAAGGTGATTGAAAACACGCAAAGGGACGTCAATATCGCTTTAATCAACGAGCTTGCCATCATCTGCAACAAATTGGGTTTGGATACCCAAGCGGTGTTGGAAGCTGCCGGCACAAAATGGAATTTTCTCCACTTTCGCCCGGGCTTGGTGGGCGGGCGCAGCGTGGGAGGAGACCCTTATTACCTCACGCACAAAGCGCAACAAATTGGCTATCACCCGGAATTGATGCTTTCCGGCAGACGTTTAAACGACCAAATGGGCGCGTATGTGGCAATGCAATGCGCCAAAGCGATGACGCGCAAAAATATTGCCATCAACCAAGCGCGCGTGTTGATTATGGGCTTGACCTTTAAAGAAAATTGCACGGATATTCGCAACACGCGCGTGGTGGATATCGTGAAAGAATTGCGGGAATTTCAATGCCACGTGGATGTTTTTGACCCCCTTGCCAAAAAGGAGGAAGCGCAAAAACTCTATAACCTGCATTTGATTGAAACGCCAGAGCGCAACACCTATGACGCCATCATTCTGGCGGTGGCGCACCGCGAATTCATCGTGATGGGCGTAGACCGCATTCATTCTTTCGGCAAAATGCGCCACGTTTTATACGATTTAAAATACATTGTGCCGGAATACGAAGCGGATTTGCGTTTGTAAATTTATTTCTTATTCTTCCACGGTCAACCGATGATTTTTTTTAAAATTTTTTGGTGTTGACCGTGGATTTTTTTTATTGGATTTTAATTTTAAATTTATTTTAATTTTATTTTTATTTTAAATTTAAATTTGAATGGCTTCCATCAAGGCTTTTTCTAATTTTAAGCGAAAGGCCTCTTCATTTAAATATTCTCCACTGATTAAAAAAACATCCTCCGCGCGATCCCCCATTGTGGCAATGCGGGCGCTGTGCAAATTCACACGCGCTTTTCTCAATTCATTGGCGATTAAATACAATAATCCCGGGCGGTCTGCGGTGGTGATATAAAGCCGATAAAATATTTTATTGGCATCTGCAAACAAGGTGATATTCGGTTTTAAGGGGAAATATTTTAATTGGCGCGGTAAGCGCGTTTGGGTAATGGGCAAAAAAGCTTCTTTAAAAGGATGATTTAAAACTTGAATAATCCAGCGTTCCATATTTTTTAAATCTTTTTTATTCAAATTTTGTTTTTCGCTATCCAATAAAATAAAAGTATCCAAAGCATAATGTTTCAAAGTGGTGTGGATTTTGGCTTCCAACACCAAAAAATTGTGGCGCGCAAAAAGCCCCACCAAACGCGTGAACAAATCTTCTGAATCCGGCGTGTAAATCATCACTTGTAGAGAATCGCTCATTAAACGCGCAGAAACCACGGGCGTGTTTTTTTCCCATTGGTGTTGCAAGGCTCGGGTGTGCCACAAAATTTCATCCGGGGTGTGGCGCATAAAATAAACGGCGTCCAAACTTTCCCAAAAGGCGTTTTGGGAAAAAGAATTTTCTAAGTTTTTTAAGACCGCCGCCTTGCGCTTTTCCACCAAGCCGCTTGGCGAAGGCGTTTCTTCTTTTTGAAGCAAGACGTCTCGGGTTAAAAAATACAAATCTTCCAAGAGTTTGGCTTTCCACGCGCTCCAAATTTTGGGATTGGTTGCGCGAATATCGGCGTGGGTTAAAAGATAAAGCGCGTTCAAATGCGTTAAATCGCCCACCCAGTGCGCAAATTCCCTGATGGTTTCCACATTTGCCAAATCTTCTTTTTGCGCCACCTGCGACATTTTGAGATGATTCCTCACCAACCACACCACCAAATCGCTCTCTTCTTTTTTGAAGGGGTGCAAGGCGCAAAATTTTTGCGTTTCTACTGCCCCAATTTCAGCGTGATCCCCTCCTTGCCCTTTTCCTATATCGTGGAAAAGCGCCGCGCAATAAAGTAAATGCGGAAAGGCAAAGGCATCCATTAAACTACTCATCAAAGGGTATTCGTGGGCAAATTCTTCTTTTTTAAAATTTTCTAAATAACGGCACACTTGAAAACTGTGCTGATCCACGGTGTAAGCGTGAAACAAATCGTATTGCATTTGCCCGATGATTTTTTCAAACGCGGGAATGTACGCGCCCAACAAACCCAATTGGTTGAGCCTTGCAAGTTCCCGTGTGACGTGTTGTTCCGCCTGAAAAAGTTGCAAAAAAAGGCTTTTGTTTTCTTCATTTTTTCTAAACGCATCACCAATTTGAAAGCGCGCGTGCCACAAGGCGCGCAAAAGTGCCGCGCTCATTGCATTTAAATGCGGCAAGGTTTGCATTTTCAAAAAAGCAGTGAAAATCAATGCCGGTTTTTTTTGAAACAATAAGGGGTCGTTGATTTCCAACACATCGCCCACGCTTTGAAAATCTTCATCTATTTTTTGGGCGCCTGGAATGCTTTCCGGGTCAGCAGCGTTGAAGATGGCTTTGGTTAAAATGTCCCCCAGCAACATCACCACCTTGGCGTTTTGGTAATAATGACGCATCAGGCGCGAAGCCGAATCTGCCGGGGATAAGCCTTCCCAATGAAAGCTTTTTGCCAAACTTTCTTGGTAATCCAAGAGCAAACGCTCTTCTGCCTTGTGGGTTAAATAATGCAAACGAATGCGCAAATGCGTCAAAAAATCCTTGGCGTTTTCAGCAATTTTTAATCCCGCCGGGGAAAGAAAACCGTTTTGAGAGAGTTCCTTCCAATTTTTCCCAAAACCCGCAATGTTGGAAAGCCAAATCACCGCGTGTAAGTCGCGAAGCGCCCCGGGGGATTCCTTTAAATTGGGCTCTAAGTTGTAAGGCGTATTTTGAAAGCGCTGGTGACGCTCTTCTTGTTCAAAGCGTTTCAAGCGCAAAAAATCAAGGGAATCCGTTAAAGAAAAAAGTCGGCGCTGAAAACTTAAAAAAAGCGTGCGGTTGCCCGCCAAAAAACGCCCTTCCCAAAGCAAGGTTTGCGTTGCCACGTTTTCTTGGGCGCTTTTTAAGGCTTGGGAGGGAGTGGAGACGCGGTGCGCGATATGAACGCCCAAATTCCACAATTGGGCGATGAAGTTTTCTAAATAGGTGCTGGCGGAATCGTTGGGAATTAAAATAAACAAATCAATATCGGAATGCGGAAAAAGCTCCCCCCTTCCGTAGCCCCCCACCGCCACCAAGGCAGGGGAAAATTGCAGGGGCAAATTTTTTACCCAAAGCTGAAACAATTGGGTTAAGGCTTCATCCATCAAAGCGGTGCGTCCCAAAAGGTTTTGGTGGGCGTTGCCCTCTTCAAAATACGCCAAGCGCAAGGCGGATTCGCCGATTTTTAATTTTTCACGCAGCAAAAAAACGTAATCTTCCACGGTGCACCCTCATTTTTTTTCAAATTTTTTTTGAGTTTACCGTGGAAAAATAAGAAAAACCGCCTTCTTTTTGTGATTTGCAAAAGTCGTGCGTAAAATGCAGGAGAACACGCAAAAAGTCGTGCGAGAAAATGTGTTTTTGTTGTTTTTACATTCCATAAAGCACATTTATTTTCTCCACGGTCAACCGACTATTTTTTTTAGAAAATTTTAAAAGTTGACCGTGGAACATTATTTTTTATTCTTTTTGGGAAAAGATTTTTGTTCCGCGCGGGAAAGGGTTAAAGAATCAGAAGGGGCGTTTTGGGTGAGGGTGCTGCCTGCGCCAATGAGCGCATTTTCGCCCACCTCCACGGGTGCAACCAATTCTGTGCCTGAGCCAATGAACGCGCCTTTTTGAATGGTGGTTTTGTGTTTTTTCACGCCATCAAAATTGCAGGTGATGGTGCCCGCGCCGATGTTGACGTTTTCCGCGATGTCTGAATCGCCCAAATAACTCAAATGCCCCGCCTTGGTGTTTTCGCCCAAACGGGAATTTTTGATTTCCACAAAATTGCCCACGTGCGCTTTGGCTTCCAAGACGCTCCCCGGGCGAAGGCGCGCATAAGGTCCCACTGTTGCAAAATCGCCAATTTTCGCGTTTTCAATGTGGCAAAAAGCTTCAATTTGGGCATTTTTTCCAATTTCCACATTTTTTAAAACGCAATAAGCCCCAATTTTTGCGCCCTCGTTTAAAACAATCTTACCTTCCAAAATCACGCCCACATCAATCACCACATCGCGCCCAAAAGTTAAATTCCCGCGCAAATCAAAGCGCTGAGGGTCTAAAAGCGTGAGCCCTTCCGCCATTAAGCGTTGGGCTTCTTTTTGTTGAAAATAACGCTCCATTTTAGAAAGCGCGATTTTGTCATTGATGCCTTCTCCTTCCATCGGGTCATCCAATTGCACCGCAACCACTTTCACCTTTTTTTCACGAGCAATCGCCACCATATCGGTTAAATATTTTTCTTGTTGCGCGTTTTGCGTGCCAATTTCGCCAAGGTTCTTTAACAATATGGGGGGAATCACCATCATTCCCATATTCACTTCTTTGATTTTTTTTTCAGCCGGTGAAGCGTCTTTTTCTTCCGTGATGCGCACCACCTCTCCTTTTGCATCGCGCGTGATTCTGCCGTATCCGGTGGGGTTGGGGAGAATAGCGGTCAACAGCGCCAAACGGGTGTTGCCCGCCGCCTCTTTTAAATTTCGCAGCGTTTGGGGGGAAATCAAGGGCGCATCCCCCACCAAAGCCAAGGTGGGGAGGGTTTTATCAATCAAAGGAAGGGCGGTTAAAAGCGCATCCGCCGTGCCCTTTTGTTCTTTTTGGAAAACCAAGGGCACTTCCCCTTTTAAAAAATCCTGCATTTTTTCAAAAGCAAAGCCGCCCACCACTACCCAATGTTGGGGATTTAAAGTTTTTGCCGCATCCAAAATGCGTTTTAAAATGGGAACGCCACCAATTGAATGTAGAGGTTTGGGAAAAGAGCTTTTCATCCGCTTTCCTTCCCCCGCCGCAAAAATCACAATATTCATTGTTTTTCCAAAAATTGAAAATTTTTTAAGCTTGACCGTGGAAATTTTAAAAAATCCACGGTGAAAGCTTTATTTTTTTAAAACTTACCACGAAGGCGCAGGCGGTGGAGAAGCGGGTGGGGGTGGTGTGGCAATCCACAAACCAGAAGCAAAATAAAGCGCCAAAAGCACCACCAAAACCGCCCCCCCCCACGCCCAAAGCGGAGCGGGTTTGTAATCCTCGGCATTCATTAAGCTTTTTTTGCCGGTTAACATTGGCACAATTAAATTGTCTTTTTTGACGAATTTATAAAAAAGAATAGCGGCAAGATGTAAGCCAATAAACGCCATCAAGCCCCACGCCACTTGCTTATGTAAAGAGGTGATGGATAAACTCGTTTCCAAATCCACCAAGGAAAATAAGGGGGCTTTCAACATAATTTCATCGGTGGTGAATAAGCCGGAGAGCGCTTGAAAGGCGCACAAAGCTAAGAGCGCAAACACGGAAAACGCCCCCAAAGGGTTGTGCCCCGCGCCGTTCCAATTGCCTTTTAAGTAATTTAAAACCCGCGCGGGCGTGGGGAAAAAATGGGCAAAGCGCGCGTAGGTGCTCCCCACAAATCCCCACACCAAGCGAAAGGCAATCAACGCCACCACCGATAGACCGGCTTTAACGTGCAACGCCATTAAATTGCCGCCGATTAAACCTGAAACAATCGCTGCAAAAACAGACAACACCAGCGCCCAATGGAATAAACGCGTGGGCAAATCCCACATTAAAACGCTTTTCATTTTCATTCTCCTTTTTTCAAATTCTAAAAAAAAAGCGCCTTAACGAAAAGGCGCCTTTCTTTACAACAATAAGGGATTATTTTTTTCTAAAATCGCTGTGGCAGCCTTTGCACGTTCCGCCCACTTTGCCCAATTGGGCCTGGATGGCAGCGGCATCGCCGGCTTGCGCCACTTCTGCCAGAGCGTTTGCCTCAGCTGAAAACGCCATTGCGGCTTTGCCTGCGGCTTCCCCGTTTGTGAACATTTCCGGGCGCACGTTGGTTTTGATTTTGTCGCTTTGGTCAGAGCCTGCAAAATAAAGTTGTCCCATCCCAGAATTGGCGATGGCAGCAATGGTGCTGGCGGCTTTGATGGCGTCTTCCTTATTAAATTGCGCCGATTTCACGTTTTGGTCTAAGCGCGCCATATTCCAGCTTAACACTTGGTAGGCGGCTTGACGCCATTTGATGGCATCTTCCACGCTGTAAGTTTGCGCCAAAGCGGAGCCGGCAAAGGCAAGTGCCAAAAGACCAAGGCTTAATTTTTTCATTGCTTTCCTTTCAAAATGAGGGTGAATAAATTTTGCGAATCGTAAAAGCAAAAAATGCAAATTTCAAAATGTTTTTTGTTACAAAATGTTTTTCCATTTTTCCACGGTAAACGCCAATTTTTTTTAAAAAATTGAAAAATCCCCTCCAAACCGGGCACATAATTTGCTAAAATCAGCGCACTGTTTGAACTTTCAAAAACAGATTTTTCAGTTTTGAAACATTTTTCTCAAAATTTTTTAGGAGATTGGATATGAAAAAAATTCAACAAGGCTTTACGCTGATTGAATTGATGGTGGTGGTCGCCATCATCGGTATTTTGGCGGCGATTGCCCTGCCGGCTTACCAAGATTACGTCATTCGCTCACAAGTGACTTCTGCCTTGGCGGAAATCACTGGAGGTAAAGTGAATATGGAAATTGCGATGAGCGAAGGCAAAACGCCGACTTTTAACAGTGGGTTTACCGAAGATAATATGGTATACATCGGCATTGGCGATGGAAGAGTCAATAACAACGGCAATACCACTTCGACTACGTATTGCAC
>QLIP01041836.1_pt1 | contig 23572 bp, 19 predicted proteins | sample 1769771 | NCBI WGS metagenome assembly QLIP01 (sample SAMN09428762, study PRJNA476227) | Gut metagenome, whole genome shotgun sequencing project. | isolation source: cecum | host: Rhizomys sinensis | place: China: Jinsha town of Minqing, Fujian Province | collected 2013-09-23 | reverse complement strand
CCGTTGGTAAAGCCGTTTATTTTACCAACATATTTACCAATTTTGCAGGAACAAATATGAGAAAGTATGAGACGATTTGAGAAAATACTTTGGAAACAAAGAATTTTGAAATAGTCCGAAAACCCTGTAAAATCAAGCATATGAGAAGAAACACAGGATATATGAGGAGATATAAAACGATGATAAAAGTATTATTCATCTGCCACGGCAATATCTGCCGTTCCCCAATGGCAGAATTTATTATGAAAGACATAACAGCAAAGCGCGGCATTGCCGATGGATTTTATATTGCATCTGCTGCGACGAGCCGGGAGGAAATTGGCAATCCGGTATATCCGCCGGCGCGGGCAGAGCTTGCCCGGCATGGGATTAACGGCGGCGACTATGGGCTTTTAGGCAAACGGGCGCGCCAATTAAACCGTAGCGATTATGACGCGTTTGATTATCTGATTGCGATGGAAACCTACAACGTGAAAAATATTTTCCGTATCATTGGCGCGGATGAAAAGAAAAAAGTGCACCGGCTGTTAGATTTTACGGATGCGCCGGGGGATATCGCAGATCCGTGGTATACAGGGCGTTTTGATGTTGCTTACCGGGAGATTGCGGCAGGCTGCCAGGCGTTTCTTGAAAAAATATTATTAGGATAGGGCTTTTCATATTAAGGCAGATGGTGTATCATAAGAACAGAAGAAGGATCTGTCTGCGGCATGCCTGGAACGCATTGCGTTTGGCCAATGGCATGTAAGCCGCTAAAGATGAAGTGAGGATGGATATGAAAAGAATTTTAATGATTGATGACTGCATGATACAGCTTCAGATTTTAAGCGGACTGCTAAAGAGTGATTACGAGGTTGAAACGGCGACGTCAGGGTTAGAAGGCGTATCGTTTGCAAAAAGGAGGAGGCCGGACCTGATCCTGCTAGATTATGACATGCCGCATTTTAGCGGGCGGGAAACGCTGGAAAAATTGCGGGCAGACGGCAAGACGCGCAATATTCCAGTAGTTTTTCTGACTGGCGTGGATGAGAAAAAAGAAATTGAGGCGGTGCTGCGGCTTAAACCGCAGGGCTATTTGTTAAAACCGGTGAAAAAAGAAAAATTGTTTGAAACGATTTGGAAAATATTAGGGAAATGAGGAATGCATGATGGAAAATGCTAACGTACCCCCAAAGCGCATCCTGATTGTAGACGATGCGGAGGGACAGCGTTTTATATTGCGCAATATCATCGTGGATATGGGATGCCAGCCGGTACTTGCAGAAAGCGGCGTGCAGGCGTTGAAGATTCTGCCAAGATGCCGCCCGCAGCTTATCCTGCTAGACGTTGCCATGCCGGAAATGGACGGATATGAAGTCTGCAAGGCGCTTCGAGACGATCCAGAATTTCAGGACATACCGGTTATTTTAGCGTCTGCTTTTGAAGATACGGCGGACATTTTAAAAGGTTTTGCGGCAGGATGCACGGATTATCTGGCAAAGCCATATGTTCCAGAGATTGTAAAAGCGCGTGTTGGCGTACACCTGAAACTGGCAGAAGCCATGGCGGCTCTTTCGCGGGCGGGGATATCGCCTGATCTTTTCTGATGATACGCGGGGAGCGTGCAGGAATAAGACAAAGGGCCGGGGCTGGCCCATGGAGGCAGAAATGGAGAAAGTAGCAAGACAGAATGAAGAACTGACAGCGGTAGAACGCTTCATGTTGCTAATTTATCTGGTCTATAGCGTTGCACTGGCAGTCATTACGCTAAAAAGCGGCTGGCCGGCATGGCTGGCGGCCGGGACGGGCATAGGCTGGGTGTGCAGCCTGCTTTTGCATTTGGTAAAATTCCGCAGTTATACATTCCGTGCATGTTTTACGACGTGCCTGACGCAGATTAGCATTGTGTTATGGTCGGTAGGGATTGCCGATTTGCATATGACGGCTCCGCTGCTTGTAATATTTAGCGCGTCGTTTGTATTATATGGCATACCACAGGTCGTTTACGTGGCGGCTGTGGTCACGACTTTCCTGGGTATTTACCATACCCTGATTGTGCATACGGTTGATCTTTTGGAAGAAAACATGTTGATCCAGACAATTCTGGAAATGGCGGCCGTTTATTTTGTACAGTATATTGTATGTTTTCTTATTAAGATACGTGAAATGTATACGCAAAAGCAGATGGAAGCATTCGAGGCGATTAAAGAGGCTGAGCGCAGCAAGGATGATTTTCTTGCCAATGTCAGCCATGAGATCCGCACGCCGGTCAATACCATTTGCGGGATGAGTGAGATTGTGCTGCGCGAAAACTTAAAAGACACGGTGCGGGCAGATATATTCAGCATCCAGACGGCGGGAAGAAACCTCTTGTCCATTGTCAGCGACGTATTGGACTTTACGGAGCTGCAGGCAGGGAGAATGGCGTTAGCAGAGGAAGTCTACAATATTACTTCTACGCTAAACGATATCATCAATATGTCGATGGCACGCATTGATGAAAGGCAGATTGAACTGATCGTAGACTGCAGTGCCAGCATTCCAAGCAGCATGATCGGTGATGAGCAAAAAATCCGCAGGGTCATTATCAACTTAGTCAACAATGCGCTGAAATTTACGTCGGAAGGCTGTGTCAGCCTGATTTTGCATGCCCGGCCGACAGAGTACGGCGTCAACCTGATCGTGCGTGTGAAAGATACCGGCATTGGCATGAAAGAAGAGAGCCTTGAGAAGCTTTTTACAAGTTTTAACCAAGTGGATACAAGGCGCAACCGCCAGGAAGGCGGCATTGGCCTTGGGCTTGCAGTTTCCCAGGCGATGATTGACGCCATGGGCGGCTTTATCACTGTTTCCAGCGAGTATGGGAAGGGGAGCGAAATCCAGTTTGTTATCCCGCAGAAGGTCGTGGATGCCAAGCCGATTGCTGCTGTCAGCGACTTAGAGCGGATCCGCATAGCCATTTATATTGACATGGAAAAGTATGGCAGGCCGGATGTGCGGCGGGAGTACGGCTATCTGATCTATCATATGATAGATCAGCTGAAAGTAAAATGCCGCGCCTGCCAAAATTTAGAAGAGTTAAAACGCAGGGCCAAACAGAAGGCTTTTACCCATGTATTTGTCGGCATTGAGGAGTATGAGGAAGACACCGCGTATTTTGACGAACTGTCAAAGACAGTAAAAGTCATTGCAGTAATCGACCGCGCAAAGGATGCCCACATTCAAAACGGGCGCATCCAGCGGCTGTATAAGCCATTTTTCATCCTGCCGGTCGTTATGATACTCAATGAGGAAAAGGCAGTGCAGCGGCTTGACAGCGATTATGCTTACCAGGGCAAGTTTATCGCGCCGGATGTAAATGTGCTTGTCGTAGATGACAACCTGATGAATATCCGCGTTTTGGAAGGTCTGCTGGCACCGTATAAGATTAAAGTATCTATGGCGATGAGCGGGGCAGAAGCATTGGAAAAAATTGATACCATGGGGTACGATGCCGTCCTGATGGATCATATGATGCCGGAGATAGACGGTGTGGAAACATTGCACCGCATCCGCCAGAAGCAGGGCAATTATTTCAAGAAAATCCCTGTCATCGCAGTGACCGCGAATGCAATCAGCGGTATGCGGGAAGTCTTTTTAAGAGAAGGCTTCCAGGACTTTATGGCAAAGCCGATTGAAGTATCTGTGCTAGAACGTGTGCTAAGGCGCAATCTGCCGCAGGAGAAACTAATTTTCATAGAAGAAACGGACAATGATACAAACAAAAACGGCGCGGTCCGGCCAAAAAGCCAGGATGGCAAGGCAGAAACATCTTCACAAAACCAAGAAAAGGCGGCAGACGCACAGCCGCGTGCAACGGATCTGCCAGTGGAATGCTTTCATGAAGAAATGGGCATACAGTACTGCGGCGGCCTGGAAAATTATATCAGGATTTTACAGTTAAACAGTGAGAACGGCCCGGAGGATTTAGAGAAGATCCAGCACAGTTATGAACAGGCAGACTGGAAAAATTACGCGATCCTGGTGCATGCGTTAAAAAGCAGCATGTTAAGCATCGGCGTGGAGAAACTTTCCGGCATGGCCAAAGAATTAGAGCGTGCGGGCAAGAGCGGCGATCAGGACTATATTCAAAAGCATCATGAAGCGATGACGGCAGAATACAGGCATGTTTTAAAACTCCTGCTAGAAAGCAGGAGCGTGCATCCGGAAGCGGGCAGTGAAAATATAGAAGGCATGGAGGCGTTAGAGGAAGCACAGTTAGACAGGCTTGCGTTAGAATTTGAAGATGCTGCCTATGCGTTTGATGAGAAGCAAATGTCCATCATTGCAGAGTTTTTAGGGGAATGCAGTTATAATGGCCATGCGCTGAAAGAGTCGATGGAGCCGATTCTTAGGAAGATTGAAATGTCGGATTATCTTTCTGCTTCTAAAGCGGTATACAGGTTAAAAGAAAAACTGGGCGCTTTCGGGCAGACGGGGCAGTAGGGAGGCTGGACATGCGTGAAAAGTTAAAAAAAATACTTTATAGCGGAACTTCGGACTTGCGGGAACAGCTCTTCCGGCTGATTCTGATTGTGGCTTTGATCGTGACTGCACTGGCAATCGTTGCAGGGCTTTTCCTGCAAAATGCCACGGCCAACACTATCCCGCTTGCCTGCCTGCTTGGGGTGATTCTGGTGGCATTGCTTGTGACGTTCCGGTACCATAAAACCGATTTTGCCGCATTGTTGTTTGCGGTAGTTGTCATCTGCTGGATATTCCCGCTGATGTTTTTTTCAAGCGGCGGGGTAGAAGGCGGGGCGCCTGTCTGGTATGTGCTCGGGCTGCTGTATATTTTTATGATGTTTCGCGGGAAAAAGCTGGTATTCTTCCTTTGGCTTGCGATTGCGGCAGATGTCGGCACTTATATTATCGCTTACCGCAATCCAGAGATGCTCATATCCCTTGGGGGAAAAACGGAAGTTTATTACGACTCTTTGTTTGCCATACTCATGGTCGGGATGGCGGTAGGGCTTATTATGTGGTTCCAGATCCGTTTGTATGAGAAAGAGCGCGTCCTGACGCTGCAGCAAAAAGACGAGATTGAGCAGATGAGCAAGTCGAAAGATGCGTTTTTTACCAATATGAGCCATGAAATCCGCACGCCTATCAATACGATCATTGGCTTAAATGAGATGATACTGCGCGAGTCAGTCACCGACGAAGTGACGGAGAATGCGCTGCATGTAAAGAATGCCAGCAAAATGCTGCTGGCACTGATCAATGACATTTTGGATTTTTCACAGATTGAAAGCGACCGCATGACGATTGTGCCGGTGCCGTACCGGACAAAGGAGCTTTTTGATGAGATTGTGGATTTGCTGCAGATCCGCATTAAAGAGAAAAACCTGGACTTTTTTGTAGATATTGACAGCACCCTGCCTTCCGTGCTTGTTGGCGATGAAGTGCGCATTAAGCAAATATTGATCAACCTGCTGACGAATGCCGCGAAATATACGCAAAAAGGCTCGGTAACGCTTCAGGCGCAAGGGGAAATGATAGAGCAGAACATGCTGCGTTTGACAATCTCTGTCAGCGATACCGGCATTGGCATCAAAAAAGAAGATTTGGAATCGCTCTATGATTACTTTAAGCGGATTGACCGCGCAAGGAACCGCAAAATCGAAGGAAGCGGGCTGGGTCTTGCGATTACAAAGCAGTTAGTCAGCCTGATGGACGGAAAACTTACGGTTGACAGTATTTATACGAAAGGCTCGATTTTTACGCTGATCTTAGAGCAGCCGGTGGAAGACGCAAAGCCGATTGGCAAAATGGATTACCGCAGGAAGCTAAAGCAAAAAGCGGGCAGTTATTATAAACAGACGTTTGAAGCGCCAGCGGCGCGGATTCTGGTCGTGGATGATAACGAAACAAACCTGATGGTAGTAGAGAAGCTCCTAAGAGCGACAAAACTTCGCATCGATAAGGCAAGAAGCGGCGAGGAATGCCTGGAAGTGATGAAAAAGAGGACGTACCACGCCGTGCTTTTAGACAGCATGATGCCGGGCATGAACGGCATGGAAACGCTAAAGGCAATCCGTTTCCAGGAAAACGATTCCGGGCAGCGTACCCCCATTATGGTGCTGACAGCCGATGCCGGTGCGCATGACGAACAACGTTATCTTGACATTGGTTTTGATGCGTACCTGCCAAAGCCGGTAGACGGCGCCCGCTTAGAAGCAGAAATTTTAAAATTACTGCCGACAGAGCTTTTGGAATACCAGTTCCAGCAGGATGCCGCGGAAGCGGAAGAAACGGCAATACGGAAAATATTGCGGCGTAAACGCAAGAAAATACAGATTTGCACAGATTGTGTCAGCGATCTTTCCAAGAAATATGTAGAGCGTTATGACGTGAAAATGATGTACCAATATATTGAAACGGATCAAGGAACCTTCCGTGATACACTTGAGATTGACACGGACAATCTGGCGCGTTATCTTGCGCATCCCGGCCATCGTGCGCTAGTAAGGAGCGCATCGGTAGAGGAGTACGAGGCTTTTTATGCGGAAGCACTGACAGAGGCGGAAAATGTCATCCATATTTCCATGGCGGCGCACGTAGGCGATGCATACCAGAATGCACTGCAGGCGGCGCAGGGGTTTGACCATGTTCATGTCATCGATTCGGGGCATATTACATGCGGCGAAGGGCTGCTGGTGCTCGGGGCATGCAGGATGTTAGAAAATGGATGCCATAGCGTAGAAGAGATCTGCCAGGAATTGAATTTCATAAAGGGACTGATTCAGACTTCGTTCCTGTTTCCAAGCGCGGAAGGCTATACAGGCAGGGGGGTAGCGGCATTCTGCCGGTATCTGGATCTGTATCCTATCATGCATATGCGCCAAAGCAGTCTAAAGGTGAGCGGCTTTGAGTTTGGCAAGCTGGAAAATGCCACGAAGCGTTATATCCGCAGGAAACTGCGCAGAAAAGACCAGATTGATAAACGGGTCGTATTTATCATCCATACGGGCTGTACGGTAGAGCAGCAGCGGGCGTTTGCGGAAGAAGTCTTAAAATGTGTTCCGTTTGAAATCGTGATCATGGAAAAAGCGTCGGTATCCTGCGCAAGCAGCAACGGGATTGGCACATTTGGGATGGCATACTTAAGCAAGATTAACGGGCAGGAATACAGCAAAACAGATTAGGCATTATGGAAAAATCATGGAAAAATTCTAAAAATTTTGCTTGCATTTTAGAAAAAATAGTGTTACACTAGTTTATGATTTATGATGCTTACTGATTTAGAGTGGACTCGCGTCCACTCTTGTTTTTTGGCAAGTGGGAAAAGAGCAGGAATAAGGGAGAAGAAAATGTCAAAAAAAGAAACTTATGAAAAGCGGACGGAAGCACTCTTAGAACCGATTGCTGCCGCACAAAATGTTGAAATTTATGATGTGGAATATGTCAAAGAGGGAAGTTCCTGGTATTTGCGCGCTTACATTGACAAGCCGGAAGGCGTGGATATCAACGACTGTGAAACGGTCAGCCGGGCACTTTCCGACCAGCTTGACGCACAGGATTTCATCGACGGCGCTTACATACTAGAAGTGAGCAGCCCGGGCCTTGGAAGGGCACTCAAGAAAGAAAAGCATTTAAAGAAAAGCATCGGAGAAAAAGTAGAAGTCAGGCTTTATAAACCGATTGGCGGACAAAAAGAGCATACAGGCATTTTACAGGCCTTTGATAACGATACTGTGACGATACAGGCAGCAGAAGAGGAAATTGTTTTTGCAAAGACGGACATCGCACTGATTAGACTGGCATTTGACTTTTAGAGCAGGAGGCAGAAGGAAAAAATGAACAAAGAGTTAATGGAAGCACTGGATATTTTGGAAAAGGAGAAAGAAATCAGCAAGGAAACATTGTTTGAAGCGATTGAAAATTCGCTGCTGATCGCGTGCAAAAATCATTTTGGCAAAGCGGACAATGTAAAAGTAGAGATTGACAGGGAAACTTGTGACTTTGTCGTATATGCGCAAAAGGAAGTCGTAGAAACACCGGAAGATGAGGCACTGCAGATCTCTTTGGAAGCTGCGCGGGAAATCAAAGAAGATGCGGTGCTTGGCGATGTGGTCAATGTGGAGATCAAATCCAGGGAATTTGGGCGCATTGCGACGCAGAGCGCAAAAAACGTGATTTTGCAAAAGATAAGGGAAGAAGAACGGAGCGTTATTTATAATCAGTATTATGAAAAAGAAAAAGATATTGTAACCGGCGTGGTACAGCGTTATTTTGGCAGGAGCATCAGCATCAACTTAGGCAAAGCGGACGCAGTGTTAAATGAGAGCGAGCAGGTCAAGGGCGAAGTGTTCCGGCCAACGGAAAGAATCAGGGTATACATCCTGGAAGTGAAAAATACTTCCAAAGGGCCGAGAATATTAGTGAGCCGGACGCATCCTGAATTTGTCAAGAGGCTGTTTGAATCCGAAGTTGCGGAGATCAAAGACGGCACGGTGGAAATCGTCAGCATCGCAAGGGAAGCGGGAAGCCGGACAAAAATGGCGGTCTGGTCAAACAATCCAAACGTGGATCCGGTCGGTGCCTGCGTTGGATTAAACGGCGTGCGCGTCAACGCCATCGTGGAAGAGCTGCGCGGCGAGAAAATCGATATTATCAACTGGGATGAAAACCCCGGCAACCTTATCCAAAATGCCCTTTCCCCGGCGAAGATCGTGGCTGTATTTGCCGACCCTGACGATAAGACGGCAAAGGTAGTTGTACCGGACTACCAGCTTTCCTTAGCAATCGGCAAAGAAGGGCAGAATGCAAGGCTGGCGGCGCGGCTGACAGGGTATAAGATTGATATTAAGAGCGAAACGCAGGCCAAAGACGCACCGGGCTTCCGCTATGAGGATTATATCGGTGAGTATGAAGATGATTATGATGAAGATTACGAACAAGGCTATGAAGAATATGACGGAGAGTATGTAGAAACGCCGGACGCCTCCGGTGAGGAAATGCCAGACGGGGCATATGCAGAGGAATAGGGGGCTGTATATGGGGCAGAAGAATTTCACAGGCAGAAAAATTCCGCTGCGGCAGTGCGTTGGGTGCGGTGAAATGAAAGCCAAAAAAGAGATGCTGCGCGTGTTAAAAACGAAAGAAGAGGGCATCGTGCTTGATGCAACCGGAAAGAAAAACGGAAGAGGCGCGTATTTGTGCATCCTGGCGGAATGTCTTAAGAAGGCAAGAAAAAACAAAGGCCTGGAACGTTCATTAAAAAGGAACATTCCAAGAGAAGTTTATGAGAGCCTGGAAAGGAAATTTGCGGAAAGTGAAACAACATAAAATTTTATCATTTCTTGGACTGGCAACAAAATCGGGGAATGCCATAAGCGGGGAATTTTTGACGGAAAAGGCTGTAAAGTCCAACAAAGCCGCGCTTGTGCTCGTAAGCAGGGAAGCTTCAGAAAATACAAAGAAAAAGTTTCGGAATATGTGTGAGTTTTATCATGTGCCATTTTATATATGGGGGGACAGTGAGGAGCTTGGGCATGCAATGGGCAAAGGATTTCGAATGTCTGTTGCCGTAACAGAGGAAGGCTTTGCCAAGGCAATCATGAAACAAATGAAGGAAACATAACGTGGAGGTAATTAGATGGCTAAAATGAAAGTGCATGAACTTGCGAAGAAATTAGGAATACAAAGTAAAGATATCATTGCTTTTTTGCACGATAAAAAAATTGAGGTGAAGGTGGCGCAAAGCACCATTGAGGATGAGGCGATTGAGATGATAAACGAGCAGTTTGCAAAAGGCAGGGAGAAAGCGGAGACTCCAAAAGAAGAGCCTCCCAAAGAAAAAGCTCCAAAAGAAGAAACATCAAAAGAAGAAACATCAAAAGAAGAAACATCAAAAGAAGAAGTTCCCAAAAAAGAAGCTCCAAAAGAAGAGGCTTTGAAAGCGGAACCTCCCAAAACAGAAGCCCCCGCGCAAGGGGCGGAAAACCGCACAAAAGAAGAGGCGGGACTGCCGCGCAAAAAGAAGAATATCATTTTTATCAGCAATCCGCAGAATAGCAAAATGCCTGGCGGCATACAGCAAAGACCGCAGCAAAATGCGCTAAGGAGGCCGCCGCAGCAGGGCGCACGTTTGCAAGGAGCGCGCCAGACAGGGATACCGGCGTCCTCTGCTGGGACACCGGCAGCAGCGCGCCAGACAGTAACGCCTGCGCCGGCGCGGCCAAAAGAAGATGGAACGCTGGCAGCGCCTGTGGCAGCAGCACCGGCAGCTGCGGCGCCTACAGCCATGAAGCAAACGCCAGGAAAGCAATTAGAGGAACGCAGGCCGCAGCAGGGTGCTGCCATGGCGCAGCAGCGGGAAGGACAGACCGATGCAAGGCCGCAAAACAGGCCGCAGCAGGATCGGTTTCGCACAGACAGGGCGCATACAGACCGTGCGCATGCGGATCGTCCGTATACAGACCGGCCGCGCACAGACAGGGCGCAGCCGCGCCAGGATGCAGGAGGCGCCAGCCACGGCAGCGGGCAGGGAGCCGGATCGGGGAGAAGAAATGATTATAGAGGCAGCGAGGGCGGGAATCGCCAAAACAACCACAATTACCAAAAGGATAAGCAAGATCGTACAGGCACTTCAGGCGGCGGCCGTGGTTATAACAATAATGACCGCGCTAAAAAGGGAACTGAAAGGCCGGACAATCGATTCAGAAAAAATCAGGCAGGCGCTGCATTTTTGCAAGAAGGCTCCGGTAAGGATATGGAGAAGCACCGCGATGAGGAAAAACGCAGAATCAGCCAGGAAAAAGATAAACGTTCGAAAAAAGACTTGATCTATGAAGAAGACGACTTTAAAGGAAAAGGGAAAAATGCCAATAAGGCGGGACGTTTTATCAGGCCGGAGAAAAAGGCAGAAGTAAAGGAAGAACCGATCAAAGTGATTGCGCTTCCAGACCTCCTTACAATTAAAGAACTGGCAGATAAGATGAAGATACAGCCCTCCGTTATTATCAAAAAGCTGTTTTTGCAGGGACAGATTGTGACGCTAAACAGTGAGATTGATTTTGCCGCTGCAGAAGAAATCGCAATCGAATACGAGATCATCTGTGAAAAAGAAGTAAAAGTAGATGTGATTGAAGAACTGCTAAAAGAGGAGGAAGAGGCAGAAGAAACAATGACAGCAAGGCCGCCGGTCATCTGTGTCATGGGGCATGTTGACCACGGCAAGACGTCGCTGCTTGATGTTATCCGAAAGACCAATGTAACAGATAAGGAGGCTGGCGGCATTACACAGCATATTGGCGCGTACACAGTGCGCGTTAACGGCCAGAAGATCACTTTCCTAGATACGCCAGGGCATGAGGCGTTTACGGCAATGCGCATGCGGGGTGCCAATGCGACAGATATTGCGATTCTTGTCGTGGCGGCAGACGACGGCGTGATGCCGCAGACGGTTGAGGCGATCAACCATGCCAAAGCGGCGGGGATTGAGATCATCGTTGCCGTGAATAAGATTGATAAGCCAAATGCCAATATTGACAGGGTAAAACAGGAACTGACGGAATATGAGCTGATCCCGGAAGACTGGGGCGGAAAAACCGTTTTTGCACCGGTATCTGCCAAAACAGGGGAAGGCATTGAGCAGCTGCTGGAAATGATTCTGCTGACAGCGGACATTCTGGAACTGAAAGCCAATCCAAAAAGGCAGGCACGCGGCATCGTCATCGAAGCCGAGCTGGATAAAGGGCGCGGGCCTGTGGCGACCGTCCTTGTGCAAAAGGGGACGCTGCGCGTTGGCGATTTCATTTCCGCAGGCGCAAGCCATGGCAAAGTGCGGGCGATGATCGACGATAAAGGGAGGCGTGTAAAAGAAGCTGCTCCTTCCATGCCGGTTGAGATTCTTGGCTTGTCGGACGTGCCAAATGCCGGAGAGATTTTCCTTGCGCATGAAAATGACAAGACGGCAAAAAGTTTTGCGGAAACGTTCATTTCCCAGAGCAAAGAAAAGAAGCTGGAGGAAACGAAGGCAAAAATGTCCTTGGATGAGCTCTTTAACCAGATTCAGGCGGGCAGCTTAAAAGAATTAAACCTGATCGTCAAAGCCGATGTGCAAGGCAGCGTAGAAGCAGTAAAGCAAAGCCTCTTAAAACTTTCCAACGAGGAAGTTGTTGTAAAGTGCATTCATGGGGGCGTTGGCGCGGTCAACGAATCGGACGTTATGCTAGCCTCCACTTCCCAGGCGATCATCATTGGCTTTAACGTGCGCCCTGACGCGGCAGCGAAGGCGTTTGCCGAAAGGGAAGGCGTAGATATTAGGATGTATAAAGTAATTTACCAGGCGATCGACGATATTGAAGCGGCAATGCGCGGCATGCTCGATCCTGTCTATGAGGAAAAAATCATCGGCCATGCGCAGGTGCGCCAGATTTTCCGGGCATCCGCAGTCGGCAATATCGCAGGCTCCTATGTGCTTGACGGCGTATTCCAGAGAGGGTGCAAAGTCAGGATATCCAGGGAAGGCACGCAAATCTACGAAGGTGCGCTGGCATCGCTTAAGAGGTTTAAGGACGATGTGAAAGAAGTCCGGGCAGGGTATGAGTGCGGCCTTGTATTTGTAGACTATGACCAAATGCAGGAACTTGACGTTGTAGAGGCTTACGTTATGGTGGAAGTGCCAAGATGACGATAATATACGGTACTATGGTATCGTATAAGAAAGAAAGGTATGGTATTTAAGTGAGGAAAAACAGCGTAAAAAATACGAGGGTCAACGAGGAAGTGCAAAGGGCACTTGCGCAGATCATCCGTGGGGAGATCAAAGACCCGCGCATAGCACCGCTTACTTCCGTAGTGGATGTCGAAGTGGCCCCCGACTTAAAAAGCTGTAAAGTGTGGGTTAGCGTGCTGGGAGATGAAAAAGCGCAGGCAGATACGTTAGCGGGCTTAAAAAGCGCGGAAGGCTTTATGAAAAGCAGGCTGGCGAAAGAAGTCAACCTGCGCAATACGCCGGAACTTCGGTTTATTATGGATCAGTCGATTGCATACGGCGTGCGCATGTCCAAACTGATCGACGATGTCAGCCGGGGCGGCTGATGCGGCTGTGGAAATGATAAAACGATAAAAAAGAAATGGAGAAAAAGTTTGGAAAAAAGTCTGGAACAAAAACAAACATTTGATTTGTTGGAACATGTAAAAGGCGCGTCTAAAATTGCCATCGGCGGGCATATCCATCCCGATGGCGACTGCGTTGGCGCTGTCATGGCGGTGTATTTATATTTGAAAAAAGCACTGCCTAAGGCGCATGTGGCGGCGTATTTAGAGCCGCCCGCACAGATTTTTGAAGGGATAAAGGATTTTGATAAAATCTTAAACGAGCCTGCAAACGAAGCCCCGGATGTCTTTATAGCGCTTGACTGCGCTAGTGACAGGCTTGGATTTGCAAGGCCGCTCTTTGAAGGCGCGAAAAAGACGGTCAACATCGACCACCACATAAGCAACAAAGGCTGTGGGACTGTCAGCCTCATTGTGCCGGACGCGGCGGCGACATGCGAGATACTCTATGGCATAATGGATAAAGCGTACTTAGACGCGGAGATTGCCAAGGCACTTTACATCGGCATCATCCATGATACCGGCGTGCTGCAGTATCCGAACACGTCAGCAGGAACGCTTGGCATTGCGGCTGCGCTCATGCAGTTTGGCTTTCCTTTTTCAGAGATTATCCAGAAGACATTTTATGAAAAGACATACTGCCAGACGCAGATACTAGGCAGTGCTTTGTTAAAAACGGCACTGTACTTGGAAAACAGATGCGCCGTCAGCATGCTGGCCAAAGAGGATATGCGCCTTTACGGCGCACAATCCACAGACCTTGACGGGATTGTAAGCCAGCTGCGAAATATCAAAGGCGTGGATTGTGCCATTTTTCTTTATGAAATGGGCAAGGGGCAGTATAAAATCAGCATGCGCTCGAATCATGCCGTGGATGTTGCAAAAATCGCGCTCTGCTTTGAGGGCGGCGGGCATGTAAGGGCGGCGGGCTGCACGGTGCGCGGCGATATAGAAAAGATTTTAGGCAGTCTGCTGCAGCATGTGAAAGAACAGCTGCGCTAGGGATTTTTGCTATGGGAAGCAGCACATAAGGAGTGTTATGGTAAACGGAATTATCAATATTTATAAAGAAAGCGGCTATACCTCTCATGATGTTGTTGCAAAAATGAGGGGTATTTTTAAGCAAAAGAAAATCGGCCATACAGGAACGCTTGACCCGGATGCTAAAGGCGTGCTCCCCGTATGCCTTGGCAGCGCGACAAAGCTGTGCGATCTGCTGACCGGCCAGGATAAGGAGTATGAGGCGCAGATGCTGCTTGGCATAACGACCGATACGCAGGATATGTCGGGCAGCGTTTTGGATAAAAAAGAAGTCTGTGTGACAAAAGAGGAAGTGCGCATGGCGGCAGAGAGCTTTATTGGCGGCTATGGACAGATACCGCCCATGTATTCCGCCATTAAAGTAAACGGCAAAAAATTGTACGAGCTTGCCCGGGCAGGCAGGGAAGTGGAGAGAAAACCAAGGCAGATTCAAATTTACGAAATAGAAATAAAAGACGTGCAGCTGCCATACGTATCAATGCGCGTTTTATGCAGCAAAGGCACGTATATCCGCACGCTCTGCCACGATATCGGCAAAAAGCTAGGGTGCGGCGCTGCAATGGCAAAGCTGACGCGTACAAAGGCTGGACGTTTTCGGATCGAAGAAGCGTGCAGCCTCTTAGAGGTGGAAAAGCTCTGGAAGGAAAATGCCCTAGGCAGCCGTATACTGCCGCCGGACGCTGTGCTAGACGGCTTTGCCGCGCTTACCGTGCGAAAGAAGTCTGTGCCGCTCATTCAAAACGGGAATCCTTTTTATCCCGCCCAAATTTTAGGGGGCGCAAAGACGGCCTGGCAGGATGGGGAAACTGTGCGCGTGTATGATGCTGCCCATAAATTTTACGGCCTTTACGGCTATCAGGCTGCCACAGGGAGTTTTAAGGCAGTGAAAATGTTTTTGGAGCAGGAAGGCGAAAGGTAAGGGGTAAAGAAAAGCATGCGGATTATAGAAGGCGTAACACAATTTTCTACAAAGCGCAGGAGTGCCGTCGCCATTGGAAAATTTGACGGCGTCCACAGAGGGCACAGGCAGCTGCTTGCGCGTGTCCTCGCGGCAAAAGAGGACGGTTTAGAGGCAGTCGTATTTACTTTTGACCCGCCGCCGCATTTGTTTTTTGGCGCAAAGCAGGAGAAGGAATTAACGACAAGGGAAGAAAAACGCGCCCTGTTTGCAGCCATGGGCATTGATGTGCTTGTAGAGTTTCCGCTCTGTGAGGAAACGGCGGCAATACGGGCGGGGGTATTTGTGCAAGAGATTTTAGCCGGGCAGCTTCATGCGGCCTGCATTGTGGCAGGATCTGACGTTTCTTTTGGCTATAAAAAAGAAGGCACTTACCGCCTGTTACAGTCGCTGGCTCCCTCATTTGGCTATGAAGTGCAGCTGGTAGATAAAGTCCGGTATGGAAACAGGGAGATTAGTTCCAGCTTTGTCCGCGAGGAGGCAAAAAAAGGCAACATGCCGCTTGTTTGTGCGCTGCTTGGCGCACCGTATAGGATTACGGGAATGGCCGTACACGGAAAGAGGCTTGGCAGGACGCTTGGCATGCCTACTGTCAATTTGATGCCGCCTGCGTCCAAGCTCCTTCCCCCATACGGCGTTTACGATGTAAATGTCCTGTTACAGGACAAAACATACCGGGGGCTTACGAATATCGGCGTCAAACCGACGGTCAGCCAGGATGGCTGCATCAGCGTGGAAACTTATCTGTACGATTTTCATGAAGATGTTTACGGCAGGGAGCTTACTGTGGAACTGCTTGCATTCAGGCGGCCTGAAATGGCGTTTGGGAGCGTGGAAGAGCTAAAACGGCAGCTTCGTGCGGACATGGAAGAGGGAAGAAAACGCCTTGGCAGAATAGATTTTTGAAAATGACTGCTTGTATCTTTTGGGATTTTCGTGTAGAATGGTGATAGTTATTTGCAAAGCAGCGGATTTAGGCTGCATGGCTAAATTGTGGCAAGACGAGCGTCAAACTGACGATATGAGGGGATACAAAAGATGGAGATTCTATTATCTTTGGCGGGCGGCCTGGGGCTGTTTTTGTTTGGGATGCAGTTGATGAGTGAAGGCATTGAAAAGGCGGCTGGCGCGAAACTAAGGGGTATTCTGGAATTTTTTACAACAAACCGGTTTTCCGGCATGATCGTCGGCATAGTCTTTACGGCAATCATCCAGTCCTCTTCCGCCTGTACGGTCATGGTAGTCAGCTTTGTAAACTCTGGCCTTATGAACCTTTACCAGGCTGCGGGCGTCATTATGGGTGCCAATATCGGCACGACGGTGACATCGCAGTTAGTTTCCATCAATTTATCTAAGATTGCTCCCGTCATTTTGCTAGTTGGCGTATTAGCCACGCTGTTTAGCAAAAGTACGACGGTGAACAAAATAGCGGAAGTGATCATCGGCTTTGGCGTGCTGTTTCTGGGCTTAAATGCCATGTCGGGCGCCATGTCGGGACTGCGCGACATGCCGCAGATTGTTTCGGTGCTCTCGGAATTAAGAAGTCCGATTCTGGCGCTGCTTGTCGGCCTTGCGCTCACAGCGGTCATCCAAAGCTCGTCCGTTACAGTCAGCATCGTACTGCTTATGGCAAACCAGGGGCTTTTAGACGTGCATATCTGCTTTCCAATCATTTTAGGGTGTAACATCGGTGCCTGCGTATCGGCTCTTTTGGCTTCCCTTGCAGGAAAAAAAGAAGCCAAACGCGCTGCGATGATTCATTTTTTGTTTAACGTTGTCGGAAGTTTTATCCTGTTTGTGCTGTTCCAGGTCGCGCTAGAGCCAATCTATCAGATCATTCTGCGCGTTTCCGGGAACAATCCGGGCCGCATGGTGGCGAATGCGCATACGATTTTTAAAATATTCCAGGTTATCATCCTCTTCCCGTTCGCGGGCTGGCTTGTGAAGCTGACGTACCTGTTTGTGCCGGGCGAGGACGCAAAAGTCGGCTACAGGGACAGCTTCCAGTTAAAATATATCGGAGAAAAGGTTTTGTTTAACCCTGCGACTGCGGTCGTAGGCGCCATCAAGGAAGTAGAGCGCATGGCATCATTAGCGAGCGAGAATTTAAACCGCGCCATGAACGCGCTGATTACGCTAGATGAGGAAGACATTGAGGAAGTTTATAAAGTAGAAGAAAATATCAATTATCTCAACCACGAGATTACAAATTATCTTGTCAAGATCAACCAGTCAACGCTGCCAATCGAAGACTTGCAAAATCTTGGCGCATTGTTCCATGTTGTCAATGACATTGAGCGCATTGGCGACCATGCGGAAAATGTGGCAGATTCCGCAAAAAACCGGCGGGAAACCGGTACGCAGTTTAGTCCGCAGGCGCAAAAAGAGCTTGGCGAGATGTTAGAGTTAGTCAACAAGATTGTGCAATATGCAATCGATACATTTGCGAATGGCAAGGAAGAATACTTAAGCGAGGTGCAGCGGTTAGAGGACGCAGTCGATGCGAAAGAGAAAGAGCTGCAAAGAAACCATGTGGAACGGCTTACGAGAAACGAATGCACACCGGAAGCGGGCATGCTGTTTTCGGACATTATTTCCGGGCTGGAACGGGTGGCGGACCATGCGACGAATATCGCTTTCTTTGTGACACAGACGCCGGATGTATAAATTTGGCATAAATATGCCAGTTCTTCCTTGTTGACAGAGGCGCGTGCGGCTTGTTATAATGGCGGTGGCGTGTAATAATTTTGTAATATTCATGTAACAAATAACGAACGGCAAAGCCGCAAATGGAGTATAAAAAGGAATCATACGATGAAATTAACAGCATATATGTGTGCGCTCTCTTTGACAGCAGGCATTTTAGGATGCGAACTGGCGGTGGAAGCGGCAGGCTGGAATGCGTTCCGGGGAAAAACCGCCGGGGCGGCAAAAATATTGGAAAGTGAAAGCCTGTCAGAGGAAGGGGAGGCCAAAGAAGCCCAAAAGGCGCAGACAAAAGAGGCGCCTGCGGCAGGGGAAGAACCTATAGGGGAATTGCCGGAAGCTGAAGAAACCGAGCAGCTGTGGGGGTATACAAACCTTGGGATTGCCAATGTGGACAATCATTTGAATGTCCGGGAGGCGCCGGGCGAGGACGGGAAGCTCATAGGCAAGATGACGAAAGATGCGGCATGTGAAATACTGTCGGTAGAAAACAACTGGGCGCATATCAGATCCGGGAAAGTGGAAGGGTATGTGAGCATGGATTATCTTTTTACCGGCAAAGAGGCAAGAAGCCGCGCAAAAGAAGCGGTGACTGCCATTGCGACTGTCACCACGCAGACGTTAAAAGTCAGGGAAGAGCCGAATACGCAAAGCACGGTACTGACGCTTGTGCCAATCGAAGAAAAGCTGGAAGTGGAAGCAGTAGAAGGCGGCTGGGTGAAAATATACTTAGACGATGAGACCGCTTATGTGTCGGCAGACTATGTGGATATCAAAGAACAGTTAGAAACAGCGGTGACGATGACCGAGCTTTTATACGGCGTGGGTGTTAGCGACGTCAAAGTTGACCTGTGCCAGTATGCCAAAAAATTTATTGGCAATCCTTACGTCTGGGGCGGCACTAGCCTGACAAAGGGCGCAGACTGCTCAGGGTTTGTTTTAAGCGTCTTTAAAAAATACGGCGTATCGCTGCCGCGTACTTCCAGGGAACAGGCAAAGCGCGGGACGAAAGTGCAGGCATCTGCGATACAGCCGGGCGATCTTGTATTTTACGCGAAAAACAAGACGATAAACCATGTGGCAATCTATGTCGGAAACGGACAAGTAGTGCATGCAAGCAGCCCAAGGACGGGCATCCGCATCTCCAATATGTATTACAGGACGCCATATACCATCCGCAGGATTATCCCGTAGCAGGATGCTGCCAAGAAACGGTGTTTGAAACAGACTGAAAATTGCCCTGGTTTAGAAAGATTTAATAATCTTTTTATACGGGGTTAATTTTCAGTTTTTTTAAAATGGTGTAAGATATAGAAAACGGATAACGCAGAATGGAGAAATTTATGTACAGAGTATGGAAACAAATGTCAAAACGCGAATATGGCATGGTGTTGTGCGGCATTGTGTTTATCATCGTGCAAGTGTGGCTGGATTTAAGAATGCCGGAATATATGTCAGCAATTACCCGGCTTGTGCAGACGCCGGGCTCCAAAATGCAGGAAATCCTGCAAAACGGCGCATATATGCTGTTTTGCGCGGTAGGAAGCATGGCGGCAGCTATGGTTACCGGCTATTTTGCGGCAAAGGCTGCCTCGGGCCTGTCAAAAACCGTGCGGGAAAAAGTGTTCAAAGCCGTCATGCGCTTTAACAGCGAGGAAATCGGGCGTTTCCAAACGGCCAGCCTGATCACAAGGACGACGAACGACATTACGCAGGTGCAGATGTTTATATCGATGGGGATGCAGTCTATAATCAAGGCACCGATACTGCTTGTCTGGGCTGTGCTTAAAATTTCAGGGAAGCAATGGCAGTGGTCGCTTGCCACGGCGGATGCGGTTTTGATCATTCTTATCGTGCTGACGGTCGTCATAACGCTGGCACTTCCAAAATTTAAGATTATCCAGCAGCTTACGGACAACTTAAACCGGGTGACGCGGGAAAACCTGCAGGGCATCCGCGTTGTCCGCGCTTACTGTGCGGAAAATTTCCAGGAGAATAAATTCGAGCAGGCCAATGAGAAACTTACCGGCACAAACCTCTTTGCAAGCCGTGTGACGGCACTGCTTATGCCAACGATGGGCTTTGTATCTTCCGGCATCAGCCTTGCGGTTTACTGGATTGGCGCTTACTTGATCGAGGCTGCTGACGCTAGTGCGCGTCTGGCGATTTTTTCGGATATGGTAGTGTTTTCTTCTTATGCGATGCAGGTGATCATGGCGTTTGCCATGCTGGTCATGCTCTTTATCATGCTGCCCCGCGTGCTTGTTTCGGCACGGCGCATTGAAGAAGTGCTGGATACAAAAACGGCAATGGAAGACGGGAAGGAAGGGGAAGGAGCGTCCGATCCCGCGCACAGGGGCTGGGTAGAGTTTCGAAATGTCAGTTTCCGGTATCCTGATGCCGGGGGCGACGTATTAAAAAATATCAGTTTTACGGTAAAGCCGGGGGAAACGGCGGCGCTGATTGGGTCTACTGGCAGCGGAAAGAGCACACTGGCCGGACTGATCCCGCGTTTTTATGACGCGACGGGCGGGGAAGTGCTGGTAGACGGGCGCAATGTCAAGGAATACACAAAAAAAGAGCTTCGCAGCAAATTGGGCTATGTTTCCCAAAAGGCGGTTTTGTTTTCCGGGACGGTAGAAAGCAATGTCGCATTTGGCACATCAGAAAAACAGCAGCCTGACCGTGTAAAAGACGCCATCCGCATTGCCCAGGCGGAAGAATTTGTCGATAAGATGGAAGGCGGGATAGGCGCACACGTAGCGCAGGGCGGCACCAATTTATCGGGCGGGCAAAAGCAGCGTCTTTCCATTGCAAGGGCGCTCTGGCGGCAGGCAGACATTTATATTTTTGACGATACATTTTCCGCGCTGGATTATAAGACAGACCACGCGCTGCGCATGGCGCTGCAAAAAGAGCTGGCGTCGGCCGCAAAGCTGATCGTGGCGCAGCGGATTGGGACGATCCGGCATGCGGATAAGATTATTGTGCTGGATAATGGGTGCGTTGCGGGCATAGGCACGCATGAGGAACTGATGCGTTCTTGCACGATTTATCAGGAGATCGCCCGCTCACAGCTTTCAGAGGAGGAATTGCAGCATGCCTGAAAAAGAATATGAATTAGGAAGTGCATCAAAAAGCAGGCCAAGGCCGGGAAGGGGCCCAGGACATGGCCCAAGGATGGCAATGCCTGGAGAAAAGGCAAAAAATTCCGGCAAGGCTTTGCGGGAGCTGTCCGGGTATATCAAAAATCATATGCCGGTCATTGCTATTGCCATGCTCCTTGGCGGGGCGGGCGCGGTTTTTAGTGTCATCGGGCCAAACCAGATTTCTGTCATTACCAACTTGATCGTTGCAGGGATTACGGGCAGCATCGATCTTGGCAGGATTGCAGGCATCTGTCTGTTTCTGGCGGTACTGTACGCGCTGTCGTGGATATTTGGCTATGTGCAGAATTTCCTGTTAGCCGGCATCACCCAGCGGGTTTCTAAGTCGCTTCGCACAGATATTGCAAAAAAGATCAATCGCATGCCGTTAGCGTATTTTGATAAAACGAGCATTGGGGATATCCTTTCTTGTGTGACGAATGATGTGGATACGATCGGGCAGATGTTAAGCAGCAGCATCGGGACGTTTGTGTCGGCGGCGACGCTGTTTGCGGGGTCTTTGCTCATGATGTTTATGACAAATGCCCTGATGGCGGCTGCGGCAATTTTGGCGTCGTTGGCCGGATTTTCGCTGATGATGGCGGTGATGGCGCGTTCGCAGAAGTATTTTGCCGCGCAGCAGGCAATCCTTGGCAGCCTGAACGGGCATATTGAAGAAACTTATGCGGGCCATCAGATTGTGTGCGCTTATAATGGCGAAGCGCATGCCGAAGCGGTGTTTGACGGCATCAACGACAAGCTGTATGAGAGCGCGTGGAAATCCCAGTTTTTTTCCGGGCTGATGATGCCGATGATGGGGTTTGTCGGCAATTTCGGCTATGTGGCAGTCTGTGTCCTTGGCGCGGCGCTTGCCGCAAGGAATGTGATATCTTTTGGTGTCATTGTGTCGTTTATGCTTTATGTCCGGCTGTTTACTGCGCCGCTTTCCCAGATTGCGCAGGTATTTACAAGCATGCAGTCTGCGCTTGCCGCAAGCGAACGTGTGTTTGCATTTTTGCACGAAGAGGAATTGGAAGATGAGAGCGGGAAAACGAAAGTTTTGCAGTCTGTGCGGGGAGATGTGGCGTTTTGCAATGTAAAGTTTGGGTATCAGCCTGAAAAAACGATCATCCACAATTTTTCAGCGGATATCAAAGCCGGGCAGACGGTCGCGATTGTCGGGCCTACGGGTGCTGGAAAAACAACGATCATCAATCTGCTTATGCGTTTTTATGAGGTAAACGGCGGGCAGATATTGATTGACGGCATTCCCGTCTGGGAGCTGAAGCGGGAAAATGTGCGCAGGCAGTTTAGCATGGTTTTGCAGGATGCGTGGCTGTTTGAAGGGACGCTGCGGGAAAATCTTGTGTATGCAAAAGAAGGGGTTACGGACAGTGAGCTGGATGAGGCGTGCCGTGCAGCCGGGCTGTGGCATTATGTGCAGTCGCTGCCAAAAGGGTACGATACGGTGTTAAATGAGCAGGCCAGCCTGTCGGCGGGGCAAAAGCAGCTTGTCGCCATTGCCCGCGCCATGATAGGGAATGCGCCGCTTTTAATCCTGGATGAAGCCACTAGTTTTGTAGATACCAAAACAGAGATGGCTGTGCAGGAAGCGGTGAACCGTTTAAAAGAAGGGAGAACTTCTTTTGTTATCGCGCACCGGCTCTCCACGATCAGGAATGCGGACAGTATTCTGGTCATGAAGGACGGGGATATTATAGAAAGCGGCACGCACGCGGCGCTGTTGCAACAGGGTGGGTTTTATGCGCAGCTTTACAATAGTCAGTTTGAAAGCGCATAGATTCAGTATCCGAGTGTTTCGGCTACGAGGAATACTTTGATTCTGCCTTTTGCGCTGCTTCGTCTTGTAAAGACGATCTGGCTGCACATGCATTCGGGCGCAAAGCAGTCGCCGCATCGGCCGGATGTAAGGCAGGGTGTCTGTCTGTTTAACCGTTTGGCATTTGGCGGGGCGGCAAAGTTGCGTATGCGGCTGACTGCCATGTCGGCAGTGGGCACGACTTTGTTCATGCCAGCGATGACGATGACGTTGGCAGGGCCGTGGATGAGGCAGGCAACGCGGTTGCCGTTGCCGTCAATGTTGACAAGTTCGCCGTCTAGTGTAATGGCGTTTGTGCCCATGAAGTAGTAGTCTGCCATAACTGTCTGGGCAAAGAGTTCTCTGGCCTGTTCTGGGTTTTTGGCCGTCAGGCGGTCGATGCGGCGGTAGTTTCCGGCGTTTAGCATGTCCATGATGCCGCTTTCTTTTAAGGATTCGCTGCCTCCCCATGAAACGGTGCAGTTTTCTGGCAGCATTTCTTTGATTGCTGCGGCGCAGGCGGTGCTGTTTTCATAGAAGTATCCTTCCATGCCGCGTTTTTCGAGGTTTCGGATGATGCCTTCCGCTGCGGATGCGAAGGCGTTTTGTTTTGGTGTCATATGATGTCTCCTTTCTTTTTCTTTTGTGTTTATTTTAGTGGATTGTGGTCAGATATGCAAGGGGATTATATGGTGTTCCATTGTGGCTGGCAGGGAGGGGTGTGTTTCATTGTGGCTGGCAGGCGGGCAGCAGGCGCCATTCGGGGCGAATCGCGCTTGCGCTCTTGGAAAACGCAGCGGTGCTAGGCTCAAAAGG
>QLIP01068706.1_pt1 | contig 23611 bp, 19 predicted proteins | sample 1769771 | NCBI WGS metagenome assembly QLIP01 (sample SAMN09428762, study PRJNA476227) | Gut metagenome, whole genome shotgun sequencing project. | isolation source: cecum | host: Rhizomys sinensis | place: China: Jinsha town of Minqing, Fujian Province | collected 2013-09-23 | reverse complement strand
TATCGAGACAGCCACAAGAACGCTGGCAAAGGAGGCCGCATGAACGAGAATACCAGCACCCTCATGCTTACTGTTAAGGACGTAGCTAGGGCATTGAATATCTCCCCGCAATCAGTGTACAGAAACAAGCACGCGCTTGGCGCTTTCCAGCTAACGCCTGGAGGTGCCGTGAGATTTCCCTACAACTGCATAGAGTTAAAAAGGAAAGAAAATGCCATATCAGATGCTCAACGGGAAATGGCGCGGGAAAAAGATGATTCACGGCCTGCTGAAAACAAAGACCTTTCCAACAAAGACAGCAGCCAAAAAATGGGAAGCAGAGCAAAGCGCAGAAGCATGGCAACCGCAAGAATCCCTGACCTCTACAATCTCATGGCTTGAGTTTGCCACGGCCTATCTGCGCATGGCCGAAGAACGCTTCAGCCGCAAAACTCTCTCCGAAAAAAAGCTTGCCTTTCGCCACTCCCTCAAATGTATAGCCCCTGAATTGCCCGCCTGATGTAACCCAGGCCCATGCCCTTGTGGCTCTCAGGCGCGTGGCAGTTAATCACTCTGGCAATGCCGCCAACAAGGCCCGCAAGAACCTTGCCGCCGCCTGGCAATGGGGGCGCAAATACTATGGCCTGCCAATGCTCAACCCCTTTCTGGCGGTTGAGAAATTTCCAGCGGATCAATCTCCTAGATATATCCCATCTGAAGATGACTTCTGGAAAGTGTATGCAGTAGCCCAGGAAAGAGACAAGACTTTCCTGCTTTTCCTGCTCCATACGGGCGCAAGGATTGGCGAGGCTTTCCGGCTGACCTGGATGGACGTTGACTTTGAATCGGGCCGTATCCGCTTAGGCACGCGCAAGACAAAAGATGGCGGCATGAAATATGCCTGGTTGCCCATGACAACAGCCCTGGCCGATGCCCTAGAAAGTCATAAGCGCCAATACGGCCACACACTGTTGGTGTTTACGCAAATAACAGGGCGTGGAGCATATACTAGTCGCCAACATCTAATGCCCCAATTATGCGCACTTGCAAAGGTTAAGCCCTTTGGCTTCCATGCCATTCGCCACCTGGCTGCAACGATCCTTGCTTATGCTGGCCTGGACTTGCCTACAGTGCAGGGTATGCTCAGGCATAGCTCCCCAACAACCACAGCCCGCTATATCAAGTCTCTTGGCATAGACCGCGACAAGATAGAAGCTGCTTTTGGCAAAGGAAAAGGCGCAAAGGTGTCGGCCTTTGCGCCCATTGAAAAGCGATTGGCACATAAATTGGCACACAGACCAGTCGCTTAACTCTAAAATCTGGCGTCACCAACGGGATTTGAACCCGTCTTAGCGGCTTGAGAGGCCGCCGTCCTAACCGGATAGACGATGGTGACGTGGGTTAAAGCCTAGCCTCTCTCGCGGCTTATGTCAATCAGCCCGCATATTCGCGCTTATTCAGGCTGCCCATGAGGCAGAGCAATTCATAAGGTATTGTGCCGAGAATCCGCGCAAGCTCGCTGGCTGTGGGGGCGCTTTGCCCGCTGGCGGCCTGGCCGCCGATGATCCAGGCCCGCTCTCCTTGGCCTGCTTCGGGAATGGCGCTTAGATCCACAAGGGCCATGCCCATGCAGATCCGCCCTACTTGCGGAGCGCGCTGGCCCTGGACAAGGACGCTGAACCTGCCCGAAAGCTCCCGCGCCAGGCCGTTGGCATAGCCAATGCCGAGAACGCCTACGCGCATGGTATGCCTGGCCGTAAACATCCGCCCATAAGAGAGGCTTTGGCCCTTTAGGATTTCGCGCACTTGCAGAATGGGCGCCCAGAGGCTGAGTACCGGCTCAAGGCCAAGCTCTGCGCCCAGATTTGCGCCCAGCTCTGGGCCAAGCTCTGCGCAAGGCCCTTGCGCGGCTTCGGGAAAAGGCGGAGTTTCATCCCCCTCAAGGGGATCTACGCCATAGAGCGCAAGCCCCGGGCGCAGAAGATCGCAATCCAGGCCGCGCAATGCTCCTGCCGAATTGCCCAGGGAGCGGCCAAGCCCCGGGTAGCGCCTGGCAAGCGCGGCATGGGCTTGGGCAAAAATGGCCCGCTGCCTGGCATTATAGGCGTCTTCCTGCGGATTTTCAGCACAGGCCAGATGCGAGAGCAGAAGCCTTGGCCTAAGCCCAGGCTGGGCCTCCAGGGCACAGAGCAGATCCGCAATGGCTTCCGGCGCAAAGCCAAGGCGGCCCATGCCGCTCTCAAGCTTGATCGCGCAAGCGCCAATTCCCGCTGCTCCTGCGGCCTGAATATCGGAAAAATCGCGCAAGAGCGGCATTACCCCGGCCTGGGCTGCACTTTGCCATTCAGCCTCGCCAAAAAGGCCGAGGAGGGGCAGGATTTCCTGGCTAAAGCCCGCCTTGCGCAAGGCCAGGGCCTCGGAGAGTGTGCCCACGGCAAAATGGCCTGCGCCGCACTGGTCAAGAGCCCTGGCTACGGGCAGAAGCCCGTGGCCATAGGCATCGGACTTGATTACCGGCATCAGCCGCCCGCATCCCTTGCCAGAGCTTTCCGCAAGAGCGCAAAGCTTTGCGTAATTGCGCTTGAGCGCGGCGAGATCGATCCCCGCCCTGGCCGGGGAAAAGCTAAGCTCCATTTCAGCCCATGAGCCTCGCGCAGAGATAGATCAGCCCGAGTAGCAGGCCCTCGCCCAGACAGACACGCATAACCGCAAGACCAACGCGCATGCTTCTTGCACCAAAGCGTGCGCCAATGAAGATGAATACAAGCACATTGCAGAAGAGAATCAGGAGGATGGCCGGAAAAAAAACCTCGTAGGCCGCGGGCCAGGCTTCAAGCTCAATCCAGAGCCAGAGGCACTCAAAGGCGCAGAAAAGCCAGCCAAAGACGGCGCAGAACCAGGAGAGCCAGCCCCCTGCCTTGGGGTCTTGCGCTTGCGCATCACTGGTTGCGCTTAGTTCTTGGCTTTGACCAGCATCCGCAACGCCCTCTTCTTGTGCTTGCGCAGTCTCCAAAACGCGCTTTCCTTGCGTTAAACCAGCCTTTGCCGCGCCCATGCCTTGCGCTTCAGCGGCCTCAAGGCCCTGCTCAGCCTTGGCAATCAGCGCGGCCTCTGCGCCCCCGGTTTCTGCAAGCAGGGCGCTATCTTTCTTTTCTTCGCTCATATATCCAGTTCCTGGACATTCAGGGCATTGCGCTCAATAAATTCGCGCCTTGGCTCTACGCGGTCGCCCATCAATTCTTCAAAAGCCTCGGAGGCGGCCAGGGCATCCTCCACTGAGACGCGCAAAAAGCAGCGTTTTTCCGGATCCATAGTGGTTTCCCAAAGCTGTTCCGGGTTCATCTCGCCAAGGCCCTTGTAACGCTGGATATTGATGCCCTTGCGCGCTTCCTCAAGCACAGCCTCCAGAAGTTCAAAAACGCCCAGAGGCTTGGATTTTTGCCCGTCCTTGCCCATAAGGCATAAAGCCAGGCCGCCACATTCGCCATTCAGGGCGGAAAAGCCCTGCCAGGCGCGGCGAAAGAGCCTGGAGGCCATGAAGTCCGCGCCGCGGCGCGTGCGATGTCCGCGATTGCTCTCAAAAACCGCGAAATAGCGCGCCTCGTTATCCTCGCTGCTAAGCTCGCGCTCAATGGTCAAAAGATAGCCGCGCTCATTGAGCCAGGCCGTAAACTCGCTCTCCGGCTCTTCAAAAAGCCGCGCAATTTCCTCTTCGGCCAGGGGCTTGCCCGGCCAGGTGACCAGGGCGAGAAAGAGATCCCTGGGCATGCCCTGGGCCTCGGCCTCGCTGACCAGTCTGGCAAGGCTCTCGATCTCCTGCATCAGAGAAATCAGCGCCTCACCGGAAAAAATTTTGCCATTGGGCGCAAGCGCGCTTACGCCGCCTTCTGCCCGCGCTGCGCGGCCAAGGAGAAAGGCATTCAGTTCGGCATCATCCTTGATGAATTTTTCAAACTTGGCGTTGTGGGCGCGGTAGAGCGGCGGCTGGGCGATATAGACATAGCCCTGCTCAACCATCTCCTGATACTGGCGGAAGAAGAAGGTCAAAAGCAGGGTGCGGATATGCGCCCCGTCCACATCGGCATCGGTCATAATCACAATCTTATGGTAGCGCAATTTGCTGAGATCCGTATCTTCCGCGCCAATGCCCGCGCCCATGGCCGTAATCAGCGCCTTGACCTCCTTGTTAGCCAGCATCTTGTCAAAGCGCGTGCGCTCGGTGTTCAGGATTTTGCCGCGCAGGGGCAGAATGGCCTGGTTTTTGGGATTGCGCCCCTGCTTGGCGCTGCCGCCTGCGCTGTCGCCCTCGACAATAAATAGCTCGCTCTCAGCCGGATCCTTGCTCTGGCAGTCGGCCAGCTTGCCTGGCAGGGAATTGTCCGCCAGCGCCCCTTTGCGCCGGACCAGTTCCTTGGCCCGGCGGGCCGCCTCCCTGGCCCTGGCCGCGTCCACGGCTTTATCAATAATCAGGCGCACATCGCGGGGGTTTTCTTCAAAAAAGGTGTTCAGGCGCTCATAGGTCAGCCCGGCCACAAGCCCGGCCACCTCGGAATTGCCAAGCTTGGTCTTGGTCTGGCCTTCAAACTGCGGCTGTGGCAGCTTGACGCTGATTACAGCGCACAGCCCTTCGCGCAGGTCATCGCCGGAAAGGCCAGTATTCTTGAGCTTCTTGACCAGATCCGCCTGGCCCTTGATATAGCCGTTAATCGCCCGCGTTAAGGCCGTGCGGAAGCCCACAAGATGGGTGCCGCCCTCCTTGGTGCGGATATTGTTGGCAAAGGTGAGGATATTTTCCTTGTAGCCGGCATTATACTGCAGGGCAAAATCCACGCTCACGCTTTCCACCAGGCCGGAAGCGGCGATAATCTGGTGAATGCCCTGCTCGCTCTGGTTGAGATCGCCCACAAACTGGCGGATGCCGCCCTCGGCGTGAAAGACATGCCTTTCACCGCTACGCTCGTCTATGCACTCAATGGAAAGGCCAGAATTGAGGTAGGCCAGTTCCTCAAAGCGCTTTTTCAGGGTCTCGTAAGAAAATTCCAGAACCTCAAAAATCTCCTCGTCCGGGCGAAAGCGCACGCTGGTCCCATGGCCGTCTGCATCCTCGCCAATCACGGAAAGGGCGTCCGTGGGCACGCCGCGGGCATAGTGCTGACGGTAGCGCTTGCCGCCGCGGCGCACTGTTACCGTAAGCTCTTCGGAGAGGGCGTTGACGCAGGATACGCCCACGCCGTGCAGGCCGCCAGAGACCTTGTAGCTGGTATTGTCAAACTTGCCGCCAGCGTGCAGCTTGGTCATGACCACCTGCACTGCCGGAACGCCCTCCTTGGGATGGATGTCCACCGGGATGCCGCGGCCATTGTCGCGCACAGTAACCGAATTGTCCGCATGGAGAATCACGGTAATCTTGGTGCAGAATCCGGCCATGGCCTCGTCGATGGAGTTATCGACCACCTCATAGACGAGATGATGCAGGCCGCGGGCGTCTGTGGAGCCAATATACATGGCCGGACGCTTGCGCACTGCCGATAATCCTTCAAGAATGGTGATCGATGCGGCATTGTAGCCGCCATCGCCCTGGCCTGGCAAAGTAAGCTCATCCATCAGTCAGTCCTCGCAAGCAATCAGCAATAAGGCAAAATAAATCTTTCGTCCAACCAGTCGTCCAATCAGTCATCGTAGATGCTTTTTTCGCTAATCTTCATGGGCATGATGATCACCAGATAGTCATGGTCCTCCGGGCCGCGAATCCCGCATGGGCCGTCCACGCTGGTCAAGGTAAGCTCCGCGCCCTCGGAGACAAAGTGCCCCAGCACGTCCATGAGGTTGCGTGTGGGAAAGGCAATGCGCTTGATTTCGCCGTCATAGTCCGCCGCAAGCTCTTCCTCGCCGCTTCCGCGCTCATCACCCTGGGCCGAAAGCCTGGCCTGGTCCGCGCTAAGATCGATATAGACACAGCGATCAGCATCAGAATTGAAGATCAGGATGCGCCCCAGGGACTCCATGCACTCCTTGCGCCCGAGGGAGAGCAGGCTTGCGCCCGACTCCTTGAGCTTGCCCAGAAAAACGCTGTAATCTGGGTAATCATAAATGGCCCTTGGCAGGGAGAGCATTTCGCTCCCGTCCATGCGCCTGAGATAAAAGCGCTTGGGCGTAAGGTTAAGCTCTATTTCATCCACGCCAAGCCATTTACGGATGTCCTGAAGGTAGCGCTTCTGGAGCAAAAGGCCCTTCTCGGGAAGCCTTGCGGCCAGATCGTAATGGCTGAAGCTGAGCATGGCAAACTGATGCCCATTCAGCCCACAGGCGTCTATGCGCCCACTTGGCTTGCGCGCATCGCCATCGCCGCTTAATTCCGGCTTGAGGCAAAGGCAGGCAATGGCATCCATGGAATCGTCATCGGAAATGCAAAAGGCAACGCGCTCCAGAATCTCCTGCAAAAAGTCCCCGCTCCAGGCTACTGCACCCTCCTCGGGAAAGTGCGAGAGATCCTGAAACCAGTCAGGCCCGGCAATGGGCAGACGGTAACAGCGCCTGCCCTGGGTGAGCAGGAGGACATTTTCATTTTTGTCCAGTTCCAGGCTGATCAGTCCATTGGGCAACTGGCGTACTAGATCCACAAAGGACTTGCCGGAAACGCCCAAAAGCCCTGGCTCACTGACCTCAGCGGGATAAGTGCCCGTAAACTCGATCAGTGCGTCTGTTGCCATGATTGAAAGGCTGCCCTCGGAAGCCCTGAGCCAGATTGAGCGCAGATAGGCGGCCCCGGCCTTGGGCGGGCAGATCATCGCTGCCTTGAGCAGGCCATCAATGATCTGTTCCTTGTTTACGCGAAGCTTCATTTCTCCTCCTGGGATTCGCCTGCTCTTAGCTAGGCCGCACGGTTATGGGTTCTTAACTAGTAAAACAGATTTTTCTTGTAATTGTTGTTAGCCCTGTACGGATGTGCATAAAAAGGGCAAGTAGCTGAAATTTATGGCATGATAACGCACAAAATTGCGTACGCCTGCGTTCAGGCACTGCCATTTTTGTGGGCGCGGACGGATTTTTTGCCTTCATCTGTGCGTAGTTTCCAATTCTGTCAGCATCTTGTGCACAACTTTGTCCGTAAGCCGTAATTTGCCAATCTTTCTCACAGCATGGATCACTGTGCTGTGGTCACGGCCTCCGAAAGCCCGGCCAAGCTCCGGGTAGGAGAGGGCCAGGCGGCGGCGGCAGAGATACATGGCCATCTGCCTTGCCAGCACCAGTTCCGGGCTACGGCTCTGGCCTAAAATTTCCTCGGGCGCAAGGGCAAAGCCCCTGGCAACCGAAGCAAGAATTTCGCGGCAGGAGAGCGGCCTGGCTAAACTTCCCATGCGCATTAGCCGCTCAAGCTCACTGTCGCCAAGAGGCTGGCTGTGAACTTTGCTCCAGCTACGCAATTTTTGCAAAAGCCCGTTTAAGGCATGAAAATTGTCGCCCTGGCGCGCGAGGATCAGCAGTTGGTCGCGGCCAAGGCCAAGGCCCGCGCTTTGGGCTTCAAGATAGCGCAGGCGCACATCCAGATCCGGCGGGAGAATCTCAAGGCTGAGGGCGCCGGAAAGGCGCGTGAGCAGTGCCGGGTCAAGATTTTTCTGGCCGTCAGCGCCAAGAGCCAGGACAATGCGCCTAAAGCTATGCCCGTCTGGGGAATCAAGGCAGCTGATCAGCCCAAGCAGTTCTTCCTGGGCCTTAGGGTCAAGGCGCTCAAGATTGTCAAGCAGAAGCGCCCAGTGGCTTTTCCAGAAGCGGCCTGGATTAAAATCCTGAACTTGCGCCGCCTGAATTTCCCCCCCATGTATCAGGCGGATGCCTGCGGCTTCAAGGGCTTCCATGCCGCTCGCGCTCAGGGGATCGCGCCCTTTGCCGCCAAGCTCATCAGGCTGATTTTTGCCAGAATAATTTTGGTCAGGATAATTTTGGGCGCAAAGCTTGAGCCAGGCTGAGGCAAGGCAGCGCAAAAGCCAGCTTTTGCCCACGCCGCCTGCGCCGAGAAAAAGGGTCAGGGAAGCGCCGCGGCCAAGAACAAGCTCACGCGCCGCCGCCAGGGGCAGATCATTGGAGCTATTGCAAAAAAAATCGGCAAGCGCATTTTCAGGGGCGCTGTCAGGGGCATTTTTGGGGCTGCTTTCCTGCTTTTGGCGCAGATCAGGCGGCATCAAGTTGTCCCGGGCTGCCAGAGGTGCTTGCGCCTCTGCTTTGGCCTGGCTGGCTTCGTCTTTTGTCCAGGAGTGGCATAAAGGCCCGTAATCCGGCAGAAGATCGGGGAAAGCGCGGGCAAGGGCGGCTTCAAAGACTGCGCGTTTTTGGGCCATGAACCAGGCTGCAAAATGGGCATGGGCAAAGCCAAGTCCAAGGCGGCCGCCTTGAAGCTCAAAGTCAAGGCCGCAAAGCCAGCCCGCATCCTCCTCGGGAAGCTGCGCGGCTAAAAGCGCCTGAATTTCCTGGGAGCTTATGCTTGGCATTGCGCATCTTAGGCGCAAAAGGGCGAAAAAACAAGCCAGAACCTAGCTTGCCTGGGCCTGGCCGCTGCGGATTGCCGACTTCTCCAGGCTCTTAAGGAGTATGCGGCGCGAAATCTCAAGCCTGCCTGTACTCGCGCGCCGCGCATGCCAACAGATTGGCTCAGCCGGCCATGAGTGTCTTGCGCCTGATTACCGGCCCAGACAACTGCAAAAGTTCTTGCCTGATAATAAAAATTGCAGTATTATTATATGTGTATACTGGTAGTTCCAGCCCTTTGGGTGATGGAGCGGTTTATTTTAAGCACGGCTTGGGCTTGCGTTCAGGGGGGGGTGAAGCATAGACGCTAGTCTCCCCCGCAAATTTCTGGAAATACAGCAAAGAAGCAGCCCAAAATGCCGCATTGTCCGATGTGCTTGAACATGCATACACGCGTTATGTTACGGCCGGGAACCAGGCCCTGCTTGAACTGGTCTTTCACCCTGCGCTAAGCTAGGACGATGTGGATGACTGTCTTGGATTGGCGAATATTAAAGCCCAGGGCGCAAAGAAAGCTGGCTTCTAAGCTATTTTCTGCATGACAATCCCAAGTTCAGGCTCTCAGCCTATGCTGAACCAAGGGTGCGGCATACAAGGGGTACACTTGCCTGAATTATGAAATCATCTAAGAAGAGAAGGAATAGGCATTGCCAACTGTTAAGCCGTTAGTGGACTTTTGGCGGGATTTTGATTCCGCCATGAGCAGCATTCCTGCGCGGGTCATAATCTGTATTACGATTTTTTTTCTATTTTTATTTGCCTATGCGCCTGGGGGCATGTCTTTCGATAGTGTCCGTCAATATGAACAGGCTTTATCCGGGACTTTCAGCAAACATCACCCGCCGATAATGGCTCTAATCTGGCGCTTGTTCCTGTTTTTCCAGCAGGGCGCATTGCCCATGCTTTGTTTTCATCTGCTAATGCTCTCTGTAGCTTGTTTGATAATGTCTGAACTTCCCTCCTGCAATGGAAAGAAGCAGTGGTTATGGCTATTTCTGCCGCTGCTGCCACAGGTCTATGGAAATGCCGGAATGATCTGGAAAGACGTAGGCATGGCCTTTGCCTTCTTCTTGGCCTTCAGCCTTTACCTGAAGTATAAAATGTCGCGTTCGCGGTTATGCCTGGGATTATGCCTGCTATTCTGTTTTTATGGCCTAATGGTCAGGCACAATGCAGTTGCTGCCATTTTACCTGTAATCTTTCTGTTATTTTTTTGGCATAACCAGAGGCGTAAATGGTTGAAGTCAGCCTTTATGACCATTATTTTATCGGCTTTAATATTAGTATCGTTCAGTATAATTAATTCTTTCATCGCCCCAAAAATATCTGGTTCACCCTTAAGCTTTGTGATGATCAATGAAATATCTGTGACGTCTCATCTTGCTGGCAAGAATCTCTTTGATAAAGCTCATCCGGCAGGTAATATGAAATTGGATGAGATACAGCGCTACCCGGGTCATAAAGGCTGGGATTGGTATAATAATGTCAATGCAAGTCGTAAGCTGATGATAAATAACTGGTTGAATGTAGTAATCCATTATCCGATTGAATATATCCAGGCCAAATTCAAATTGTTTTTATACTGTATTTCTTTTCCTCTTGAAAAAAATGGAGCTTTTTCGTACGGTATGGAAGATGATGCGCCTGAAAAACTGTACAAGAGCAAGCTGCGCTCCCTCCTGGAGATGCCAATAAAATTCTGCATGGATGAAACTGTTTTCGGCCTGCATCTTTTGCGCGTTTTTTTTCTGCCAATTTTCTGGATTCCCCTCAGTGTTTTAAGCTTTATTATCGGGATGCGCCGCAATGACGTTGCTGGCAGAAGCATGGCCCTTGCATCATCCTCAGGCATAAGTTATTTTTTGAGTTATCTGGCAACTCCGACAACGACTGATTACAGGTTTTTTCTATGGACCAACCTCGCGATAATTGTCTCGCTTCTAATCTGGTTTTATGCGCCAAGCAGTAGTAAGCGCTTAAATGGGTGAGGTCTCAAACCACAAAGGAGCTAGCGAATGAAGGAATTCCAAAGCCTCTGGCCGCATTTCATTGCCTGCGGCCCTGGCCGCGCCCGCGATTTGAAAGCCTATGTCGAGGGTAAGAGTGTGCTTTTCATGGGCGATCCTGGCGTGCGCAAGCTTGGCCTGGCCGCGCCCGTTCTTGCCTCCCTGGGCCGCGAGGCCGCAAAAGTTGACGAATACTGGGAGATTCCGCCAGAGCCTAGCGAATACGAAGTCAGCGAAGTGGTCGCCAATCTTGAGTCCGCTGGCGTTGCCAAGCCGGATCTGGTTCTGGCCATGGGCGGCGGAAGCGTCATGGACATGGCCAAATTTGTCTCGGTGATGCTTGGCGGCGGCCCAAGCATGGATGAGCTTTTTGCCGGAAAGCTCCCCGAAAAGCGCAGCGTGGGCCTGATGATGATCCCAACCACCGCTGGCACCGGCTCGGAGGCCACGCCCAATTCCATAGTGCTTCGGCCGGAGCAGAATCTCAAAGTGGGCGTGGTTTGCCCGGCCTTCATGCCGGATCAGGTCATTCTCGATCCGGAGCTGCTCAGCGGCCTTCCGCCCAAGATTACCGCGGCCACTGGCATGGACGCCCTCTGCCATGCCCTGGAATGTTTTGTAGCCAAAAAGGCCAACCCAATCAGCGACATGTTCTCGCTTGAGTCCATGCGCCTCATCTTCAAGAGCCTGAAAAAAGCCTTTGACAATGGCGCGGATCTTGACGCGCGCATGGATACCCTGTTGGCGGCCTTTTATGGCGGCATGGCCATTGCCTCCTCGGGCACAAACGCTGTCCACGCCCTCTCCTACCCCCTGGGCGGTCGCTACCGCATCCCGCACGGCATTTCCAACGCCGTGCTGCTTGCGCCGGTCTTTGCCTATCACCGCAACTGGATTACAGACAAGCTGGCCCAGGCTGCGGAAATTGCGGCCAAGGAGTCCGGGGAGTGCCTGGCTGGCAAAAGCGCCCAGGAAAAGGCCGATTATCTGATCGCCAGCCTCGACAAGCTGGTGCGCGAGCTTAAAATCCCCACAACTCTTGAGGAATTGGGCATTCCGGCCAAGGATCTCGATCTCCTGGTAGATTCGGCCTTTGAGGTCAAGCGCCTTCTGAGCAATAATCCCAGGGAATTGAGCAAGGACGATATTCGCACGATCTACACAGGTCTCTTCAGCGAACTGGCCTGATGTACCTGCTTCTGGCCGATGACCTGACTGGCGCCTGTGACGCTGGCATTCACTTTGCCAGGCGTGGCTTAGAGACGCTCTGCGCCATTGCGCCCAAGGCCCTTGCCGGAGACTTTGCGCAATTCTCCGCGCAATTTTCTCAAGGTAACGGCCTTCTGGCCCTGAACATGGCCTCGCGCCACCTTGCGCCAGAGGAAGCGGCCAGCCTGCACCTTGAAACTCTTGACCGCCTTGCCGAGTCGGGCCTTGCCAGGCCGGCGCTGGCCCTGAAAAAGATCGACAGCACCCTGCGCGGGAACGTAGCTTGCGAAATTGGCGCAAGCCTCCTTGGCCTTAACCTGAATACGGCTTTCATTGCCCCGGCGGCCCCGGCCCTGGGGCGCACGGTTATTGACGGCCAGCTTTTGGTCAATGGCAAGCCCCTGCACGAGACGGACTTTGCCAAAGACCCGCTTGCGCCAGTGAAGCTCAGCGCCATTTCCGCCCTGCTTGGCGGCCAGATGGAGTCGCTGGCGAAAACGCGAGCCAGCGGCACGGAGGGCCAGGCGCAGGGTCAATCCGCACGCAAGCCCTGCCCGGCTGATTCGCGCTGGCTTGCTGATTCCGCCTGTCCGGGAAATCCGAGGCAGAAGCTCCTGGCCGAAATTCCGCTTGGGATCATCCGCGCTGGCCGCGCCGCTCTTGTAGCCGAGATTGAGCGCCTTTTGGCCCAAGGTGCAGGCTGGCTGATTTTTGACGCGGAAAGCCAGGGCGATCTGGAGCTAGTGGCTGAAATTGGCCTTAATCTTCCAAGCCGCCCACTCTTTGTGGGTTCGGCCGGCCTGGCCCAAGCCCTGGCAGTGCGGCTTGTACCCAAACCAAAGGCTGCGCCTGCGCCGCTCAAGCGCCGCAAAATGCTCTTTGTCGCTGGCAGTGCCAATCAGGCCAGCCATGCCCAGCTTGCCGCCCTGAAAAGCGCGGGCGTGCCCGTCTTGCACTTGCCGCGCAACTTTGAGAACAGCGCAGTCAGGGAAAAGCTGGCCCTGGAATTGCTTTCGGGCCTAGACTTGCCTGCTGGCTTAGACTTGCCTGCAAACCAGAAGCAGCCAGCAAATCCAGGCTTACTTTCAGGCCAGGTCTTGCCTTGGGATCGCGCTTCAGACGCCAGCAGGGCGCAAGCCCTGGCCGCGCCCCTGGAGCGCCTGGAAAGCGCTGCGCAGGCCCGGGCCTTAAGCGCAAGCCTGGCCCAGGTCACGCGCCTTGCCCTGGAGCAGCTTGCGCAGGCCAATTTGCGCCCCTGGGCGCTGGAAAATCTGGCCCTCTTTCTCACTGGCGGGGAGACGGCCTATGCCCTGCTTGCAGATCTGGGCAACTTTTTGCGCCTGGGCGCGGAATTTGCGCCAGGCATTGTGGAGGCCGAGCTTGCCAGCGGACCTTGGGCCGGGCTTGGCCTGATAACCAAGGCCGGGGGCTTTGGCGGCGCGGATATTCTTGTGCAACTGCTTTGGAGCGTTACAGGGGGAGAAAAATGAGCAAATTGCCCATTGTCGGGATCAGTGCCGGAGATCCGGCCGGAATTGGCGCGGAAGTTACGGTCAAGGCCCTGAACGATCCGGCCATTTACCAGATCTGCCGCCCGCTGGTTGTGGGCGATGCCGCGGTGCTGGCCGAAGCGGTAAAATTTTGCGGCCTCGGGCTGAAAATCAATGCCGTCAAAGGCCCGGAAGAAGGCCGCTACGAATATGGCGTGATTGACGTGCTGGACATGGCCCAGCTTGGGCCTGGCGAGCATCAGTACAAGGAGGCCACAGCCGCCCAGGGCCGCGCCGCCTTTGCCTATGTAGCCAAAAATATCGAACTGGCCCTGGCCGGGCGCATCCAGGCCACGGTTACGGCGCCAATCAACAAGGCCGCCATCAACCTTGCGGGCTATCACTATGCCGGACATACGGAAATCTATGCCGATCTCAGCAAGACCAAAGACTATTGCATGATGCTGGCCGATGGCAATTTTCGCGTGGCCCACGTCACCACCCATGTCGCCCTGCGCGAAGCCTGTGAACGGATTAAGAAGGCGCGCGTGCTTAAGGTGATTGAGCTTGCCAACGCTGCTCTGCGCAAACTGGGCCTTGAGCGCCCGCGCATTGCCGTGGCCGGGCTGAACCCGCATTGCGGCGAGGGCGGCCTTTTTGGCCGCGAGGAAATTGACGAAATCATTCCGGCCATTCAAGCCGCGCAAAAAGAGGGCATTGACGCGCAAGGCCCGGTGCCCCCAGACACGGTCTTTACCAAGATGGCCGGGGGGCTTTTCGATCTTGTGGTTGTCATGTACCATGACCAGGGGCATATCCCGATCAAGATGAAGGGCTTCAAGTTTGATGAGGCTACCGGGCAGATGGGCGCAGTGGCCGGGGTCAATGTCACCCTTGGGTTGCCCATTGTGCGCGTGAGTGTGGATCACGGCACAGCCTTTGAGATTGCCGGTGAGGGCAGGGCCAATGCCGAATCAATGATTGATTCCATCCGCCTGGCCGCCTGGCTGGCCAAAGACGCGGAAAAATAGCAAAACTTGGGAGGCTTTGATGAAGCCTGGCTACGCCAAATTGGTTGAAAATTTTCCCCTGCCGCCAGTTGCCCTGGTGCGCCAGAATTTTGCGGTAGAAAGAGTTGCGGACATTCCGGCAACGCTTGCACCGCTACTTGCGCCTTATGCCGGGAAAATCCGCCCGGGCATGAGCGTGGCAATCACCGCCGGAAGCCGCGGCTATGCTGGCTTTGTGCCCATCTTGCGCGAAATTGTTAACTTTGTTCAGGCCAAGGGCGCAAAGCCCTTCATTGTTCCGGCCATGGGCAGTCATGGCGGCGGCACAGCCGAGGGCCAGACCAAGCTTCTGGCAAAGCTTGGCGTGACCGAGGAAAGCGCGGGTTGCCCGATCCGCGCCAGCATGGACACCGTGGAACTGGGCAAATTGCCCAACGGCATGAGCGTGCGCCTCGACAAATATGCCGCTGAGGCGGACGGGATCATTCTCTATAACCGAATCAAGCCGCACTCGGCCTTTCGCGCCCCCCTGGAAAGCGGCCTGGCCAAGATGCTGACCATTGGCCTTGGCAAGCAGCACGGCGCGGAAAGCTGCCACCTCTGGGGCTTTGGCGAAATGGGTCATCTTGTTGAGGAGATGGCTGTACTCAAGCTTGAGACCTGCAAGGTGCTTTTTGCTGTGGGCACAATCGAAAACGCCTATGACGAACTGGCGAAGATTGTGGTTGTTGCCCCTGAGAGGCTGATTGCCGAGGAAAAGGAATATCTCAAGCTTGCCAAGCGCAATATGCCGCGCCTGCCGCTAGGGCCGCTGGATGCCGAGCAGGCCACCGGGCCTCTGGATGTGCTGATAGTGGACTATGTGGGCAAGGAATTTTCCGGCGCGGGCATGGATCCGAACATTACCGGGCGGCCCAATTCCCCGGCCATGTCCGGTGGCCCGTCAATCAAGCGCCTGGCAGTGCTTGATGTCAGCGACAAGAGCCTCGGAAATGCCAATGGCGTAGCCAGGGCCGATGTGATCACTGACCGCCTGTTCAACAAGTTTGACCGCGAGTCGGTCTATGCCAACTGCATCACTTCAGGGCTGCTCTGCGCGGGATCACTGCCCCTGAGTATGCCTGATGACTTAAGCGCGATCCAGACAGCGGTGAAGACTTGCGAGACCAAGCATCCCGAGGCTGTGCGCCTGATCCGCATCCCGAACACGCTCAAGCTCAGGCATCTCTATGTTTCTGAGGCCATGCTCCCGGAGCTTAAAAGCCGCCCGGGTATTGAGATACTTTCTGACCCCGCGCCGATGCGTTTTGATGCCGAGGGCCGTTTGCTTGACCCCTGGCCGGAGTAAAGGGGCGAAATAAAAAGGCTCTTTCACAAAATAATTTCGGCGTATATCACAGGAGCAGGATTACAGAGCTTTAGAGGCTCAACATAAACCCGGGCCCAGGCAAGGGCCGATAACGGAGGAAATGCCATGTTCAAGCCCAAAGGTGTCATCGTGCCGCTGATCACCCCCATGCACGAAGACGAAAGCATCAACGAGGAGGCGCTGCGCGCCCAGATCAACAGGCAGATCGAGGCCGGCATCTACGGCATCTTCGTTCTCGGCACCAATGGCGAGTTCTACGCCATGAGCGAGTCCGAAAAGCTCAGCGTGATCAAGATTGCCGTGGAGGAAACCCGCGGGCGCGTGCCTGTCTATGCCGGAACCGGCTGCGTGGGCACCAAGGAGACCGTGGAGCTTTCAAAAAAAGCCAAGGATCTCGGCGCGGACGTGCTTTCAATTATCTGCCCCTATTTCGCGGGTCTGAACCAGGACGAAATCTTCCGCCACTTCACAACCGTGGCCAAGGCCGTAGATTTGCCCATCCTGCTCTATAACATGCCAGCGCGCACGGGCAACAATATCACCTTCAAGACCATCCGCCGCCTGGCCGAAGCCAACGAGAATATCATCGGCGCAAAGGATTCCAGCGGCAATTTTGACAATATCCTGCGCTATATCGAGGAGACCGGCGGGCGGATGCAGATCCTCTCGGGCAATGATTCCCTGATTCTCTGGACGCTGATGGCCGGAGGCGTGGGGGCCATTGCCGGCTGGTCCAACGCCTTCCCCAAGCTGATGTGCAGCATCTACAACTACTGGGCCAAGGGCGACATTGAATCCGCCAACAAGGCCCAGAAGACCATTCGCCCCTTCCGCGATGTCATGGCTATGGGCAATCCTAATACCGTGGTCAAGCGGGCCATGAATCTTCTGGGCTACAAGGTTGGCCCGGCCCGCGCTCCGGCCAGCGGCGATGACCCGAAGATCGACGAGGCCCTGAAAGCGGCCCTCGAAGGTTATCGCGAGTAAGACGGCTATCGCGAGTAAGCCGATTATCGCAAGTAAGTCGGCTGGCGGGAAGATACGGGCCTGGCTGATGGCCCTGGCCAGGCCGCAAAGCGCAACAAGGGGGATTGAGATGGCAAAAGTGGTTGTTACCCAGCGCCTGCACGACAAGGGCATGGAAGTGCTGGAAAAAGAGGCCAAGGCCGTGGTTGCCGATACCGGCAAACCCAGGGAGCTTGACCCGCTGCTGGCCGATGCGGACGGCCTGATTATCCGCATTGGCTCCATTGACCGTGAGGGCCTTTTGGCGGCCAAGAATCTCAAGGTTGTCGGGCGGCCTGGCGTGGGTGTGGACGATGTGGATGTGGCCACTTGCACCGAGCTTGGCATTCCGGTGGTCATTGTGCCTGGGGCAAATACGGTCTCAGTGGCCGAACATTCCCTGATGCTCATGCTTGCCCTGGCCAAGGACATGCTCCGCTCAGACCAGGAGTGCCGCAAGGGCAATTTTGGCATCCGCTCCTCCTACAAGGCTTATGAACTGAAAGGCCGCACCCTGGGGCTGCTTGGCGGCGGAGCCATTGGCACGGCCCTTGGCGAACTGGCCCAGGGCATCGGCATGAAGGTCATGGTTTATGACCCCTACCTTGCGCCGGAGAAAGTTGAAGCCAGGGGCTGGGAATATGTGCGCGATGCGGACGAGATTTACCGCAGGGCTGATGTGATCTCGGTTCACGTGCCGCTTACAGATCAGACGCGCAAGATGATTGGCAAGCGCGAATTCGGGCTGATGAAGCCCAATGCGATCCTGATCAACTGCGCCAGAGGCGGGATCATTGACGAGGACGCGCTCTACGATGCCCTGAAAAACAATAAAATCCACGGCGCGGGCACAGACGTGCTCGAAAAAGAGCCATTTGACCCAAAAGACAAGCTCATGGAGCTGGATAACTTTATTGTCACCCCGCATATGGCCGGGCAGACCAGCGAGGCGGCCATTGGCGTGGCTACGGGCTGCGCCGAGGGCGTGCTGGCCGTAATCCGCGGCGAAAAATGGCCAAGGGTTTGCAATCCCAAGGCTTATGAGCATCCGCGCTGGCAGGGAGTGAAAAACTAGCTTTATTTCTCAAGCGCCCCCTTTTCTTGCGGGGCGCTTTTTTTGAGCTTGCGCCGCGCCTGCTCCGAAAAACCTGGCAGGGGCGCTGGCAGAAAACAGCGCATTTTTGCGGTAATAATTGAGTCTGCGCCCGCAATATTGCAGACAGGAAAAGACGGAGTGGGAAATCGGGGCGCAGAATATCGTGCAAAGGGAGATTTGATGAACAAGGTCAATTCGGATACCTGGGTTGGAATTATCTTTCTGATCTTCTGCAGCTTTGCCTGGTGGCAGATTGAAAAACTGCCCCTGGGCGTTGGCTACGAAAAAACCATTGGCCCGGAGTTCTTCCCGGGCGTAATGACGGCGGCTGTTGCTTTCTTTTCCCTGCTCCTCGTGCTGCGCAGCATCTGGGGACAGAGCCTAGTTACTTCCAAAAGCCCGGCCATGGCCGCAGCCGGCACTCTTGCGCGCATGGGCCTGTTTATCGCGCTTCTGGTGGTCTATGTCTTTATCTATGAAATGCTGGGCTTTTTGCTGGCTTCGGCCATAATTCTGCCCACAGGCATGTTTTTGCTTGGCGAGCGCCGCCTTCTGCATATTTTTCTCATTCCCTGCGGTCTGATCATTCTGGCCTGGCTGGTCTTTACCAAGGTGATGATGGTTTCGTTGCCGGAATTTCCGCTCACATTCTAGGGCGCGTTTTTCGCCTTTAAGCTAAAGGAGACAAGATGGATTCTCCCGATACCCTGCAATATATCCTGCAAGTTTTCAGGCCCGACTGCCTCTGGGTGATTTTTCTCGGCGTCTTTGGCGGCACGATCATTGGCGCGCTGCCAGGGCTTACGGCCACAATGGGCGTGGCCCTGCTCATTCCCATGACCTTTGGCATGGCCCCGGTGCTTGGCCTGAACATGCTCATCGGCATCTTTGTGGGCGGGATTTACGGCGGCTGCATTTCCTCCATTCTGGTCAAGACGCCAGGCACGCCGGCCTCGGCAGCCACAGTACTCGACGGCTATCCCATGGCCCAGAAAGGCCAGGCCGTAAAGGCCCTGGGCACGGCCACCCTGGCCTCGGGCATTGGCGGCCTCTTTTCCTGCGTGGTTCTGGCTTTCATGGCCCCGATGCTTGCGGGCGTGGCCCTGAAATTCGGCCCGGCGGAATATTTCTCCCTGGCCTGCTTTGGTCTGGCAATCATTGCCAGCCTCTCTGACGACATCTTGAAGGGCCTGCTCATTGGCTGCTTTGGCATGCTCATCTCGACCATTGGCTCGGATCCCATTGGCGGCGTTTTGCGCTTCACCTTTGGAGCTTCCGGGCTTTCGGACGGCATTGCCTTTATTCCGGCGCTGATCGGCCTTTTTGCCATTTCCGAAGTTTTAATCCAGATTGAGCATGTTTTTGAAAAGAATATCGTCCAGGTCAAGCTCAGCGGCTCAATCCCATCCATGCGCGAACTCTGGGCCTGCTGGAAGACCCTTCTGCGCGGCTCAATTATCGGCACCTTTGTGGGCATTGTGCCTGGCACAGGCTCAGGCACAGCCTCGTGGATCAGCTACAGCGAGGCCAAGCGCACCTCAAAGCACCCCGAGACCTTTGGCACGGGCGAGATTGAGGGCGTTGCCGCCACCGAGAGCGCCAATAACGCCGTGTGCGGCGGGGCGCTGGTGCCGCTCCTGGCCCTGGGTATTCCTGGTGATGCCGTAACCGCCGTGCTTGTGGGCGGACTGATGATTCAGGGCCTGGCGCCTGGGCCAATGCTCTTCAACGAGCATCCGGACGTGGTCATCGGCATCTTTACCGGCTCCTTTGTGGCCAATATTTTCATGACGATCATCGGTCTTGCGGGCATCCGCCTCTTTGCCCAGGTGCTGAAAGTGCCCAAGAAGCTCCTGATCATGGCCATTGTCCTCTTCTGCCTGCTCGGTGCCTATTCGATCAACATGAATGTGGCGGACCTCTACACCATGCTGATCTTCGGGATCATCGGCTACTTTTTGCAGAAGTACGACTTCTCGCTGCCTGCGGTCTGCATTTCGCTGATTCTCGGCCCAATCGCCGAAGAGAATCTGCGCCTGGCCTATATTGCAGCCCAGGGCGATCTCAGCGTATTCATTACCAAGCCCATTTCGGCGCTCTTTGTGGTTTTGACGCTCTTTTCGCTGCTCTGGCCCGTGTACCGCAAGTACAAGGCCAAAAAAGAGCAGGCGGCCTGAGCGCGGCTTACTAGTGGAGCAAGCGCAACCCTAACAAGCTTGAGGAGGAGAGGGATGAAGAAATTTGCAGCATTGATTCTGGCCTTTGGCCTGGTTTGGGGCTTTGCCCTGTCAAGCGCAAAGGCTGCGGACTTTCCCAAGCGCCCGGTTACGATCATCGTGCCCTGGGGCGCTGGCGGCGGCTCAGATCTCGTAGCCCGCGCCCTGGCCAAGCCCCTGGAAAAAGAGCTGGGCAAGCCGGTGGTGGTCAACAACAAGCCCGGCGGCTCGGGCACAGTGGGCACAAGCTATGTGGCCCATGCCAGGCCGGACGGCTATACTGTGGGCCTGATCAACTCCACCGGCCTGATTCACCAGATTCACTACGGCGGCCTGGACTATAAGAAAGAGGATCTCGATCCCATCGCCCAGTTCCTGCGCGCCCCGGTCTTTCTGGTAGTCAAGAGCGATTCGCCAATCAAGAACATTGCCGACTATATCAAGGCCGCCAAGGAAAAGAACGGCCAGCTGACCCTGGGCGTTGCCGCTGTTGGCGGCGGCACGCATATGGCTGTTGAGCCTTTCTTTGAAAAGGCCGGAATCAAGGTTCAGCCCATGCCTTTCAAGGGCGGGGGCAATGGCGTGATGACCGCGCTTGTGGGCGGGCACATTGATTCCGCCGTGGCCCATCCCTCCGAGGTCTATGGCCAGTACAAGGCCGGCAATGTGCGCCTTTTGGGCGTGCTTGATGAAGCGCGCCTTGATAATTACAAGGATGTGCCCACCTTCAAGGAGCAGGGCTATGACGTAGTTGGCGATGTCTGGCGCTGCTTCCTGGTGCCCAAGGGCACGCCCGAGGATGTCAAGGCCATTCTCGGCAAGGCAATCAAGAAGGCCACTGAAGATCCAGGCTATAAGGACGCTGTTGCCAAGATGGGCGACATGACCACCTGGAAGGAAGGCGCGGAATTCAAGAAATTCCTTGATGAGGACGATGCCAGAATGCTTTCGGCCATCAAGCGCCTGAACATGTATAACAAGAACGTGCAGTAAGCATCCACTAAGCATTCAATAAGCTTTCCGGGCATCTCGGCCCTGAAGACGGCTTGGATGCAAAGCGGATGACTGCTTCTTATGCGGCCTGCCCATTTTCGGGCGGGCCGCTTTTTTGGGCGGCGATGCCGCCCTAGGCGTATTTTGCCTCTGGAAAGGGAGCTTGCCTGTCCGCAAGCAAGGGCTTGTAGCAAAAGCAAAGCCCCGCTATTGCGGGGCTTTGCGCCTGTCGGCAAGAATCTTAAAAAAGCTTTCTCAACGAGCAGTCTTGGCAAGCAGTCTTGGCAAGTAGTCTTGGCAAGCAATCTTATAAATTAAGCCCGAAAAATCAAGCTTAAAAGCATTGTGGCGGAGCGGAAGGGACTCGAACCCTCGGCCTCCGGCGTGACAGGCCGGCGTTATAACCGTCTTAACTACCGCTCCGTGTGCCCTGGTGGGCAGTGCAGGACTTGAACCTGCGGCCCCCGCCGTGTGAAGGCGGTGCTCTACCAACTGAGCCAACTGCCCGGCGGGTCTTTAGCATTAGCCAAAAGCAGGCTTTGCGTCAAGCAAAAAATCTGCGCCTAAGCAAAACTGCCAAAAGCGATCCGGCCTGGCTTTGCGCCGCCAAGGCACGGATCTTTTTACACCCGTTAGGCCGCAAGGCAATGCTTTGAGAGCCGCCAGGCGCTTAGAAAGCAGATCTAGCCCGGTTTGCCTCCTCTGGTTTTTGCATAGCCCTCTTGCTTCGGGCGTCCCCTGCTCCATTACAAGCCTGGCCGGTCTCGCTGAATTGCTTTTGACAGAAATAAGGCTATGCCTTAGTCTCTATACTAAGGGAGCGGACATGGAAGCCATAAATTTTGACACGCTCAATTACAGCCGCATCCTGCAAAGCGCAGGCATACCGCAAAATCAGGCCGAAGCCTTTACCGATGCCCAGAAAGCCGTCATGCGCGAAGTTCTTGCCGTGCAGGAACTGGCAACGAAAGAAGATGTTTTATTGCTTCGCGCTGACCTGCGCGAAACTGAATTGCGCCTGCAAAAAGAAATTGAGCAGCTTCGCGCTGAATCAAAAGCAGATTTTGAGCAGCTTCGCGCTGACCTGCGCGAAACTGAATTGCGCCTGCAAAAAGAAATTGAGCAGGTTCGCGGCGAAATCAAGGGCACTGAATTCCGCCTCCTGGTCTGGCAGCTTGGCATTGGCCTTGCGATTATCAGCATCATGGCCAAGGGCTTTGGCTGGCTTGGCTTCTAGCTTTCATGGCGTCCAGATGCCCTGCGCAAGCGCAAGCGGCCAGATAAGCCATAGATTTTTTATCCACGGATTAAATTCCTGGCTCTGCCCTTTCCCGCTATCGCGCCAGCACGCAAGCAGCAGCGCCTATCCTGCCTGCGTTAAGCTGGACCAAATTTTTTAACCGCATTTCGAGACGCCAGCTATCTGATATTCCAGACAATTTTTCCGCAAGCTGCTTGCGTTTGCCTAGATTCCCCTTGCGGAAATCCGCCCCTGGTGTTAATTCTCTGCCCCGGCTTAAGATGCTTTTGGACTTTGAAAGAAGCTTGGCCTTATGGGAAGCCAGGCTACGGGAAAAATCAGGAATTATGCGGAAGCAATGAGCCAGACTTTGGGCAAAAAGCTTTTCTGCGCATGCCTTTTGGCCGCGCTGATCCTCATGGCTCAGGAGGCCATGGATGCCAGGGCGAGGGTGGTGGATGGCGCAAGGATCATGGATCAGCAGATGGGCGAGAACCTCTGCGCCCTGACCTTTGATGACGGGCCATCGCGCAATACGGCGCGCCTTCTGGATCTCCTGGCGCAAAAGGGCATCCGCGCCACATTCTTTGTGCTGGGCCAGCAGGCCGAGCGCAATCCCGGGCTTATTGGCCGCATTCTTGATGAAGGCCACGAGCTAGGCAACCACTCCTGGTCGCATCCCAATTTGCGGCTGCTTTCGGCCGGCGCACAGGAGGAGCAGATTCGCCGCACAGATGCTTTGCTCCGCGCCCAGGGCGCAAACCCGCAATGGCTCAGGCCGCCCTATGGCGCTTATGATCCGCGCACGATCAAGCTGGCCCAGGACTTGGGCCTTGATCTGGTGCTTTGGAGTCTGGACAGTCTGGACTGGAAAGCCCGGCCTGAGGACTATGCCCGCCTGCGCTCAGCCCGCGGGACCACATACCCCGAGGGGGCTTTGCGCGGCATCTTTCTCTTTCACGATACGCACCTCTCCACAGTGGAGGATTTGCCAAGGATCATCGCCAACTTGCGCGCAGGCGGCTGTAGCCGCTTTGTCACGGTTAGCGAGTATCTGGACGCCGCCCGCGAAGACTGGCTAGACCCGGAGCCAGGGGCGCTCATGAGCCGCCGCAAGCTTGCGCCAGCCCCCGAGGCCCTGGCCGCAAGCAGCGCCGCCCCCGCTTCAGCCAGGCTTGCGCCAGCCCACAGGCCAAAGGCCAGTCCGCTTTCCGCGCCGCCGCTGGCGCGCTGCGCCAGGGCCTCCTCTGTCCATCTTGCAGGCGGAGAATTGCGCGAACTTTTGCCCGAAGCAGCAAGCCTGGCCGAGCCAGGCCAGTCGGGCTAGGCAAGAAGCTCTGGCGCAAGTCCCTAATTCTCTGGCCGATTTTGCTTCTGATCATAATCCAGCCTTTATTGCTGTTGCTTTTAAGTCAACGGCCTATGAGCAACATCATCCGCTAGTTCCTCTATGGTTTGAGACCTCGGCCTTGCGG
>QLIP01068845.1_pt1 | contig 23632 bp, 15 predicted proteins | sample 1769771 | NCBI WGS metagenome assembly QLIP01 (sample SAMN09428762, study PRJNA476227) | Gut metagenome, whole genome shotgun sequencing project. | isolation source: cecum | host: Rhizomys sinensis | place: China: Jinsha town of Minqing, Fujian Province | collected 2013-09-23 | reverse complement strand
AGCCGCCCCTGGCGTTAACATTTTTGGGGGAACGAGGTCTAAGACTATTCTGTCTTTAAAATCACCAATAAATATCGATTAATCCACTTAAAAACTAATTTATGGCTAAGAAACAATTTTGGCTCAAAATCCGCAAGGAGTATGTGATGGATAACTTTGAGAATCTATTGAATTATTTGCAGGAGTATGATTATGTAGTTGAGCCGTTAAAACGAAAAGAGAATCAATATTACAGGCAGAATCTATTTAATCAGGAGCAGTTATCCCCCCAGGGTGTAAATGAAATCAATGGCGGTTTGCCATCAGGTGCAACTCACGAGCAGAATCAGTTTCAGACCGTGCCATACCGTTCATATTACGAACGAGAGGCTGAGGCAGATAATTTGGATTTTGAGGAGTCGCTGAGGTGCATGGAGGAGGTTGCCGACGATATTTTTGCCACTGTCGTGGATACACCGGTTTATGATAAGCTTGAGCTCCCGTATGATTTACCCACAGTGCTACGTCTGTTTACCGCTATTCTGCTTGCCAACAAGAAGCGGAATGTGACCGACTACCGCACCATAGCCCGTATTGCAGCTATATTAACGCGCGAAAAGCGTGGAGCCCGCTATCCTGAAATGGAGCGTATCATTATCTCCTGCATCCGCCACGATGCCATTAACGGTTACTCGCTGGGATGGACCGACATAGACCCCGACCTCGATTTTATGATGGGTGTGTATGAGGAGAAGTTCAGTAAAATCTCGTTCCATAAGCGGCAGGAGGTGACACCCGTTATACCCTATCTTGAGAAGTCGGGGTTGCTGCTGCTACCACCCGACACAACCCCTGTGCTGTCTCCTCTCAATCTCGACAAATACAGGCAGGATAACAAAAACCTTGCGGTGCAGTTGTCGGTGGCAGGGATGATGGACTTTAAGGTTCGTAAGGTGGACTACGAGAAGTCGCGCGACTTCAACGCACTCTATTCGGTGTGCAACTCGGTGCTGGCATCGCAAAGTACCTTTATCCCCGCAGTGCGACGCAGTTTGAAGCGGTATACCCCCGACGACTGCATACTGGTGCGTATCATCGAAAAGCATGGAATGTCGATGAAGGCAGAGACCGTAGACCCCGATTACGAGAAGATAGTTGGCAAGGTGAATATCCGTATACAGAACCAGCCAAGCCGCCCCACGGGTCATGTGCTCGGAAGCCTTATTAAGAAAGGTGACTTCCTAAAGGTGTCGCTGTCATCGGTCGACGGGTTTGCATTTATCACCGACCGCGAGTTTGAGCGGTTCTACCGCGACTATGCCGCCGACGGGCATGACATGGTGTTCCGCGCCATGTTCTCGTCGCGCTACCCCAAGGGGGATATCTGGCTCACCGACGATGGTGTGCGCGTGGCGGTCGATAACAAGTTTAAGGAAAACATGCCCGAGAGTGAGCTGGAAGACTATGAGTATGCCATGCACAACGGGCTCCCGATAAATCTGAAATTCTATTCCAACCGCCCCCCGACAAATCGCGAGGAATTTTATGTATATGCCAGCGTAGGCGGGGAGGGGGAGATTATCACCGATGGGCATTTCTTTCCCGAAGATGCTTACCGCAAGATATTTGGGGAGTACCTGGAAGAGAGCCGCGAACATGGGGAGACCCTTGCCGCCCGCGCAGCAAATGCCGGTTACACCCCCATTGAGGATGCACAGGGGCTGCTGCCACTCTATTTCCTGTATTGCGCCATGGTTGAGGCCGAGGTGGGTAACACCCTTGAGCGCCTGCAGATTCTGACAATAACTCAGTTTATGGGGCGCATGCTTGGTCGCAACAAGGATGTGGCTTATCTGGATGTGCAGCGGAAATACCTGGCTAAAATAGTAGGTTTTGCCGCCGACGAGGATCTGACTTCCCTGAACATTCCGACTGAACTTGCGCATAACGAGAGGTGTGAGTCAGAGCAGAACATAGTGCGTACGCTGCAGGGTTATAAGAAAAAGAACCTGCTTGTAAGCAATGTCTACTCGCGCAACCGCAAGGTCGATGTCAGCGTGGCGGTCGAGAAGCTGGTGGAGGCATCTAATTCGCTAATCGATATCATCGATACTCTCGAACTCAACAATATCAAGCAGTCCATAGCCAAGGCGCTCGGTGTGCAGGACGAGTATAAGTCTATCATTGACAGCCGCACGTTCTACGGTATGGAATCCATAAACCTTGAGTTCAAGACCTCCGTGGTCTATCCGCCGGTAAAAGCAGGGGGTATGGTGCAGGGTTACCCGCAGCCCGATGTGCAGAAGTGGAATATCATCAAGAGTGTATGCGGCTTCCTGAATTCGCGCTCGGGTGGTGACCTGCTTATCGGTGTCAACGATGCCGGATATGCGGTGACTCTGGACGACGACCTGCGCGAACTGACCCGTCTGCGCATCATCTCGGCACCGAACCTGGACCAGTACCGCAACTATATTCAGACCATGCTCGACCTTGCCTACTGTTCGGTGCGCGATGGCAAAACTCTGGACCATGATATAAGCCGCCGCAATATCCGCGTCGAGATTGAGACCAACGAGGAGAAGACACCCATAATCCGCGTTAAGGTGACACCGAGCCGAAGCATAGTCTACCTGACGGCGTTGGACCGTCCTGCAGACTTCCGAGCGTCTTACCTTCGCGAAAATGGGCGTACCATCGAGCTTACCGATGCTCTGCTACCCGTAGTGGCGAGCTATAAGCCGGGGTTCTAACTACAGACTCTCCATTCTTAGCCCCTATCCGATAGGGGAGTTCGCTTGAAAAAATAACCCTCGTTTGCCTATAAGAAGCAAGCGAGGGTTAATTTCGAGGGTTAATTTTATGAGTTAGTCTTATTATTGGGCCGAGGGGTCGAGATCGTACTCTTTTGCCAATCCTCCGGTGCCGGTTTCTTTGTAGAGCGAGGGGAGGTCGTGGCCAGTCTGTTTCATTACCGCCACCAGTTTGTCGAAGCTTACGCGGTGTGTGCCGTCGGAGAATGCAGAGTATATGTTGGCATCCAATGCGCGGGCCGAGGCATATGCATTACGCTCGATACAGGGTATCTGCACGAGTCCGCAAACCGGGTCGCAGGTCATCCCCAGGTGGTGCTCGAGTCCCATTTCGGCAGCATATTCAATCTGTTGCGGCGAACCGCCGAACAGCTGGTTGGCAGCAGCCGCTGCCATGGCACATGCCACACCCACTTCACCCTGACAACCGACTTCGGCGCCAGATATTGAGGCATTCTTTTTAACGATGTTACCGAAGAGTCCGGCGGTGGCAAGAGCGCGGAGCACTTTTTCTTCCGACAGGTCGCGGCTCTTCCATAGGTGATACAGCACACCGGGAACAACACCCGACGACCCGCAGGTGGGGGCGGTAACCACAACACCGCCGCCGGCGTTCTCTTCGCTCACAGCCAGAGCGTAGGAGAAGGTGAGTCCGCGGCTCTTGAGGTTGTCGCGGTAACCGGTGGCCTTTACGTAATATTGAGAGGCTTTGCGGCGCAGGTTTAGCGGACCGGGGAGACGACCCTCGGCTTCGAGACCACGTTCTACGGCGGCTTTCATGGTGTGCCAGACTTCGCGGAGGTAGTCCCAGATTTCGGGTCCTTCGCACTCCTCGACATATTCCCAGTATGAGCTGCCGGTCCTGTTGCAGTGCTCCATGATTTCACGGAGCGTGTTTAGCGGGTATATGCTTTTGGATTCCTCTTCCGCTTCCCCCTCGATGAGCACGGCGCCCCCGCCAACGCTGTAGAATGTCATTTCAAAAGGCTCGGTGCCGTCGGTGTATTCGGCGCGGAGCGTCATGGCGTTGGGGTGGGTGGGGAGGAAGGTCTCGGGTTTCCAGACTATTTCTACTTTCTTGTCGTTTTTGTGGAAGGTTTCCTCCACCGCAAAGTCGGTGAGGTGCCCTTTGCCGGTGGCTGCCAATGAGCCGTAGAGGGTGCATTGGTAGGTTGCCTCCCCTTTAGGTGCGCGTTCCAGAAAAACTGTGGCCCCCTTGCGAGGTCCCATGGTGTGGCTTGAGCTGGGCCCCGGGCCGATGCGGTAAATTTCCTTAATCGATTTCATGCCTGTGTGTGTATTACCTGTAATAATGCAAATTTAGCAAAAAAAATGCAAATTAAAAAGGGTTGCGCAGAGCTTATTTTTTAGACGGGTCAGACGGGTCAGACGGGTCAGACGGGTCAGACTGGTCAGACGGGTCGGACGGGTCAGACTGGTCAGACTGGTTAGCGGTTGAGGAGGTGGCGGATGGCGGCGACGGGGTCTATGAAGAGCATGCGGGGACCGGCGTGGCGCATTACGTTGCGGATTTGCTCGCGGTGGGTGGGGAGGTAGCAGTGGATGGTGCAGCGCTTGCAGGCAGGCTTGCGGTTGCCGTGCGGGCAACGGCTTAGTCGCTGCATTGCATACTCGAGCAGGGTGGTGCATTCAGCACAAAGCCCCGACTGCGGCTCGTGGCTGCGGTCGGGGTGCTTATCTTTGCAGTAGATGGCTATCATTTTTGCCACTACTTTCTTCTCAAATTCAATGTTTGCCATATTTCTATAACGGACTATCATGGTGGGTTATTGCACCCACCAAATAGGCGCACTAAGGGTAATGACCCTGTGATTTTTACTGCACTGCAGCCGGAGCGAGGGCACGGAGGGCGGCGAGGGCTGCCTGATACTCGTGTTCGCTGTCAACAATGGTGCGTCCGTTGTCGATGGCCTGTTTTGTCATGGTCAGGTATTCGTAGACCGAAATTTGACCGTTGGCATATTGCTTTATAAGGCCTGTCATGATATCCTTAGAGCTTTGTGCAAAAAGCTTCTCGGTTTCCTGAGCGTATTTTGCCATGGTTGCGGCGCGGTCGTAGGCGTTGCGCTGCTGCAGTTGGATGTCGCGACGCAGGTTGTCGTATTCGGCCTGTGCGGCAGCGCGAGCAGCCTGTGCAGCTTTCACCTTACCCTTGTTGGCCCACAGGGGGAGTTCAAACCCAAGGTTGACACCGTTATAGTTGGCACCCTGCACAAACTCGCCGGCATAACCGACCGAGAAGGTGGGAAGCCCCTCTTTGCGAGCCAGGTTGATTTCGGAGTTGGCAACGTCCACACCACCCTGGGCTGCAATCAGCAGGGGGTCGCGCTGTACGCTCTCGAGACTCCAAGCCTCGAAATCGGAGGGGAGCGTATAAGCCATGTATTCGGTGCCGGTCCAGGTCACGGACTCACCGCCACCAAGGCGGGAGAGCGCAGCCAGTGCGGAGGAGAGCTCCACCTCGTTGAGACGGGCCTGGGTGAGGATATCGTTTAACTGCAGGCGGAATCCATTCAGCTCAACGGCGTTGATTTCCCCAGCCTTGAAACTCTTTTCGGCCGATTCAAAAATCTTCTTAACAATATCGGTCGACATGTCGTAATAGGTTTTGAGTCGACGGCGGTATACCACCTCGGTCATCTGCTGGTCGGTCTGCGCCACGATGTCGCGCCAGCTTACTGCCATAGATGTTTCGGCGGCACGGTTGCGGGCCTCGGCAACCCCTTTTTTCGCCCCCGACAGGGTAGCGAAGTCGAAACTCTGTCCCAGTTCGACGGTGGTGCGTGCCGGGACACCTGCCGGGCTACCACCCTGAAGCATTATGCTCCCCTCGGGGTTGGCAAGAGTCAGACCGGTGGCGTTTGCACTTTTCTGCGCATCTATCTTTTGTGCCTGGAGTGCGAGAGCCGGGTTCTTTACAGCGATGCTTTTCAGAGCGTCGGTGTAGTTGTCGGCAAAGGCTGAGGCGGAAGAAACCGCCATCAGCGCAATTGCCGTAACTTTTAGATATGCATTCATAATCAATCCTCTAAATTAACTGCAGCATCCTGAAGCTTCTGCCCCTTGCGGACGCGGCGCTTGTCGATATAGATATAAACAATGGGGATTATAAATCCGTTGAGCAGAGTCGATGTGATGAGACCACCAAGGATTACTTTTGCCATCGGGCTCTGGATTTCGTTACCCGGGGTTGCACCTCCGGCAGCCAGCGGGATGAGGGCGAGTGCCGAAGTGAGGGCAGTCATGATAATCGGGTTGAGACGGTCGGCCGACCCGTTGCGCACGGCATCCATAAGCGGAAGCCCCTCTTTCTGGAGTTCGTTATAGCGGTCCACAAGCAGCATACCGTTGCGTGTGGCGATACCGAACAGCGAAATGAAACCGATAATGGCGGGGATGCTGATGACACTGCTGCTGAAGGCAATGGCAATCACACCACCGATAAGTGCCAGCGGGAGGTTGAGCATCACCACGAGCGACTGGGTGAGGTTGCGGAACTGGTTGTAGAGGAGCATCAGAATCACCACGAGCGAGAAAATCGAAGTCAACCCTAATGTGGTCGATGCCGACTTGGCACTCTCAAACTGACCACCATATTCGATGCGGTAGTTTTCGGGGAGTTTAACCTTGCTGTCTATATTTTTCTGAATCTCCTCGACAGTCGAGCCGAGGTCGCGCCCTGAGACGTTGACACTGATGAGGGTCATGCGTTCCAGATTTTCGCGCGAGATTTCGTTGGGACCGTCAGTGACTCGGATGTCGGCAAGCGTTTCGAGCGGCACCATGGCGCCATCGCCGAGTTCGACAGGGAGTCGGCGGATGTCGTCGATGCTCGATGCGTAGCGGGGATCCATCTTCACCACGATATCGTAGGCGCGGTTCCCCTCATAAACCTCCGACACCAGGAGTCCACCCGACACAGCCTTAACCATGTTGGCAAACTGCGGAATGGTGATACCGTAGCGGGCCAGAATTTCGCGGCGCGGCTCGATGCGGAGCTGCGGGCGCATTACCTGCTGCTCTACCGAAACCTCAGCCACACCATCAGTTGAGCCGATGGCCTGTTTGATTTCCTTGGCGATGGAGTGGAGGCGGTTCTGGTCGTTACCGAACACCTTGATTGCCACATTGGCCTTGGCTCCGGAGAGCATGGCGTCGATGCGGTGTGAGATAGGCTGTCCAATCTCGATGTTGGCACCCTGAATGGCCTTCATTTTGGTGCGGACTTCGTTGAGCACCTCTTCCTTGCTGCGCTTGTCGAGCTTGAAGGGTGCTTCGATTTCCGAAACGTTGATACCCAGAGCGTGTTCGTCGAGTTCGGCACGGCCGGTTTTGCGAGCCACGTGCTTGATTTCGGGGACGGTGAGCAGAATCTCCTCGGCACGACGACCAATCTTGTCGCTTTCCTCGAGCGAGATACCAGGATATGCCGATACGTTAACGGTAAACGAACCTTCGTTGAACGGGGGGAGGAAGTTGCTACCGAAGCTGAACATCAGCGCCAGTGCACCCACAAACACGACTCCACACGCAATCATGACCTGCTTGGAGTGGCTCAACACCCAGTTCAGAGCCTTTGAGTACCAGCTCTTCATGGCGATTACGATGCGGGGTTCCTTTTCGGCCATACCCTGTGCCGGCAGCAGCCATGAGCAGAGCACCGGTGTGAGGGTTAGAGCCACCAGCGTAGAGGCAAGCAGCGAAATGATAAAAGCCACACCGAGAGGTACGAGCATGCGCCCTTCGATACCCTGGAGGAAGAAGAGGGGTATGAAGCTCACAATGATGATGAGCGTAGAGTTGAGGATAGGCATGCGCACCTCGCGCGAAGCGTCGAAGATAACCTTAATCTTGGGCTTGCGCTGGTCGGCAGGGAGCTGGGCGTTGAGACGAAGCCGCTTGTAGACGTTCTCGACGTCGACAATGGCGTCGTCCACCAGCGAACCGATGGCGATGGCGATACCACCGATACTCATGGTGTTGATGGTGAGACCAAGCAGTCGCAGCGAGAGGATGGTCATAAGCATCGACAGCGGGATGGTGACGATAGAGATGAGGGTGGTGCGCGGGTTCATCAGGAAGATAAAGAGGATGATGCACACAAATATGGCACCCTCGATAAGGCTCTTCTGGATGTTGCCGATGCTGGCATCGATAAATGTCTGCTGGCGGTAGAGATCCGACTGGAGCTTAACACCCGGAGGGAGTGTCTTCTGTATGTTTTCCAGCGCCTTGTCAAGCTCGTTGGTGAGCGAGAGGGTACCGGTTTCGGGTTGCTTGGTCACGGTCATGAGCACGGCGCTCTCTCCCGATATTGAAGCGGCGCCGGTGGCGGGAGAGCGGGGAGCCTCCTTGATGTCGGCGATGTTTTCGAGCATGATGGCAGGAGAGCCGTCGTTGGTGCTCTTGACGGTTACGCGACCCAATTCGGCGGGGTTGGTGGTGGCGATGACACCGCGGAGGATATACTCGTTGCCGTAGTCATAAACCGAACCACCCGAGGCGTTCATGTTCACATTCTCCAGAGCCTCGGTGACGTCGGCAAGCGCCACGCCGTTGGCGTTCATGCGGGCCGGGTCAAGAAGAATCTGGTATTCCTTGGCACCACCACCGATTACCGACACGGCAGCCACACCGCGCAGGGCGCGGAGACGGGGGGCGATGCGGGCGTCGGCAAGTGTGCGCAACTCCATGGGTGTAAGGTTTTTGGATGTGAGACCCACAAACATTACCTCACCGAGCACCGATGTGGGGGGACCCATCACCGGCTTGTCGGCACCTGCCGGCAGCTTTATGTTGTTGAGGCGTTCGGCAACATTCTGGCGAGCGCGATATACCTCGGTATCCCAGTCAAATTCTACCCATACCACCGAGAAACCGGCAGTGCTCTTGCTGCGGATGCGTCGCATACCCGACACACCGTTGAGTCCGGTTTCGAGCGGGAAGGTTACAGTCTGTTCCACCTCCTCGGCAGCCATGCCGGGGGCTTCGGTCATAACCACTACGGTGGGGGCGTTCAGGTCTGGGAATACATCGACCTCCATGCGGGAGGTAACCCAGCACCCTGCCACCACAAGGAACACGGCAATCACGGCAATCGTGATGCGGTTCCTGAGTGAAAAAGATATTATCTTGTCTAACATAGAATTTCAATTAATGATTATGACTGTGCCCCTGGATTGAACTGCCCATGCCGGCGAGTCGGACTTTGAGGGCACCATCGATTACCACTTTAGAGCCGGGTTCGAGTCCCGAGAGGATTTCGACGCGAGCACCGTCCGAGGCACCGCGCTTAACCTCAACCTTTTCAAACACCCCCTGGGCTTCCTGAACGTAAACATAGAACATGCCACCCTCTTCCACCAGTGCCGAACGTGGTACGGAAAGCACACCTTCGCGGCGGCTGCCGAGCAACCAGACTTCGACCACCGAGCCGTTGCCGAGTCCACCGGGGTTGTTAAATTCGATATAAACCGGAATGAAGTGTGAGCGGGAGTCGGTGGTGGGGCGTGAGCTGAGCACACGGGCACCGAGTTTGCCGAGTTCCACCACCTGGTCGGTGCCGGGAACGAGGATGTTGGCACCCACTACATGGTCGGCAAACCAGCGGTCGCGTTCGCTCATGTCGGCCTTAAGTACAAGGCGGCGGTCCACAACCACGGTGCCTAACGGGTCACCCATATTGACAAACGAACCGGGACGAACGGTAACGTTAACGAGAGCACCGCTGATGGGGGTGCTAACTGACATACCGGCACGGTTGCGGGCGGCAACGCTTGCCGCTCCGGCCTTGGCGCGCTCGTATTCGGTGCGGATGCGGTCATACTCCTTGCGCGAGATGAGGTTGTCTTTGATGAGCTCTTCGGCACGCTTCAGCTCCTTTTCGGCAAGAGCCTTGTCAATCTGCACATTGGCAGCTGCGTCACCCTGCTCCAGACCTTTGGACGATATATGGAAAAGGGTCTGCCCGGCACCTACCTGAGCACCGTTTACGACACCGTTGCCGAATGTAACCACACCCGATGCGGGGGCTACAAGCACACGTTCGCCACCGCGTGAGGTTTCGATGACACCCGAACACTTCACAGCCTCGCGAAATGCCATCGGCTCGATTGTCTGAACCTTAAGCTTAGCCGACTTCAGCGCCTCGGCGGTCATGACCACTTCGTTGGCATGCTTTTCGGCTTCGGCTTCTTTTTCTTCTGAGCCATGCTCATGGTTTTCGTGACCTTCATGCCCCTCCTCACCTTCGTGGTCGTGGCATTCTTCACCTTCGGCATGGTTGTGCCCTTCTTCGGCATGGTTGTGTCCCTCTTCGGCATGATTATGCCCTTCGTGCGAGCAGGCCGGAGTCAGAGCCAGTGCCATCCCTAACGCGGCAATGGCAAATACTTTTCTGTAAACCCTTTTCATATCTGTAATATAATTAATTCAATAAAAAATTCCGGAACCATCGTGAAATGCTTCCGGAATGCAAAATAAATTAAATTTTTATATAAAGTCAAATCTGCAATGAGTTGCAAAAGGTTGAAAATCACTTGTTCAACTCTGCTGTTTGGACTGAGTCTGAATAGGAGTGCGCTCTCCACTCTCGAAGTGGATGGCATTCATCTCCATGGGAGTCAGCACTTTGGCTCCAGTCAGCGATTGGTTGAGGGAATCGAAGCTCTCCATGTTAAAATCTCCTTATTGATAATAATTCCATATTAGCAGGTGGCATCATTTTATTCCGGCGCGAGCCTTGATAAAGGTCATAATGGCATTCATCCCCAGGAATGCTGCCACAAAGGCGGCTCCGATCATGAAGAGGGGTAGACGCAACGGGAAGACCCCGTGCCACCAGCCTCCCAGTAGAAAGCAGAAGAACTGACACCATAGCAGAGTCTGGGTGGTGACGCAGAGTGTGCACCAGGTTTTGATTCTGAACTTCTGGTACCAGATGCTCCACACCGTGAATGGGAGCGCGCAGGCATTGAGCACCGCCAGATACATTATCTGCTGGGGGAAAATGAATAGCACCAGAGTCGAAATGACAAAGTATGCGAATCCGACTTCCGACCAGCTGAAAAGCCCGAAGAAGGTTGAAGCCTTCTGTTCGAGTACGGTGTCGCATCCCCCTTCTTCGAGAACTCCGCAGATGCGGTTGGCGGCTTTTGACTTCACTTTAAGCGACTTGAGCAGCAGGAACCATGTGATGACGAGCCCTGCCAGATCGACGGCGGTGAGCAGGATGGTGGAGAGGTGCCTGCCGATACCGGCATATATGAACCCTAACACCCCCAGGAAGAGAGCTGCCGCAAACATCAGGTATTTTTTACCTTTCATTGCCACTTCGTGCCAGTGATGTTTGTCGTAGTCGGGTTCGCACGAGTCGCTACTGGGTTTTGCCACGAGTACCACCCCCGAGCTCTTTGCCTCAAAGTCGGCTAAGGTCCATGTCTCGGGATTGCCAAAATGCAGGAGATCCACACTCCCGGAGCCGTCGGCATTCTTGGTAATCTTTTTGACGATTACAAAGTAGGTCTCTTCTTGCGAAAGAAACGGCACCGGAAGAGAGACGAGCTGACTCTTGTCCTCAATTTTAAGCGCTTCGTTAGGGATGTTATACTGAGTTAGCAATCGCGAGAAACCGAACAGTGACTTGAAAGACATGTTGCGGAATGCCTGGTCGCTATACTCCTCGGTATGCTTCACCCCGAGCGCCTCCAAAAAATCGGAAAAGACAGTCATATATTATTACATTGCTGCTTCGACCTTTGAGGCGAGGACGCTACCCTCCATTTCGCCGCTGCCGCGCCAAGTCTCTTCGCCGTCCTTGTAAACGATAAAGGTCGGGATTGAGCTAACGCCGAGCTCCTGGGCAAACTCCTGATTCTTGTCGATGTCAAACTGATATACTGTAGCCTTGCCGTCGAGAAGAGCCTTTACATCGGCAACAACGGGCATCATTCTCTGGCAATGAGGGCACCATGTGGCATAAAATTCTACCAATACTACACCTTTCTGCTCCTGCAGTTCCTTAATTTTTGCTGTGTCCATAATTACGTTCTTTTTAATAGTTAAACTATGCTTAAGGAGGGTCACTGTGTCTAAGGTAATCTCGCACAATAAAGAGTAAATCAACACATTTCGAAGTGAAGATAAACCCTATACCCTCTCTTGCAGTCTGAACATTAAAGAGCAAAACATGGTTCTTACATTTGATTTTATCCAACAAACATTAACAGAACTTGAATACTTCCCCCCTAAGGTTGCAAATAATACAACTTTTTCGTAAATTCGCATTATTTCGCATAAACTACCATAAATACCTATAAATTTGAATTAATTACTCCAATACGATATCGTTGTTTATTATTAGTATGTTGTCCATATGGTTTGGCTGAAACCTACTATCAACAGTGTCAATTTATCAAATACATCTTATCTACTATGACCGCTAAACAGACACATATATCACAGAGCCGCGTTGAGAATAACCGACGTGTGCTGGAGCTGCTTGCCCAGACTTTTCCCAACGTCGGAGCCGCCTCCACCGAAATAATCAATCTTGAAGCTATCCTAAACCTACCTAAAGGTACCGAGCACTTTGTGGCAGACATACACGGTGAGCACGAAGCCTTCCGCCATATACTGCGCAATGCGTCGGGAAATATAAAGCGCAAGGTTACCGAACTCTTCGGCACCACCACGCGCGACACCGACATCCGCGACCTCTGTTCGCTGATTTATTATCCCGAGCAAAAGTTGCAGATAATCAGGATGCAGGAGCCGGACCTGTCGGATTTCTATCTCATCACTCTCCATCGTCTTATCCGTGTTCTGCAGTCGGTATCGTCCAAATATACCCGCTCCAAGGTGCGCAAATCGCTCCCCAAGGAGTTTGCCTATATCATCGAGGAGTTGCTCCACGAGTCGATTTCGGACGATGACAAGCAGGCCTATTTCTCGCGCATTATCGAGACAATTATCTCGACTGGGCAGGCCGAGGAGTTTATCATTGCCATCTGCAATGTGATTCACCGACTCTCTATCGACCAGCTTCATATCCTCGGCGACATTTTTGATCGCGGACCCGGCGCTCATATCATTATGGATATACTGTGCGACTACGGGCGATTTGACATACAGTGGGGTAACCACGACATACTGTGGATGGGTGCTGCCGCCGGCAACGATGCCTGCATGGCCAACGTGCTGCGTCTGTCGCTGCGATACGGCAACATGACCACCCTCGAAGACGGGTATGGCATCAACCTGGTGCCACTCGCCACTTTTGCCATGGAGGTCTATGGCGACGACCCGTGTGAGCGATTCATGCCCATCCTCAACCAGGAGCAGAAGAGTGCCATCAACGAGAAGTCGCGTCAGCTGATAGGGCGCATGCACAAGGCGATAGCCGTGATTCAGTTCAAGCTCGAAGCCGCCCTTATTGCCGCTCACCCCGAGTGGGGGATGGAGGACCGCAACCTGCTGGACAAGATGGATGTTGAGCGCGGTGTGATAACGATAGCCGGAAAGGAATACCCCATCAACGACAGCAACTTCCCAACGGTCAATCCTGCCAACCCGTTTGCGCTGACCACCGAGGAGCGGGAGCTGGTCGATAAGCTGCGTCACTCGTTTGGAGTGAGCGACAAGCTCCGCAAGCATGTGGACTGCCTCCTGGCGCACGGTTCGATGTACGGCGTGTTCAATTCCAACCTCCTTTTCCACGCCTCACTACCACTCACCGACGACGGGGAGTTGAAGGAGGTGGAGATAAAGGGTGAAAAATATGCCGGACGCGAACTGTTTGACATGGTTGGACTGATGGTGCGCGATGCCTTTAACCGCGACTCGAGCCGCGAGGACCGCGACTATGCCCGCGACTATTTCTGGTACCTGTGGTGCGGTCCGGACTCACCCCTCTTTGACAAGTCGAAGATGGCAACCTTTGAGCGTTACTTTATCGACGACAAGGAGACTCACCACGAGGAGAAGGGTGCCTACTATAAGTTGCGCAACGAGGAGGAGGTGTGCGACATGATTCTCGACTCGTTTGGTGTCACCGGCGAGTTGCGACATATCATCAACGGTCATGTGCCGGTGCGGGCAGGGAAGGGTGAGAGCCCGGTGCGTGCCAACGGCAAGATGATGGTAATCGACGGCGGATTCTCCAAGGCATATCACGACACCACCGGGATTGCCGGTTACACACTGGTGTATCACAGTCGTGGGTTCCAGCTGGTGCAGCACGAACCGTTCTGCTCGACCGAAGAGGCGGTGGAACAGGGGACCGACATCAAGTCGAGCATCCAGATTGTGGAGCTGTCGCGCAAGCGGATGCGGGTCCGCGACACCGATAAGGGTGTGGAGCTTCAGGCGCAAATCGACGAACTTGCCGAACTGCTCTATGCCTTCCGCCACGGCATTATCAAAGAGCGGAGGTTTAACTGACAAAACAGCGGTGTAATCGCATTTTGCGGAGCCGCCGACATAGAAATAGATTAGAACATCAATACGCAGATGAAAAAAATACTTGTTTCCATAATACTTGGCAGCGCAGTTGCGGCCGGAGCGCAGACTCCGATGTCGTCGCCGCTTGCCGAAGGGTATATAGAGCGTGCGCGAATCATGCTTCGCGACGGCAACTACCCCGGTGTTATCGACCAGATAGAGACACTCCGTTCGCGGGGGGTGAAGCTCCTCCCTGCCGAGGAGGAGGAAGCGTTGCGCCTTATGGCACTTGCCCGCTACGAGCGTGGTGAGGAGGAGGGTACGCAGTTGCTGCTGGATTTTGCTGCTCGCTATCCGTCGTCACCCTATGCCGACAGCGCGGTGCTTACCGCCGCCGACAGTTACTTCTTCCGTCACGACTGGAAGAAAGCTCTTGAGCTTTACAGCAAGGTGGATATCGCCACCCTTGGCGGTGAACGGCGCTCGCTATACTCATACCGCAAGATGCTTTGCTACCTCAAGACCGGAGATGTAGATGCCGCGCGTCCGCTGTTGGCACGTCTCGAAAATGCAAAGGGGTATGGTGAGGCATGGCGCTTCTATACCGCCTATATCGATTATAAAGAGGGGCGCATCGACAATGCCTACCGACTCTTCTCGCAGGTCACCAGTCAGGAGCGCGGGTTGCAGGCTGGGTACTATCTGGCGCAGATTGACTATTCGCGCGGCGAGTTTGAGAAGACTGCCGCCAAGGGTGCCGCGGTGCTTCGCAATCTTCAGGACCCCGAACTTGCTCCTGAGCTGAACCGCATCACCGGTATCTCGCTCTTCAAGCTTCATGAATACTCACGTGCCCGCGGGTATCTTGCCAAATATGTCGAATCGGTAACTCAGCCAGCTCGCGACGTGGTTTATGCATTAGGTGTCTGCGATTTTGAAAACGATGACCTTAGCCGCGCCGCCGAACGGTTTGCGCAGCTCACCGACACTAAAGATGTGATAGGGCAGAGCGCATGGCTCTACCTGGGTCAGTGTGACGTGAAAAACGGCAATGACGATGCCGCCGCAATGGCGTTTGAGAAGGCTGCCCGCATGGACCTCGACCCGCAGGTGAGCGAAGTGGCGATGTACAATTATGTGGCAGCGCTGACTCGCGGGGGTAAGGTACCATTCTCGTCGTCGGTCGATATGCTCGAAGGGTTTATCAAGCTGTTCCCCAACTCTGAATATACCCAGCAGGTCGAGGAGTATCTTGCCACGGCCTATTATAACGACCGCAACTATGCCAAGGCACTTGCCAGCATCGAGAAGATAAAGCACCCCACCTCGGCAGTGCTGTCGGCAAAGCAGAATATACTCTATGAGCTTGGCATCAGCTCCGTCACCAACGGAAATGGCGCTGAGGCCGAGGGGTATCTGAACCGCGCCATCGAACTTGCGCAGTATAACAAAAAGCTGGCACTGCAGGCACGCCTATGGCTTGGCGATGCGCTGTACCAGCAGGGGCGCTTCACGCAGGCTGCTGCGCAGTATCGTGAGTTTATCAACGGTTCGGACCGCGATTCAAATCGTACTCTTGCCATGTATAACCTGGCGTATGCCGAGTATCAGGCAGAGAAATATGGTGAGGCTGCCGCCGACTTTGCCAAGGCCATGGAGGCCAATCCGTCGCTCCCCGGTGCATTGTCGCGCGACGCCCGTATGCGACTTGCCGACTGCCGCTATTATACCGGAGACTACCGCAAGGCACGCGACACCTATGCCGAGGCTATCCGCGAGGGTGGGGACAGCGACTATGCATCCTACCGCCATGCGGTTATGTTAGGGCTTGCCGGCGACATCAGCGGCAAGATTGCCGAACTTGAACGGTTCCCCAATACATATCCCAACTCGAAGTGGATACCAAATGTCCTGCTCGAAAAGGGGATGACCTTTGACGCTGTGGACCGTCAGGGGGATGCCGCCCGCGCCTTTCGTGAGCTCGCCGCCTCCTACCCCAAGGCAGCCGCGGCGCGTCAGGGTATGATAAACCTTGCCATCTCGCAGATGAAGAGTGGCAAGAGCGACGACGGTGCCGAAACCTACCGCGAAATCATCCGCACCTGGCCCACCAGCGAGGAGGCGAATATCGCCAACGAGGACCTGCGCAAGTATTATGCCTCCAAGGGTACGCTGCATGAGTATGCCGCGTTCCTGAAGAGTGTTCCTGAAGCTAAACAGCTCGATGCCGATGAGATGGAGAAGTTGGCGTTTGACGGTGCCGAAACCGCTTATGCCGAAAATGTGGACAGCATCGCGTTGCTGCTCGACTATCTCAAGGATTATCCCGACGGACGATGGCTGGCTCCGGCGCTGTTTGACGTGGCATATTCCAAGCGCAATTCGGGTAATGATACCGAGGCTCTGATTTATCTCAGCAAGCTTATCGAGAGTCGTCCTCACTCGGCGCAGTACCCCGAAGCGCTGCTTATGAAGGGTGAAATCCTGCAGAGTGGTGACGAGAATGCCCGACGTGAGGCGTTGGCGGTCTTCAGGGAGCTTGAAAAGACCGGTGACCGTGACTTTGTGATTGATGCAAATGCCGGAATAGCCCGTACCAGCAACGACGACACCGAGATAATAGCGTATGCAGCCAAGGTGCGCGAGAGTGGGGTGGGTGAGGATATCACCGAGGAGATGGACCGCCTTGCCGGTGGAGCGATGATACGTCAGGGTAAGGTGGAGGATGGTGAGGCGCTGCTGCGCAAGGTGGCTGCAAATCCCGCTACTCTGCAGGGTGCCAAGAGCGCTGTGGAGCTGGGGCGTTCGCTGCTTGCCCGCAAGCAGTATGCCGCTGCCGAGAAGGAGATGCTTAAGTTTACCGAAGCCGGTACCCCGCATCAGTTCCAGCTGGCGCAAGGGTTCATAATCCTTGCCGATGCCTATACCGCTCAGGGTAAGAAATACCTTGCCAAGGAATACCTGGTATCGCTCAAGGAGAACTATCCGGGGACGGAGCCAGAGATTATTGAAGAAATAGAGAAGCGACTTAACTGACAGATATGAAAAGATTATATATGGTGCTCGGGGGAGTGGCAGGGGTTGCCGTTGCCGCCTCCGCGCAGTTTAACCAGACAATATCGGTAGAGGGTAAATATGTTCCTGAGGTGATACGTCAGGAGCGCCTCAACACCTTCCCCAAGAGTGTGAAGTTTGCATTGGAGAGTACACCGCTCAGCTACGAGGGTCGTGGTGTTACCGCGCCGTTCACGCCGCAACTCACGGCGATGCCTGCTACCGGGTGGCGCGACACCCGCTCATGGAGCGACAAGAAGGGGTATGTGCTGCTTGGGTCGGGAAGCTGGCTCAATTCGGTGCTCGATGCCGGGTATCGTATCTGGGATGACGATGAGAAGCTGCTTGGCATTAAGGTGGGGCATAGCTCCACATCGCTGTGGCAACCAAAGGTGTCGGAGCGTACGGCCGACACCAAGATGTGGCGTTACGATGAGTCGGTGGGTGTGTTCGGTGCCCGTAACTTTGGGGACTGGGGTCGCCTGTCGGGTGAGGCAGACTATCATTACGGCACCTTCAACTATTACGGTTATAACCCGCAGTGGTTGCCGGTTTCGGTCAAGCCTAACCCCGCGGCTCCCGACCAGAAGTTAAACGATGTGGCGCTGCGATTAAAGTGGGATGCCCCCTCGGCAACGTTGCGTGGCAAGAGCTTCCTTTGGGACCTGTCGTTAGGAGCCCGTTATTTCGGTTTCCGCAATGCATACGCCACCCACACAGAAAAGGTTCAGGATATGGAGGGACCACTCCCGGTGCAGAAGGGTGTGTCACTCGACTCGAGACGTGCCACTCGCGAATCGCATCTTAATTTCGGAGGTAGCTGCAAGTGGCTGTTTGGTAACGAGTCGAGCCTTGGCGCCAAGGTCTCTGCCGACTTGTTGCACTACGACTGGTTTGGTGGTCGTGCCGAGTCGCTTAATACTGATTCTCATATAATTATCTTTGATCCGTATTACAGTGTAATTCGCGTTAATCCGTATTACGATGTGTCGTTCGACAACCTGCGGTTTCATATCGGGGTGAAGGGTGATTATACCAGGTTTGCCGGAAAGGATATTGCCGCTGCTTCTTATCCGGCTCTACATTTTGCTCCCGACGTGAGGGGAGAGTTCACTTACGGTATGTTTAAGTCTGCTATCGAAGTGGGTGGTGGAACACAACTTAGTACACTTGCTTCCCGTTATGAACAGGATTACTATACCAACCCGTCGCTCTCGTCAGTACTTCCCATCTATACTCCGCTTGATGCAAAGGTATCGGCAGGGGTAACCCCTGGCTACGGATTGAGTCTTGAGGGGTGGTTTGCCTACCGCAAGATTATAAATGCCCCCCAGGGGGGGTGGTTTCAGGCGGCTCTGAACTATGGTAGCAACTATATTGCATACGGTTTGCCGCTGGCTGTGACTACTGCTGATGGTGATAAGCCGTTAAGCTATGATCTGCTCTTCCCTGGACGGGTTGATTTGCAGGGTTTCAGCGTCGGTGGTGCTGTGGGGTATGAGTATGGGAAATGGATTCGTCTCCGTGCCGCTGCCAATTGGCAACCTCAGAGCAACGGTCGTGGATACTACAACGGTTACGACCGTGCTGAGCGCACTCTTGAGGTGTCGGCCGAAACAAATCCGTGGAGCACCTTGCGCCTCGGTGCCAACTATTCGTATCGCGGCAACCGTCGCATCTATATCAACGGATGGTATGCGGTCGATCAATTTGTATGGAAGGGTCAGGAGTTTTCGACACCCCTTGGCAGCTGGTCCATGTTGGGTGCGTCGGCTTCATATTCCTTCTCCTGTGGTGGCAGTGTGTGGCTCCAGGCCAACAACCTGCTAAACCGCCACACAGCCCGCTTCCCCTGTCTCCCGGAGCAGGGTATTCAGCTGATGGCGGGGGTCGGATACCTGTTCTGACAACTATCTGTAAACACCGATTGTTAATACATCAAGCGGTGACATCGGCAGGGGGTGGTGCGACCGCTCCCTGCCGATGCCATCACCACAATGCAAGTAATTAAGTTGTCTGTCAACCTCAATAGTTGTCTGTCAACCTCAAGATAAAAATATACAGTATGACTTCTGAAATCATTTCTCTCCATTATTCAAACGAAGATGATCGCGCGTATGGACTTGCCGGCATGGCAATTTCGGCAGCGGCTCTTGATGCCATGGACCGTGTAGCTGGCGTGTCGATTGATGACGAACCTATGGTCTCCTTTTCGCACGCATATTATTTCTCGGGTTCCCCATCCATCTCACCCAAGACTACGTGGGAAAATCTGCTTCAGAACTTTCAGATTACCACAGCCATGGTAATCTCTAACGTAATGGCGCGTCAGATGGTGCGGATGCACCGCGAGATTCCGCAGGAGCTTCTGGACCAGCTTCATGCCGAGATTGCCGAAGAGGGTAGGGAGAGTTGTTCGCTGGAGGATGATGAGATTGACACGCTGTTTAACAAGACCCGCAGCTATATGGGGCGTATATTCCGCAATCCGCGTCTGCACCCGGCCATCAACGACTTTGCGCGTACCATATCGCGTCGCCGCACCCTCTCGGGTCGCGAAATCATCGACGAACTCCGCACCCTCTCCCTTATCTAACCCACCTCTCCATTACCTCTCTTTCTCCCCCCACACTTTCATCCCCACCTCCCTCCCCTCCTGCAACGATAATTTCAGCTAAGATAACGAGCTCGGCTGCGCCAGTATGTATGGCGCGGCCGAGGTCGCTTTATGGGGTGGGGTCAAGTTCGGTGTGGTAGAAGGGGATTACTTCTGTTCGAGGCAGTCGAGGATGGCGGTGCGGATGTTGGCGCCGCGGACACGTTTGCGGAATATGTTACCCTTGCGGTCTATGACAATGATGTATGGTATGCCGTTGAAGTTGTAGAGCTGTTTAACCTCTGCACCTGAGTTGGCGGCAATACCCTGCGGCCAGGGCATGGCTTCTTTCTTGAGAGCCGTTTCCCACTGCTTGGGTTCTGAGTCGACCGAAACACTGAGGAACTCTACACCCTTACCCTTCATTTCGGCGTAAATCTCCTTGAGGTTGGGGATTTCGCGACGGCACGGACCGCACCATGATGCCCAGAAGTCGATAACAAGAACTTTCCCTTTGAAGTCGGCGGGTGAGATTTTCTTCCCCTTGGGGGTAGTGGCTGTAAATGCCGAAGCGGGGGCACCAACAGCGTTGCGGCGTTCGTTGGCCTCGAGTTGCTCCTTGCGTTCGCGGTATGCAGCTACCGAAGCCGCACCCTGGGGACCCTGTGCCTCGAGAGTGGCGAGAGTGGCGTTGATAAGCTCTGTATCGTTCTTGGGGTCGAGTTGGTCGACAACGGCAATTACGCTGTTGCGGTCGGCAAACTTGCGGGCGTAATACTGCAGGGTTTCGTAGAGATGCTTATTGGCACTCTCCTGAATGCGGCGCGACATCAGGAATGCGGTGGTGTCGTTGTCGATTTTTGCATCCTTGAGGCTGGTGAACATACTATTGAGGAGGTTGAGGCTGCTGTTGAGGTTGAAGTTTACGAGGTTCATCAGCTCATTGTCCTTGCCACCCTTGATTTCGATAAAAGCCGGGTCGGTGCCCCGTTTTACGGTAGTATCTTTTCCGGCGAAGTTAATTTCAAGGTCTTCGGTGCCGAGCCATGCGTGCACCTCCTCGTTGTTGCCGCAGCGGATAAAGGCGGGTGTCGGCTTGATGTCGGTAAGTGTAATGGTGTATGAACCGTCGGGGGCTACCGTGGCGTCGCCGAGGCGGTTAATGTTGAGTCCCTGGCGGGTAACGGCCATTACCTTCATGTTTTCGGTGGGGTATTTTACCTTACCCTTCACTACAGTGGTAGCTGCCCAGGCACCGGCCGGAATCAAAGTTGTGGTGGCTAACAAAGCCCCTAAAAGCATATTGGATTTCATAAATAAAGTATAGTGGTTTGTTGATATTCTGCTACTACTTAAATAATTCGGAGTGAGAACCAAGTCGATATACTGTTATAGTGTTATTCTCAGAGTCATACCATATCAATAAAAAATCGCTTTCGATATGGCATTCAAAACATCCAACATAATTCCCCTTTAAGGCATGAAACCGGTACTTATCGGGAAGGCTTATTTCCCGTTTAAGCATATCAAGAACCGTGTTTAATGCCTTAAGTTTAGTTGGGCTGTTTTGATATCTTTTGAGATCTTTCTTAAATTGGCGCGTAAATCGTAGTTCTTTCATAAACCAATCGATTTCAACATAGCATCAACACTTGAAGTATCTATGGGACCATCGGTAATGCCAGCTTTAGCTTCATTTAAAGAAGCTAACGAAGTTTCGTTCTGCTCATGATAAACAGCATCAAGCAAAATCCCCTCAACATAGTTATTAAGGCTTCGACGATCGTTTGATGCAAGCTCTTTCAGTTTATCAAGCAAATAAGTAGGCAATCGAAATACATGTGCCTTTTTTTCAATAGCTATATCCATATTGATGTCAATTAGATTGCAAAGATAGTTTATCCACTTAAAATTACAAAAAGCTTGGCCGAAAAGTTTCGGGAGCACGCTACCATTAATCGCAAGTTTTGACGGATGCAGTATATTAATCGCGTCTGACATGGTGCAGCGACAAGGGATCCGCTCGGACCCTTGTCTGCCGGACTCTGGCTTGCTTGTCAACCGAGGCTTAATAAAAACACCGCTGAAAAAGGAGAATATGTGAGGCAGAGGTCCGCGGTTTCAAGCAACCGCGTGTCCGAGCGGACGCCGATACGCTGCCGATATACCGCCAGCACGCGATGTTTTACTCACCGGGAAATTTGGGGGCAATTATGTTTGCTGACGCAGAGGAATTTTATGGTTGCTGACACAGAGTTTCTGGAAGAAACGGGGGTGGGTAGCCGTGGGTTGAGAACGCTGAGCGTTCGACACCCACGGTTTTGGTCAGGGTATATCCGTTATTCTGAAAGAATAGAGACGTCGCAGAAACATATCTATTCTTTGCATAATATTGTATTCGGTTTGGTTATCGTGGCTGCAGGTTAGATGCCCAGGCGCTGCAGGAACTCTGTGATGTGTGGCGGATTCACGGCTTTAATGCGGCTGCGCAGGCGACGTCGACGCAGGTAGTAGTTCTGAGAATTTATGTTGAGTAGCAACGCAATTGTTTTTGCGCTGAATCCGGCGGCAGTGAGGAACAGTAGCTGGTAATCATACTCTTTGAGTCCTGGCATCTCGTCGCGGAACCGCATCGCCACCCCGTCCATATACTTATTGACCATCCCTTCCACATCTTTCAGTCCACCGGGAGTGCGCATGTCATTTAATATGGATTCAAAATTTTTGTAGAATATGCGCTCACACTTGTTGTCACCATTTAGAGCGATGTATTGGTCGCATAGCGAATTCATGGACTTCCACTTTGTGGCAAACAGGTCGCTGACGATGCGGTTATGTTCCTCTTCGCGCTTTCCAGCCTCATGCACCAATGATTGGTTTTCCGATTCTACGCGCATGGAATGTTCCCTCATCGTAGTTAGCATCGATAGATTACTTTCGATTTCCTTTTTCTTTGATCTCAACTTTGAGTAGAATAGAGCCAAAATCAGCGCTACAATTACAATTGCAGTCACGGAAATCCCGATGATGATATGGTTCTTGCGTATGGACACCTCATGCTCCTCCTCGGCCTTCTGACTGTAAAAGTCGCTCTCGACACCCCTGATAGACTCTTTTAGTAGACTGTCAGCAAGCGCTGATTGCATCATTATAATAGTGTCTGTAAGTGAGGTGGCATATTTGTAATCGCCCTTTGCTTTAGCTCGTTTGTAGAGAGCGTATGTTAAATGAAGTCGAGCCTCATTGTTTGTTGTATTCTGACGGAGTTTAAAAAGTAAGGCTTCAGTCTCTAAAGAGCACGCATTATTCCCGTTTTCTATCCATGACTTTTCAATTACATTAGAGATTTTATTGAGCTCCCCGTCATAATTTTCTAAAGCAACGTAATCATCTGAAGTTATCTTATCTGACCGTTTTAGCTTTATGTTAGTTGTTCTAACCGCTGATTTAATATAATTAATTAGTTGAAGGTCATCGGGCATATCTTTTTGGGTAACTTCTAATATAGAATCTAATAGAATTATTGCTTGATCCGCTTTATTTGAAAAAGCATATCTTGTAGCCAAATCTGCTATGGCAAACCTCTCCGAATCAATTTTACCAACTTTTTTATAATTGCGTATTGTTTCTTTTGAAAATAAAATAGATTGCTCAGAGGTATATGTATTATAGAATATATCACCGATATCAGTAGATGACAAAAATTGAAAATATGTTATTAAACATCTGA
>QLIP01030396.1_pt1 | contig 23643 bp, 13 predicted proteins | sample 1769771 | NCBI WGS metagenome assembly QLIP01 (sample SAMN09428762, study PRJNA476227) | Gut metagenome, whole genome shotgun sequencing project. | isolation source: cecum | host: Rhizomys sinensis | place: China: Jinsha town of Minqing, Fujian Province | collected 2013-09-23 | reverse complement strand
TTTCTTACCCTTGCAGAGCTCGGCGAGTGTGGTCTGCTTGCCATCGTAGAGAGTGCCGCTGAATGCGGGCACTGCATCGCCGGGGTGGCCGAGCGGATAGAGCTCCTCGGCAACCATCTTGCCATAGTAGCTGTTCTTGGCACCAGGGCCGAGAGCCTCGTATTCCTTACGATTGTCCGGGGCAAGATACGAGAGTAACGCAATCATCATCATCGGCCCCCAGGCGTTGTCCTTGTTGTCGAGTACCACCTTGCGGTAATTTGCGTTCAAGTCCTCAAACATCTTATGCTCTTCAGCCTGCATAGCCTGATAGTCGGCCGACTTGCGCACCGAGTCGATCACGGCAGGATTCTGACCCTCTTTCATGAATACTGCATGAACATGTGCATATTTTTTCTGAAGAGCGCTGAAACGTGCGTCGATAGCCTCTCTTCCCGACATGAGCTGATTAAACTTATCGGTGGAAGGTGAATTGCTAACCTTTACATCCTTGAAATTGTACAGTACCTTGCCATCACGCTCGCTGGTTCCGATAACCTTGCCATCAACCTTGACCTGCTCGCCATTGATTGTAACGAACTTCAACGAACCATAATTGTTTTTAACAACCATAAGGAAACCACGCACTTCGGGGGCCTCACCCTTGAAAGTGAATTTTCCCTTCTTAACCACTACTTCTCCCACGGGAGTCTGGTCAACGTGCGAAAGGGGGAAAAACTGCAACACGGCATTCTCAGGCAATCCGGCGATGTTTCCGGTAACAGTAAACCCGTTATTGCTACCCTGACAGCTGAAGCCTGCCACCGCCAACAACATCACTAAAAATGCAAAGATCTTTTTCATAATTTTGCGATATGTGTTTATTGAATAAGATTTCATCTAATAAAAATAGAGGGTGCGAAGCATGGTGCTCCGCACCCCATAAGGTTATTACTTAGAATTCTGCTGGATAGAACCATTGCCCGGATTCTTGATAGCACCAGCGGGGAAAACCATGGTCCACATATGAGAATCGGCTTTGAGGGTAAGCTCCTTACCGTCCACAGTCTTTTTCAAATCACGAACAAGCACACCTTCCCTGTTCAGACGCTTCATATCGATGAAGGGAACTAACGACATAATCATCATATTGTCCTTCGACATCATGATCTTGCCAAGAGCATCCTTGAGGTCCGAAGCAGAAAGGTCGGCATAAACCTCAGTGCTGATATGATTCTTGCGCACCTTATTAAGCACCTGCATGGCTTCGGCAATCTTGCCGGCACGAGCAAGACACTCAGCCTTGATATAGTACATTTCAACAGTGCGGATACCCATCTTGTTGAAGTAACCGTTAAGCATGCCTGCTCCGTAGTTGTCAACACCAGTGGTATAGAATTTCCAGCGCACCTTGAGGTGATTATCACCCTCTTCGAACTTTGACATGCGAGCCTCGGGAATATGCTTCTCATTGCTTGCATAGTTGGGCGAATTGTCGCCGTGACGCATAAGGATAGTCTCCACACTTGCATGGCCAAGAGGCGAAGTCATACGAGAATAATTCTTGGGATCATCAAGCACTTTCTTGTTTGACTCATAAAGTGCGTTCCAGTCAACAAGACCATTCTTTTCCTTAAGCACGGTCTCTGCCTCGGCAAGCGCTTTGTCATACATCCCCATCGAAAGGTATACCTTCGCCAGCACGGCGTGTGCCGCAGTTTTGTCGGGGTGCAGCACGCTGGGCGACTTGGCGGGGAGATCGGCAATCGATGCGTTCACATCATCCACAATCATCTTGTAGATAAAACCTACGCTTTCCTGTTTATAGGGTGCATCGGTATCAGCGCTGTAGATTACCGGCACACCGAGGGTAGCATCGGCTGTCTTGGCATCGTACACGTTGGCGTAGTAGTTTACAAGGTTATAGTAGCTATAAGCACGGAGCACCTTGCAGTATGCAACAAGTTCCTTGCGCTGAGCCTCAGTGCACTCAGTCATTTTGGGTGCGTTCTCAATCAAAAGATTGAAGTTTGAGATACCCGAGTAGCTGTTATAGTAGAAGCTCTCGTCTGCCTTGTTGAGAAGCACACGGTCAGCGCTCTCATTCCACATATAATTGGCAGCGCTAAGATTAAGACCAGTAGTGGCAGCCTTGTTCATCTGCACATTGTTGAGCAGGTAATTGACCTCATAGATAGGGCTCTGATGAAGTCCGTACTCATCGCAAAGCAGCGGAGCGAAATCAGCATAGGTTTTCGGAATTTTCTTCCCCTTAGGGAAAACATCCAGATAATCATCGCAGGAAGTGAGCATACCGACACTGCACATTACTGTAGCGATCAGAGCTCCTTTCGCTATATTCTTGAAAATTTTCATTGTTATGTCTGTTTTAGAAATCAACGTTGAGAGAGAACACTAAATTGGGATTGTTGTAACCGCCAAGGAAATATTTCACATCCTTGTTGGCACAGAGCGTAAACACATTTTCCATACCTGCCATAACGCGCACATTCTTCATATACACTGCAGATGCCCACTGCTTGGGAAGCTCGTAGGAGAGCGATATGTTGCGCATGCGGAAGTTATCAGCCTTCACTACTGTTGCCGACGAGCGGATATACATATTCTCGTTATCCCAACCATAGGTGGGTGTCTCAGCAGTGTTGATGCGGGGAATATCAGTGATTTTCTCATCGCCCGGTTTCTGCCAGCGGTTTGCAATCTCTGTGCTTACCCAACCTCCATATCCGCCCCAGAGGGGAAGGTTGCTGTTGCGCATCATGTGGCCGCCTTCATAGAGGAAGAGCATGGAGAGTGTGAAATTGCGATAGCGGAGCGAAGAACCAATCGAACCGGTAGTAATAGGAGTGGAAGAACCCAGGTACTGAGCATCCTGTACCTTTGAAGGCTGCATACCTTCCACGATGTTGCCTTCGGCATCGTATACGCGGGGAGCACCCTTGTCACTAAGACCGGCCCACTTAAAGCCATAAATGGCATTGTAGGGGACACCTACGCGAGGATAAGCTTCGGGGTAGTCAAACTGAAGGAAGAGCGCCGGAGCCTCCACATTCACAAAGTCAACGTTATTCTTGTTGTAGCCTAAAGTTCCGTTCACAGTCCATGTCCAGTCGCGGTCGGTATATGCTACACCATTAAGGGTGAGTTCGACACCGCGGTTGGTCATCTTACCGTTGTTGATAACAAACGTATTGAATCCATACCCTTCAGTGGGCACACCATTGGAATTGGCAAGCAGGTCCACACCGCGTTTGTTGTAAAATTCAACCACACCGTTGATGCGATTGTTGAACATTGCGAATTCAAGACCGGTGTTGAAGGTATAAGTCTTTTCCCAACGGAGGCTCGGGTTGGGACGGTTACCTACACTTGCCTGAGGGAGGGACACCTTGTTGTTGGTGCCATAATACATGGTGAGGTAAGGAGCCGACAGCTTGGCAATGTTACCACCAATACCGTACGAAGTACGAAGCTTGAGCATATTAAGCCACTCGATACCCTTCAGGAATTCTTCGTTGTCCAGACGCCATGCAGCACCAATGGACCAGATGGGACGCTTCTGATATTTCGAGCCTGAAGCATAGAGGTTTGTACGGTCCCAACGGATAGAACCGGTGAGCATGTATTTACCCTGATAATCGTAAGCTGCGTTGCCGTAATAAGAGATAAAGCGGTTGAGCAACTCCCACTCCTTGGCGAAATTATCGGCTGTCATCATACCCCAGCTCCACACACCGCCACCGGCATTGAGTGCCTTTTGGTCGAGAAGTGTATATGTAAGAAGCTCAGGATCATAATTGTAGAGAGTATAGTTATTGTAGAGGTTCTTGTTTTCAATCATTTCAAAACCAGCGAGAGCCGTTACACGATGATCCTCGGCAAATGTCTTGTTAAAATCAAGCTGAGCACGGAAGTTATAATTGTCGGCACCATTGTACTGACGCTTATATATATTACCATAGGGAAGATTGAACTGAGCCACGCCATTATTATTCACAGCATACTGGTTCACCATATTGCGCACAGTTACCGATTGTTTATCCTGCAGCGTGGAATATTCATATTTACCCTTCTCATACTGGAACTGGGTGGTGAAACGCAACCAGTCAGTAAACATCACATTGAAGCGTGCGTATGTACGAGCTCCGAAGTCATTGCGCTTATCAAAGCCGTAGTTAAGCTCTTCGAAGGGATTGATATCCAGATTGTAAAGATTATAGGTAGAAATTGTTTTCAGTTGCGATGCTCCGTAACGATCCTCCTGGCGAGAGATATAGGGATTCTCGGGAGTACCAAGAGTGCTGTAAGGAGTGGTTTCAAAACCGGGGCTCCAGAGGTCGGCCAGACGCGACTCTCCCTTCTTGAAATTCACGAACAATCCGGCATCAAATGTGAGCCAGGAAGTGAGTTTGAGAGAGTTCTGCATCGAAAGACCCAGAGAATTATCTGAGTTTCCTACAGTGGAACTGCGATTGTCGCGGAAGGACATTGAAGCTGTGAATGAATTCTTGTCATTGGCATTCGAGATACGAACGTTGTACTGCTGATATACAGGATTCTGGCGGCCGTACTTGTCAACTTCATCCACAAAGCGATAGCCCTGCGATGCATAGTTGGCAAGAGCCTTATCCACTTCGGCCTGTGTCATAAGCCCGGCAGCCCCCATGAGCAGTGTTTTCATACCAGGCATGGTATACTGCATATTCTCGAGCGTGGTCTGGGCATAGTCCTGTGCACCATCCCCCTTAAGATAGGGATTATCCTTGGCCCATTCCTTTTCAAGACCGATAATAGTGGCTGCATCGGCATAGCGACCTGTGTACGTTTTATATTTCTGTGTAGTGAGGTTCATCTGCACTGAAACATCAGTCTTTCCTTTCTGAGCTCGCTTGGTAGTGATAACCACTACGCCGTTGGCAGCACGTGCACCATAGATAGATGTGGCTGCGGCATCCTTGAGCACTGTGATGCTCTCGATATCCTCTACGTTGAGATCGGGGGTAGAGTCGGTCCAGTTTCCATAACCATCGTTGGTGGTTTTCTCAACTGGGAAACCATCGATTACATAGAGCGGAGTAGTAACACCGTTCATTGAGGTGACACCGCGGAGTTTTCCGGCATTGAAACCTGCAACGTGCCCTTCGAGAAGGTCGCTGACTGAGGAGATACGCTGCTCCTTCATGTCGTCGGCATTGATTTTGGCAAACGAACCGGTGGCACGCTCCTTGGAAAGTGTCTGATAACCGGTCACCACTACCTCGTCGAGCGACTCGGTAGAGGGTGTCATCTGTACACGGAGTTCTCCATTATTGTCCACGGTGAGGGTCTGCGGCTTGTAACCCACAAAAGAAACCACCACCGACTTTGAAGTGTCGTCGATATCAAATGTGAAGTGACCCTGATGGTCCACCATTACTGCGCGGGGTGAGTTGTTTTTGTTCACCGGCACTTCGCGCACTGTTGCGCCGGCAAGGGGCTGACCGTTCTCGTCAAGAACGATACCCGACACTTTTCGGGCTTCGGCACCAGTCACGGCAGCCACGGCGAGTGCGGCTGCCACAAAGGTACGCTTCCGAAACTTGAGAAAATCTTTATTCATGAGACTTGATTTATTTGGAATCAGAAACATGAGGAAAGGGGGTAAACACTACCCCGAGGACCCTCATGGGAACGATTCTAAGGTTATAGGTTTTTTTCGGTTGCTAACTTACTAAAAATACCTTATAACCTGCAAGAATGAAATTATTCATATTCGGAAAATTGCCAAATCTGCAATTCGAATAACCGCAACAGCAATCGTTTTTCCGTATCTATATTTGGAAACTGCAACATTTTGTTCACATTTCCTAAGACCCCATCAAGATCTGTCAGACCCTGAGGGGAGGGTATATTTCATAAAAAAACGGAGCCTTAAGCTCCGTTATTATATCATGATACCATGGTTTATATTTTTTACACCTAATTTAAGAGACGTTTAAACCGATTGTTACGGTAATTGTGCCGCGGGGTCGATTCGCAGCCACGGATTCGAGCCGCAGCCGCGGGTTCGAGCCGCAGTCGGGCTATATCTGCTTTACCTTTTTGCGGAAGGAGGCAGGGGTCATACCGGTCTCTTCCTTGAATTTAACATAGAAAGTGGCTATGGAGGAGTACCCTATCTCCTGCGCCAGCGTCTTCAGCGGTACGGTGTTGGCAGGGTCCGAGAGCACGCGGATAGCCTCGCGAATGCGCAGTGCGTTGACATATGCCGGGAAGTTGACACCATATAGACGGTTTACCATTCGCGATACATATGTGCGGTTGGTGCCTAAGAGGCGCGACACCTTTTCCTTGCTTATTTCGGGGTCGCAATAGACTGCGGGGTCCGACATCAGCGCTTCGAAACGGCCGCGCAACTCGTGTAATATCTGGTCGACATCCTTGTCGGACACATCGGGGTTATCGACATCAAAATCAACATCCTCGTCCTGGTTATCACTGATGTCATCGTCCATATCGGAATTTTGGGATGAGGGAGTCGCTGTCGCTTCACCCGTTTCGACAACATTATCCTGTGTCGTATCCGTAATGCCACTTGCGGACGATTCTATTATATGGTCGGTTACACCTCCACCGGTTTGCTGAGTCGACAGGTCGGTAATCCTGGTTTCCAGCTCCTTGATGGTGGTGCGTAGCACCCCCTCCTGGCGCGCCCAGTCCGAAGCCTGACGCACAATGGCGGCATAAAGACGGCTCTTGCGACGATAGAGCAGAAAGATACCGATACCGCCACCGAGCACTATCAGCACCACCGCGGCAAGTATCCACACCATCTGCCGCTCCCGCTCCATCTCGGCAGTACGCGCCGTAAGCAGATATTCGGCACGTTCTGCATCGTAACGGCTGCGCAGCGACTCGATGAGCCGGCTGCTGTCCTTGAGTTTACGCTCCACCTCGTCGGCGGCAATCTTGTGGCGCAGCTGCGCGGCTTCGGCGGTTTTCCCTCTCTTTTCGAGCAGGGCCACCAGATTTTCGACCACATCCTTCCTGCCTACCTGCGCTATATTGTCACCCATCATCCCATAAGCCTGTCGCAACAGTCGCTCGGCCTGCTCCAGTCGGTTCTCTTTCTGATAGATATTCGACAGATACAGGTATGTGGCATACTGCGACCGCTCTTTGCCACCCAGCTTCAGGGCTTCCTGAAAGTAACTCTTGGAGCGTTCGTAGTCACCGAGATGCCAGTAAAGTTGTCCGTAGGTGGAATAGATATCGGTCTCGTCGTGCATCTGGTTGGCGTGCATCAGCGTCTCCGCCTCCTCCAGATATTTCTGAGCCTGTTGGAAATCCTTGTTGCGTACCAGCTGTTTAGCCGAGGTGATGGCACCCATATACTGCAACCTGCCGTCCCCCAGTTTCTTGCCGCGGTTGTAACACTCCATCGAGTATCGCAACCCATTGGGGTCGTCATATATCAGGTAGTTGACACCAACATTAACAAGGAGCAGGGAGTGGAGCCGCTCGTTTTTAGAGCGCTTGGCAGCCTCGATACCAGCAAACAGATATTTTAACGACTGCACATAGTCGTTCTCCTTATTCATATAATACACCCCCATCCCGTTGTAGACCGAAGCAAGCGCCGAGTCATTCTTGGCTTCGCGACACAGTTTCTCAGCTTCAAGCATATACTGATATGCATTCCCGGCGGTGTCGCTATTCATTATCCCCTGCCCCAGAATGATTCTGCCATAGATGGCAGCTTCGTTACCGCGTGCACTCTGATCATATTCAGCAGGATTCAGCAGCTTTTTCCCCACAGCCACCGCCTCTGCCATATCGTTGCGGTTCAGGGCCGCCATGCCGCGTTCACGCATTTCGGACACACTTCTCCCCGCATCATTACGCACCGCAGAATTCTTGTTGCCTCTGCAAGATGCCAACAAGCCTACTGATATAAATATAGCAAGAAGTAATCGTTTCATATCGCAAAACTAATAAAAAATGTTATCATCTGCTAATAATTTATATAAAAAATCATCATTATATACCGTTTTGTATATATAGTTAGACAAAAATTCTCCCCGGCGAGTACGCTTTGCCACGTACTACACCGGGGAGAACCCACATATACTCTACTTCTAATCTTTCACGCTTTTTTAGTCATTAGTCGGTAGTCATTAGCTCGTCGATTTTGGCGGCAAGCTCTTTGCCGCGGAGGTTCTCGACTACGAGGCGGCCGTTGCCATCGACAATATAAGTGGTCGGCACCGAGAATACCTGATATTTCTTTGCTATCGACTTGTCGGTGTCACATAGGTTATGCCATACCAGGGCCTCTTTATCGACGGTCTCTCTCCACTGCGCTTCGCTCTCGGCAATCGATATGCTTACAATATCAAAACCGTTGGTGTGATGCTTGTTGTAGATTGCCTTGATGTTGGGAATCTCCGTTATACAGGGTTTGCACCACGATGCCCAGAAATCGATAAGCAGATATTTCTTACCCTTGCAGAGCTGAGCCAAAGTTACAGGCTTCCCGTCAATCAGTTTGCCAGTAAATGCAGGGACAGCATCGCCGGGGCACCCCACGGGGTAGAGTTCTGCCTTAACCTGCTTTCCGTAATAGCTATTTTTAGCAGCATCAGAAAGCGACTCATAGATGGCACGGGTTTCGGGTGTGAAATACGAAAGTTGAGCAATCATAATAAGCGGACCCCAGAATGAATCACCGTTTTCTTTAACGGTTCTTGCTAATACTTTATCGGCATCAGCACAAATCTGCTGTTCTTCGGCCTGCATATTACGATAGTCTGCCGTCTTCATTGCCGAGTCCATCACAGCCGGATTCTGCCCGTCGGTGGCTAATATCCGATGAATCTCAGCATACTTGCTATGCAGCTCATTGATACGATTGTCGAGGGTTCTCCTCCCTGCCATAAGTTTATTAAACTTGTCGGTAGTAGGTGAGCCCAAAACCTTAACACCCGAGAAATTATAAAAAATCTTGCCGTCCCGCTCCTGTGTACCGGTAACTTTGCCGTCAATTTTTATATCTTCTCCGTTTGCCACCATAAAGCGAAGCGAACCATAATTGTTTTTTACCACCATTAAAAGTCCGCGAGGCTCAGGCACGTTGCCGCTGAAAGTAAACTGACCATTCTTTACCACGGCCTCACCTATGGGTTCCTGAGTTAAATGAGATAGTGGATAAAACACCACCACCGCATTGTCAGGAATACCATCAATATGCCCCTGCAGTTTGTAGCCGGCACTCCCGCCGTTACAACTTATTTCGGCAAAGAAAATTATTGCAAGCAGGGATGCGATTATCCCGCTTATCAATTTTTTGTTCAGTTTACCAAAAGCAGCTTTCATAATATCAATCAAAAAACAGAATTATCACTGAGCCATCAGCTCGTCGATTTTCTTGGTAAGCGCTTCGCCACGCAGGTTTTCGCCTACGAGTCGACCCTGACCGTCGACAATATACATTGTGGGCACTGACGATACATGATACTTCTGTGCAATAGATTTGTCGGTGTCGCGGAGGTTGGGCCATACAAGCTCTTCCTTCTCAACGGCCTTGAGCCATGCATTCTCGTTTTCGTCGATCGATACACTCACGATATCAAAACCGTTGGCTTTGTGCTTGTCGTAGATAGCTTTGATGTTGGGAATCTCCTTGCGGCAGGGTTTGCACCATGATGCCCAAAAATCGATAAGCACATATTTCTTACCCTTGCAGAGTTCGGCGAGCGAAGTGGCTGTGCCGTCTGACAGCTTACCTGCAAATGCGGGGACAGCATCACCGGGTTTGCCGAGAGGGTAAATCTCATCGTGCACAAGCTTGCCATAGTAGCTGTTTTTGGCAGCATCGCTGAGAGACTCGTACATGGGGCGCTCGTTGGCGGTAAGATAAGCCATATTAGAAATCATAAGAAGGGGAGCCCAGAACGAATCACGATTATCCTCGATCATCTTTCGGAAGTTGACCCCATTGTTTTTGAAGATTTCACGTTCCTCTTCCTGAAGTGCCTTGAAATCTGACGACTTCATCACCGAGTCGATACGCTCGCGGGGGGCACCGTCGGTGTTGAGGATATCCATGATATGCTTATACTTGGCACGAGCAGCATTCATCTTGCGATCTGTTTCGCGACGGGGAGCCATAAAGGCGTTGAACTTGTCGGTAGTCGGCGAGCCGGTCACGGTCAGATTGCTAAGAGAATACTGACGCTTTCCGTCGCGAGCTTCGGTAGAAGGAGCCTTCCCCGAGATTTTGATATTCTCACCGTCGTTGACCATAAAGTAAAGCGAACCGTAATTGTTCTTCACAATCATAATGAGTCCGCGGGGTTCGGAGGCCTCACCATTGAATGTGAACTTACCGTTTTTAACCACAGTTTCACCCACCGGATTAAACGAACCGTGTCCCATCGGGAAGAATTGAAGAACTGTACCGTTAGGAATCCCTGAAACCTGACCGGTTACTGTGTACCCCTTGGTAGCTGCCATGCAGTTGATGCCGCAAAGCGTAAGCAACAAAAGCAAAAGTGTGTATACTCTTTTCATGCCTTAATTATTTATTACAAGTGTGTGTATTAGATATAAGATTTTATTTGAATAACAGGGTGCGCTACGAATTTGCACCGCGCACCCTGTTGTGTTGATTATTAAAAGTTCTGTTCTATAGTACCGTTACCGGGAGTCTTAACGGCTGCACCGGGGAAGGCCATGTTCCACATCTTGGAGTCGGGAGCAAGTGTGTAGGTCTTGCCATCGTATACCTTGGTAAGCGAGCGCTTGAGCTGACCTTCGGCATTGAGGCGCTTCATATCCATGAAGGGAACCATGGTCATAATCATCTCGTTATCCTTAACCGCGATAATCTTTGCAAGAGCATCCTTGGCATCGGTAGCGGTCAGGTCGGCATACTTCTCGGGGAGCACACGTGTCTTGCGAACCTTGTTCAGAACATCCATACCCTCTTTCACCTTGCCGGTGCGGGCGAGACACTCAGCCTTGATCAGGTATACCTCGGTGGTGGTGAGACCGGCAGTGTTATGATAACCGTTGATCTGTCCCCAGTAGTAGGTATCCTGGTTAACTGTACGGAGTTTCCAACGAACCTTGAATTTGGTATCGCCATCCTCAAACTTGGCGGCACGCTCCACGGGCATGTTCCATTCACTGCGGCTCATATTGGTGTTCTGTGTGGAACGATGGAACAGGGTTTCGTTATAATTGTAACCAACCGGACTGAGCACATTTGTAAATGTGTTGGGATCGTCAACCTTAGCCTTGTTGGCAGTGTAGTATGCATTCCAGTCGAAGAGATCCCCCTTGGCGGCAAGCACAGTTTCAGCTTCCTTGAGGGCCTCGGCATACTTACCCATGTTTAGATACACACGCGAAAGCATTGCATGCACTGCAGCGGCATTGGGGTGAAGCACGTTGGGGCTCTTGGCGGGCACTGTCTTCAACACATCTGTAAGTTCAGCCACGATAAAATCGTAGAGCTTCCCGACGCTCCACTGCGAGTGGGGAGCCATAACCTCGGAGCTGAGGATTACGGGCACACCGCGGGCATCCTTATTCTTAAGGTAAGCATCGGCATAGTATGTAACAAGTACATGGTAGCTGTATGCACGGAGTGCACGGGCATATGCCACAGTTTCTGCCTTCTGCTCGGCAGTGGCATTCTCGGAGCTGGGAATCATATCGATAAGGAGGTTGTAGGCTCCGATTCCCGAATAGTGTGAATCGTAGAACGATTCATTGCCGTCGAGAAGTTTTGCACGGTCGGCACCCTCGTTCCACATATAGATGGCCTTTGTGTATGTATCGCCGGCAAGACTGTTCTTTTCCAGATAGCGGTCGTTGAGCAGATAGAACGCGTTGGAGCAATCGGTGTAGCAGTAGCCATACTCATAGTTGAGCAGCGGAGCGAGGTCCGAATAATTTTTGGGATTCTTCTCACCTTTCACCGGAAGCTCGTTGAGATAGTCGTCGCAAGAGGTCATCGACACCGCTGCAATCGCCACTGCAGCCACGCCGAGCATGCGCTTGCAGCTTCTCATATTTATATTCAGTTTCATTATATTCGTGTATTTAGGAGAGGATTAGAAATTAAAGTTGAGAGAGAACACATAGTTGGGGTTGTTGTATCCACCCATGAGGAACTTCACATCCTTGTTGGCAATCATGAACACGTTTTCAAGACCTGCCTGGAGGTAGAGGTTGCTGACATGAACCTGCTTGAGGAGCGAAGCGGGGACATTGTAGCGGATCGATATGTTGCGGAGACGCACGTTTGAGGCATCGAGCAAGCGAACCGACGACATATTGTACATCGAGGCATAGGCACCGTTGTAAAGCGGATTCTCAGACGAGATGTAGCGGGGGATATCGGTGTTGGCTTCGTCGCCAGGCTTCATCCAGCGGTTGGCAATATCGGGGTTCACCTCGCTTGAATATGAATTCCAGAACTTGGTGCTGGTGTCGCGCATCAGGTGACCACCTTCGTAAAGGAAGAGCATTGAGAGTGTCCAGTCCTTGTAGCGGAGGTTAGAACCGAAAGCACCGTTCCATACGGGGACTGAGGTTCCGTAGCTCTTCACATCCTCAACCTGTGTGGGAGTCTTGTTGGTAAGCAGATTACCCTGAGCGTCTTTAAGCTGCGGAGTACCCTCCTTGCTCAGACCGGCCCATTCATAAGCATAGATTGCATTATAGGAGTTGCCTATGCGGGGATAAGCCTCGGGATAGTCAAAGAGCATGCCGGTGCTGGGAGCATCGGTGCCTACGTAGTCAACGGTATTCTTGTTGTAACCGAATGTACCGTTGAGGCTCCAGTCCCAATCACGGTCGCGGTAAACAGAACCGTTGAGAGTAAGTTCGACACCGCGGTTGGTCATCTCACCCACGTTGAGCTTACTTGTCATCAGACCGTAACCTTCGGTACAGTTACCCTTTACGGTTGCAATAAGGTCGGTACCCTTCTTGTTGTAGACTTCAAACGAACCATTGAGTCGACCCTGGAACATTGAGAACTCGGCACCAAGGTTGAGGGTAGTGGTCTTTTCCCAGCGGAGCGAGGGATTAGGACGGTTCTTAACCCAGCACATGGGGAGATTTAAGTTATTGTTGGTGTTGAACCAGAGCGAGAGGTAGGGAGCCTGCAGCTTGGAGATGTTACCACCGATACCGTAAGAGGCGCGGAGCTTGAGCATATTGATCCACTGAACGTCGCGGAGGAATTCCTCACGGTCCAGACGCCAGCCGGCACCTACCGACCAGATAGGATTCTTCTGATACTTGGAGCCCGAAGCATAGAGGTTGGTGCGGTCCCAACGGATGCTGGCATTGAGCATGTACTTGTCGTCGTAGGCATAGGCACCGTTGGCATAGTACGATACGAAGCGGTTCAGAATCTCCTTGTTGAGAGCGATATCAGTGTCGTTGAGCATATTGAAGGGGCCCATTGCGTAACCATAGGTATTCTGGTCAATCTTGGCATACTTCAATGTTTCGGGATCGTAGTTATAATAGAACACACCGTTGTAAGTGTTCTTGCGCTCAATAAGTTCGGCACCAGCCATGGCTGTTACATCGTGCTTCTCGGCAAAAAGCTTGTGGTAGTCGAGCTGTGCACGGAAGTTGTATGCATAGTCGGAGTTGATTTCTGTGTGGTAGATATTACCGTAGGGGATGTTGAAATTAACGGTAGATCCATTGGGCACAGCATAACCGTTGATGAGGTTACGAACATAGTATGATTCCTTATCCTTCAGCTGGTTCTGACGGTAGGTGCTGGTCTCATACTGGAACTGTGTATTGAACTTCAGACCATCCATGATGTTGAAGATCAGACGTCCGTATGTACGGTTGGTAACGTCGATGTTCTTGATGAGGCTAAGCCCCATCTCCTTCATCGGGTCGATGTCAAGGTTATAGAGGTTGCTGTAGGTGCTGAAGAGCGACATCGTCGACTTGTTGAGGCGATCTGCCATCTTGTTCACATAGGGGTTGCCGTTATCATCAAACAGCGACGAATAGGTGTTGACAGTGTAGCCTGGAGCCCAGATGCTGAAAGTCTGGCTCTGACCGTTGCCGTATTCAATGAATGTGCCGACATCGAAAGTAAGCCATGATGTAACCTTCATTGTATTCTGAAGATTCACACCGAATTTTTGGTTGTTAGAATACTTGCTGCTCAGCTGGTTGTGGCGGTAAGAAAGCGATGCATTGAAGTTGTTGTTGCTTGTAGCCGACGACACGCGCATGTTGTACTGCTGATAGAGGGGATTCTCCATTGCGTGCTTGTCCACATCCTCGTACCACTTGTACCCTCTGCCGGCAAGCTGGTTCAGACGCGCATCAACCTGGCTCTTGGACATAGCACCGGTATAGCCGCGAAGGATGGCACGGATACCCTCCGACGAGTAGGTCTGGTTGTCAAGAAGGTTCTGAGCATACTTGGCTGCATTGGCACCTGTAAGGTTGGGGTTCTGAGCAGCCCATTCCTTTTCAAGACCAATAAACTCTTCCGAGCCAATATATGCACCGGTATATGTCTTATAGGGCTGGAAAGTTATAGATGCCGAACCGTTGACTGTTACCTTACCCTTCTCTCCCTTCTTGGTGGTGATTACAATCACACCGTTGGCGGCACGTGCACCATAGATAGAGGTGGCGGCGGCATCCTTAAGCACTGTGATGCTTTCGATATCCTCCATGTTGAGGTCGGGGGTAGATTCGTCCCATGAGTTGTAACCGTTGAATTTGGTCTTTTCTACCGGGAAACCATCGATTACATAAAGCGGAGTAGCCACACCATTGAGTGTGGAAACACCACGCAGCTGACCTTTGTTGAAACCTGCCACGTGACCCTCGAGAAGGTCGGTAACTGTAGCCAGACGCTGACCGCTGATTTTTTCGGAATCAATCTTTGCGAATGAACCGGTGGCACGCTCCTTGGAAAGTGTCTGATAACCGGTCACCACTACCTCGTCGAGCGACTCGGTAGAGGGTGTCATCTGTACACGGAGTTCTCCATTCTTGTCCACGGTGAGTGTCTGCGGATTGTAACCCACAAATGAAACCACCACCTGCTTTGAGGTGTCGTCGATGTCAAATGTGAAGTGACCTTGATGGTCCACCATGATGGCACGCGCTGAATTCTTCTTGTTCACCGGCACTTCGCGCACTGTGGCGCCGGCAAGAGGCTGACCGTTCTCGTCAAGAACGATGCCATGCACTTTTCGGGCTTCGGCACCGGTCACGGCCGCTACAGCGAGGGCTGCAGCAACCAGGGTGCGTTTCCGAATTTTAAATTTTTTGTTGTTCATGAAAAGTTGGTATTTGAATCTTGTTATTATGTCTGTACCTGTTCAAGATTCTAAGGTTAACGTTTATTCAAATAAGCAAAATAATAACGAAAGGTTTCCAAAAATGGCTCATTTAAATCATCTGTTGTGATTTCGGATGCTAACTAACAAAAATTGTCAATACTTTGCAAGTATAAATTTTTATGAATTCATAAATTTGCCGTTATCAGAACCGTTTTTAACGCTACAATAATTAAATTTTCGATTCAATATTTCACATTTATTAAAAAAATCATTTTCGGGCATAAAAAATTGAGGTATCAACATTGCTGTTTTTGATACCTCAATCTCCAAATTTGAAATATTTTTAGCCGTTTCGGCAACCGAACCGAGACCGAAATGCACCCCACTTTGACAAAAATGGATGGATGTGGAGGGTGTCTTAATGGGGAGACAGAGCCTTAGACTTCTGGCGGAATGCCGCCGGCGTCATGCCGGTTTCCTCCTTGAACTTGGCATAGAAGGTGGTCATCGACGAGTTGCTCCGCTTTCTTTATATCCCCTGCTTTGGAATAGATATTGGCAAGATAATGGTATGGCAGGTACTCGTAATTAAGACCATTGTTATAATTGTCCACAAAATAATCAAAGGGGGCTTACCGTCCGAAAGCCCCCTTTTTTATATTTTAATCTTATTTCAAAACTGCCGGTTATCAGCGTTCTGCCTCAACCTCCTCGGTGGTCAACGGTATTTTCTTGCCAAGACGGCGGGCGCCATCCTCGGTGATGAGGTAGTCTTCTTCGTTGCGGATACCGCCGAAGTCGCGCCACTTGTCGAGTTCGTCGTAGTTCAGGAATTCGGCAAAGCGCTTTTCACCCTTCCAGAGGTCGATGAGCTCGGGGATGAAATACACGCCGGGTTCGATGGTAAGCACAAATCCGGGCTCGAGTTCGCGTGCCAGACGGAGTGACTTGCGACCGAACTGTGTGCTCTTGGGTTTGCCGCCGTAACCTACGTAAACCTCGCCAAGGTTCTCCATGTCATGCACATCGAGCCCCATCATGTGACCAAGTCCGCAGGGCATGAACATGGCATGCGCTCCGGCTGCCACGGCATCCTTCGGATCCCCCTTGAGGATACCGAGACCTTTCATGGCGTCGCAGATTATCTCTACCGATTTCTCATATACATCCAGGAATTTAACCCCGGGGCGAAGCATCTCGACTGCTCCGCGGTGCGATGCCACCTGCACGTCATAAATCAGTTTCTGACGGTCGGTAAATTTCTTTCCGGCGCAGATGGTGCTCGACATGTCGCCGGCATAACCCATCGTGGTTTCGGCACCGGCATCTACCAGCACCATGTCGCCGGGCTTGATGATGTTGCCATGATAGTGGTTATGGAGTGTCTGACCGTTGACGGTGCAGATAGTGGGGAACGACAGCTGGCAGTTGCGGCTCTTGGCGGCATCCTCAATCATGGCTGCCACCTGATACTCGTAAAGCCCCTCGCGGACACCGCGGATGGCGGCAAGGTGCATCTCGGCGGTTACGTCGGCTGCCTTCTCGATTTCGGCAACCTCCTCGGCGCTCTTGTGGTTACGCATATCAACCACGGCGGTGATGAAGTCCACCGACGGAGCTTCGGCACCAGGGAGCACACCGAGCAGGTGCTGCAATTTCAGTTTGTGCTCAGGGCGGTAGCTGGGGAGATAGTGAACGCGGCCGCGACCCTCTGCCTTAAGGAGATAGTCCTTGAGTTCGGAGGTGGGGCGCACGTCGGTGACGCCAACCATGGCTGCCTTTTCGTGGAGGGTGGGCTGGTTACCCATCCACACGATATGGTCAATGGTGAGTTCGTCGCCAAAGATAATGTCGCGGTCGTTGTCAACATCGATTACGGCAGTCAGACCGTCGAACGACAGTCCGAAATAATAAAGGAATGTGGAATCCTGACGGAAATGGTAGGTATTGTCGGCATAGTTGCACGGAGCCTCATCATTGCCGAGGAAAAGAGCCACACCGCTGCCAAGCTTCTGTTTGAGCTCGGCACGACGCTGCATATAAGTTTCTTTGCTAAACATGGAGTTATTGTATTTTAATTAACATATTCTATTTCAAGTCCGACCCGTCAGACCTGTCAGACCCGTCCGACCTGTCAGACCCGTCCGACCTGTCCGACCTGTAAGACCCGTCAGACCCGTCCGACCCGTCAGACCTGTCAGACCCGTCAGACCTGTCAGACCCGTCAGACCCGTCAGACCTGTCAGACCTGTCAGACCCGTCAGACCCGTCCGACTCCGTCAGAGACTAGTCGGACCAGGCCCTTGTCCGAAGCGGTAATTTTTTCGTGCATTATACATTTGCTCTCTAATTCCGCCGTTTTCAAGAAACTGTTTCTGTTGGGCTTCAATTAGGCGCCGCAACATAAACGTAGCCTGATTTATCAACGTTATGCACATATTGCAATACTCCTCGGTGGAAAATCGATGAGCGTATTTCAAGGGATCAGCCAAAAAATCGTCACCTTTCAGATATTCCCTCAACGCAACTGAGCGTGGATGTGCTTTGTCCCAAATCGGAAGCGACCTATGTCGCAAATGGTCCTCATAATCGAGCAAAAGTTCTTCAAGCGAAGCCTTTGCCACATTAGTAAGCTTGATTTCGGTTTCACGCGAAGTCGTAGAAGCAACGCTTCCTTCTGCTATATTCTGGCGACCCGATCGGGCAGCCTGTTCAACCTGGTCGCGAGTACGACTACCGACACGAACTTCCTTTGCTGCAAACAGCACAGTCAAATCGTAGATAATCTCGGTCAACTTAAAAACTCGAAGATTACGATAGCCGCCACCTTGTTTCAAAAAACCACCCATAACTGATTAGTTAGATAATTAATAACGCTGATTTATTCTCTGGACTCGTCAGACCTGTCAGACCTGTCAGACCTGTCGGACTCGTCGGACTCGTCAGACCTGTCGGACCTGTCGGACTCGTCAGACCAGTCGGACCAGTCGGACTCGTCAGACCCGTCAGACCCGTCAGACTCGTCAGACCCGTCAGACCCGTCAGACCCGTCGGACCCGCCGGACTCCGGTCTCACAAATTTAGGAAAATATTTAGGGGGATGCAATAAAATATTAGTAAATTTGCACAAATTTTTGCAATTACACAATTAACACAATATGACTCAGAACAAACCATCGGCATGGCCCGCACACTTGGCTATGCTGGTTGCAAATATGGGGTGGGGAATCATGTCCCCGATTACCAAGGATGTAATGATGAGCGGCGAGGTGTCCCCGCTGGCTCTGTCGGGGATTCGCATCACCGGCGGTGCCCTGCTCTACCTTATTTTCTCATTCCTGCTCCCCGCATCGATGGAAACTCGCCAGAAAATCGAGCGACACGACTGGTGGAAACTCGTGGTCTGTTCACTGCTAATTGTGAGTTGCAATCAGGCACTGTTCATCCTCGGCATCGGACTCACCAACCCTGTCGACTCGTCGGTGATGAGCTCCATGACCCCGATTATGACCATGATTCTGGCGGCTATATTCCTACGCTTCCCCATGACATGGCTCAAGGTGTTTGGTGTGATTATCGGTATGGTGGGTGTCACCATGCTGGTGTGGGGGACACCGGTGAGCGAGGTTGCCCCCAACCCGCTGCTTGGCAACCTGCTCTGTCTTGCGGCACAGGGTTGCGCGGCGGTATACTACATAGCATTCAGCGGCATTATAGAGCGCTATTCCCCCTACACGCTGATGAAATGGCTGTTTTTTATCTCGGTGGTGACCTACGTACCGTTCTGCCTCCCCGAGATTCTGAAAATCGACTTCGCCCAACTTCCGGTTGCCATCTGGCTTGAGCTGGCATATATCATAGTGGTAGCCACCTTTATCGGGTATATGCTTATCCCCTTCTCGCAGAAGCGACTCAAGCCGACGGTGGTGAGCATGTACAGCTACCTTCAGCCGGTCTTTGCCGCCGTGGCGGCACTGCTGCTCGGCATCGGAGGGTTCGGACCTATCAAAATTGCTGCTACCGCTCTTATCTTTATCGGTATCTACATAGTGAACCGCAGCCGATAACGTTAGTTGTTAGTCATTAGTCGTTAGTCATTAGTCGTTAGCGCTAACGCCAGGGAGTGGCGATGGCGCAGAGCTGTCTCCTGTGGGGCTTTGCCCCGGTTCGCCCTATGTGCTCACACAGGACAAAAAACGGACCCTAAATTTTAGGGGGGCTTAGCTATTTAGGCTCTCGAGCTCCACGATATGGTTGATGAGGGCGAAAATGGTGAGACCTGCCGGTGAGTGAATGTCGAGTTTGGCCGATATATTGCGGCGGTGGGTGGCAACGGTATGAGCCGAAATAAACAGTTCGTCGGCAATCTCCTTGTTGCTCTTACCCTTGACAAGTGCCCGGATTATATCCTTTTCGCGCTCGCTAAGCAGGTCGGCGGGGGAGCTTGACGGCTCCTTGTGGTTATTGTCATCCTCACTGTCCGAGCCGGCGGGATAGAGGTCGGCAAGTTCTGCTTCCAGTCGCTCAACGGCGGGTATAAAAAGGTCGTTCTCCACCTCAAAGTGCGACACCAGATCCTTTTCGCACATTATGATATCAAACAGTGTGGCACTCAGGCGTCCGTCGTCACGTTTCTTGTAGTGATAGATAAAGATATTCTTGAGTTCGTCGAGTTTTTGCGACATGCTTTCGTGATTCCCCCCGTAGGTCGAAATGCGGAAGTCCGGGTCGGGGCGACGCTCCAACAGCCGCTCGGCATACTTAAAAATCACATCGTTTTCGTGCTCCATGTGATGTCTCACCTCCTTGACATAGTCGTCATAGAAGCGGATAAGAAGAAATGAAGCCTCGTCCGAATGGGTATAATTGATGGCCTCAATCATGTGATGCCTAATTTTGGGGAAAGTAATATCGAAAAATGAGGTGTGTGCCCGCTTCAGATAGTCCATCAGCTGCGGAAGCTCGATATTTTCGGGTGCATAGGGTTTGCCGCAAAGCAGATTGCTCACGGCAAGGAAGGTGCCGGTGTCGACTCCGGCCTGCTTGCAGACCTCACCGATCGATGCGTCGCCAAAGCCGAATGGGATGGCAAAACGAGAGATTACCGGAAGCATCACGTTGTGAGTCTCGATAAGCTCCTTCATGGTCGATGCGGGGGTGTAGGGTTGTGGGACAGACATGCCTTAATATTTTTTAACCGACTACAAATGTAACACAATTTTCGCAAGTTAGATTGAAATAAACCCCTAAAATTTAAGGGGGAAATCCCCGATATGTTAAAATAAGGAGATTTTTTAGTAATTTTGCATATAAATTCCCGCTATTTAGTGTTTATATAAAAATAATCAACTGATACAATTATGAAAGTAATGAGAACTCTCGCACTTGCTGTTATTGCCGGTGCACTCCTTCTGGGGCAGACTGCTTGCTCTTCGTTTACCAACCTTGGTAAGGGCGCTTTGATTGGTGGTGCCGGTGGTACTGGTGTTGGTGCCGGTATCGGTGCTCTGATCGGTGGTAAGAAAGGTGCCGCTATCGGTGCTGCCGTTGGTGCTGCTGTAGGTTCAAGTGCCGGTATGCTCATCGGCAAGAAGATGGACGACCAGAAGAAGCAGCTGGAACAGGAACTCGCCAACAAGGCCAAGGTAGAGGAAATGACCGACTCCAACGGTTTGAAGGCTATCCGCGTTACATTTGAAGGTGGTATCCTCTTCCCCACTGCCAAGTACACCCTCAACGCTCAGGCAAAGAAGGACCTTACAAGCTTTGCTCAGTCACTCAAGGAGAACCCCGACACTGACGTTAAGATTATCGGTTATACCGATGATACTGGCAAGATGGCTTTCAACAAGAAGCTCTCTGAAGAACGTGCAAACTCAGTGATGAACTATATCCTCAACCAGGGTATCTCTTCAACCCGTCTGTCAGCTCTCGGCATCCCGATGGCCGACTATGTAGCCAGCAACGCCACTGCCGAAGGTCGCGCACAGAACCGCCGCGTTGAAATCTACATCTCTGCAAACAAGACTATGATTGAAAAGGCCGAAAACGGCACGCTTCAGTAATTCATAATGCATAATGCATAATGCATAATTAAGGCTGCGCACTGATTTAGTGCGCAGCCTTTTTTTTATCTGCATTTAATTCTGAATTAAGCAAATGCGTTAGCTTAATTATGCATTATGCATTATGCATTATGAATTATGCATTATGCATTAGCTTAATTATGCATTATGAATTATGCATTATGAATTATCAGAAATTTTCTGCCTTGAGCTCGAAGTATGCCTGCGGATGGGCGCAAACCGGGCAGAGCTCGGGTGCCTTCTGACCGAAGTGGATGTGTCCGCAGTTGGTGCAGATCCATACCATGTCACCTTCGCGCGAGAATACAAGACCGTTTTCGATATTGGCAAGAAGCTTCTTATAGCGCATTTCGTGCTGACGCTCAATTTCACCTACCATTGTGAAGAGATTGGCAATATGGTCAAAACCCTCCTCGCGAGCTGTCTTGGCAAACTCGTCGTACATCTCGGTCCACTCGTAGTTTTCGCCGGCTGCAGCATCCTTAAGATTCTGTACGGTGTCGGCTACACCGTTGTGAAGAAGCTTATACCACAGTTTTGCATGCTCCTTCTCGTTGGCTGCAGTCTCCTCAAAGATAGCGGCTATCTGGTTGTATCCATCCTTCTTGGCCTTTGAAGCGTAGTAGGTGTACTTATTGCGGGCCATTGACTCACCGGCAAATGCAGCCTGGAGGTTGGCCTCTGTCTTGGTCCCTTTTAGATTCTTTTCCATAACTATAGTTTATTGTGGTTTATATAATTGTATCAGGGCATAACGGGTTAATACGCCACAAATATAACAATAATATTTGTATTTGAACCTTTCATAATACCTTTTTTTGATTATTGAGTGGGGATGGCTACCCCGCTATTTACCTATTTCAAGGTATTTCACGCCTGTGGTATTAGTTGTAATTTTGCATCACAAAAAGCACACAAACCACATGAGCCATAGATTAAATATATATTCAATTATCCTTTTCGGTTCGGTTCTGGTGGCGGGCATACAGACTGCTTCGGCAAAACGCCCGCACCACCGCCGCACCAAAATCCACCCCGACACCACTCTGACACAACTCGATGCCCTGGTTGTGACCGCCAAGAGTTCGGACCGCACCCGTCGCTCGGCATTCAACGCTACATCTGTGTCTACCAAATCGCTAAAAGCCACTTCCCGTTCGCTCAGCGATGCGCTGGGGAAGGCACCGGGGATGAAACTGCGTGCCACCGGCGGCGAAGGCTCCGACCTGGCTGTTTCAATGGATGGATTCAACGGCAAGCATGTTAAGATATTTATCGACGGTGTCCCTCAAGAGGGGGACAACGGGACTATGGCACTCAATAACCTGCCGGCAAACTTTGCCGACCGCATTGAGGTGTACCGCGGTGTTGTGCCTGTTCGCTTCGGGGCGGACGCAATCGGCGGTGCCATCAATATCGTTACCCCTAAGAACCGCAAGCGTCTGTTCACAAACGCATCATACACCGTCGGCTCGTTTAACACCCACAAAGGGAACGTGACCGTGGGGCAGAACTTCGACTCGGGGTTCAAATACGAATTAAACCTCCACGGCAACTGGAGCGACAACAACTACAAGATTCAAACTCCGGTCGAGGATTTCAACACCGGTGCCATCAATAAGCGCAATAAGGAAACCGTGACCCGCTTCAACGATGCTTTCGGCGCTTTCTCCGTATCGGCCAAAGCCGGGGTCACCGACAAAAAGTTTGCCGACCGCCTACTCTTCGGCATCAAATACTCAAACATATACAAGGAGATTCAAACCGGTGTGCGCCAGGAAATAGTGTATGGCGAAAAGCACCGTCGCGCTGCGTCGTTCTCTCCGTCGATAGAATACTCCAAGCGTGACCTGTTTATCGACGGCCTGCAGGGGGACCTCAACCTTCGCTACCGCCGCAATTCGGTTATAAACATTGACACCGCCACTCGCAAATACAACTGGCGGGGGGAGACGGCTCCTCTCAACTCGGCCGGCGAACAGTCGCTGCTACATTCAAAAGCGGTCAACGATAACTACACCGCTACCGCCACCCTCACCTACCGCTGGCGCGATGCCCACACGGTGACTGTCAACAATCTCTTCAATGCATTCCGCCGCATCAACCACAACCTCCTCACCACACCGGCGAGCACCGACCAATTTGCCAAAACCACCAGCAAGGATATCGTGGGACTCTCCTATCTATACTCCCCCGACAGCCGTCTCAACCTCACAGCCTTTGCC
>QLIP01007515.1_pt1 | contig 23813 bp, 27 predicted proteins | sample 1769771 | NCBI WGS metagenome assembly QLIP01 (sample SAMN09428762, study PRJNA476227) | Gut metagenome, whole genome shotgun sequencing project. | isolation source: cecum | host: Rhizomys sinensis | place: China: Jinsha town of Minqing, Fujian Province | collected 2013-09-23 | reverse complement strand
CGGGAATGCCCGCGTATTTGGCTAAATCAATTACCGGCACCAAGACGCCGCGCAAGCTCACCATTCCTTCCACGGAAGAAGGCATTTCTGGTGCGGCGGTAATCACCGGCGTGCGCATCACCTCACGCACTTTGAAAACGTTGATTCCGTAAGTTTCACGGCGATTGGTGCGCGGGTCCATTCCCAAAAAAAACAAGAGAATTTCCAATTTGTTGGTCCCAGCCAACTTGGTGCGCGCGTCAATACTTTTGAGTAAGTCCGACATTCCAATCCCCTTGAATGGATTATTAAAAAATAAGAATGGCTTAGTTTAATACAATCCCGCTTTTTTCAAAAATTTTTCATTTTTCCACGCTCGCTGACTTATTTTTTTGAAAATTTTTGGAGGTTGACCGCGGAAAAAAACCGACACTTTCAAAGTGTCGGTTTTTGTGTTTTCAAAATAAGGTTTTACATCCGTTCAAAGATAGCGGCAATGCCTTGTCCGCCCCCAATGCACATTGTGGCTAAGCCGTATTTACCATTGATTCTTTGCAATTCGTAAATGGCTTTGGTTGCCACAAACGCGCCCGTGCAGCCCACCGGGTGACCCAAGGCAATGGCGCCCCCGTTGGGGTTGGTTTTGGCGGGGTCAAAGCCCAATTCTTTTGCCACGGCACACGCTTGCGCGGCAAAAGCTTCATTGGCTTCAATCACATCAATTTGGTCTAAGCTTAACCCGGCTTTTTTCAACGCCAAGCGCACCGCTGGAACAGGACCAATGCCCATAATTTCGTGGGGCACGCCCGCCACAGCGTAAGAAACCAAACGCGCCATCGGTTTTTGTCCAGCGGCTTTGGCGGCATCAGCGGATGCCAACACAAAGAAGGCTGCGCCATCGTTTAAGCTGGACGCATTCCCCGCGGTGACCGTTCCGTCTTTTTTGAAGGCGGGTTTCATTTTCGCCAAAGATTCCATTGTGACTTCTTTGGGATTTTCATCCACATTGAACACCACTTCGCCTTTGCGGGTTTTCAAGGTGATATCCACAATTTGCGATTTGAAATGACCCGCTTTGATGGCGGCGGCAGCGCGCGTTTGCGAGGTATAAGCGCATTCGTCTTGCATTTGGCGGGTGATGCCGTATTTTTCCGCCACGTTTTCCGCGGTGATGCCCATATGCCCCACGCCAAAGGGGTCGGTGATTACGGAAACCATTCCGTCATAAGCTTCAACGGCGTTCATCCGTGCACCCCAACGTAAAGAAGGCAACATATACGCGGCGCGCGTCATCGATTCCACGCCCCCACCGATACCATATTGCACTTCGCCCAACATAATTTGTTGCGCGGTGGTCACAATGGCTTGCAAACCAGAAGAGCACAAACGATTGACCGCCATTGCGATGGAATTGTTTTCATCGCAGCCCGCCAACACGGACGCCACGCGCGCCACATAGGGGTAACGTTTATCGGTAGGCATTGTGTTGCCCACGGTGACGTATTCAATGGCTTTGGGGTCTACGCCAGAACGGGCGATGGCTTCTTTCATCACCATCCCGCCCAATTCGCAGGGTTCAAGGTCTTTCAAAGAGCCGCCATAAGCGCCAATGGCAGAACGCACCGCGCTTAACACCACAACTTCTTTACTCATATGTATCTCCTAAAACATTAAAAAATACTTCGCCACTTCTAAGCAAAGCAAAACCAACGCACAGGAAAGCCAGAGCAAAAACACCCGACCGACCAAGCTTTCCCCTTGCAAGAGGCTTTCTACGCCACATTCCTTAGAAGCGGACAACGCTGCAAAACCGCTTTGTTCAACAATGGAAGTCGGTAAGGCGGATTTTAAACCAAATTGAGACGATGTTGAAAATGCCGGTTCAAAATTCCCCATCAAAGCAAAAGAAAAAGCCGTCAAACGCGCGGGGATATAATCCACATAGCGAAAAAGGCGCGCGCACAATAAATTAAGTTGCGATTCTTTTTCAGTCGTTTTTTGGGAAAGCTGAAAGAGCAAGGCGTAAAAAAACGCGCCACTTGCCCCAAACAACACAAAAAAGAAAAAAGGCGCAAAAAAATGCACGTGTGCGTGAATGAGAGCGCTTTTTAAGGTGCGTGAGCTCAATTCTTCCACACTAAGGCAGGCGGCATCTTCACCGGTAAAGCGCGCGTGCTCATCCTTGGCGCTTTCCAAACGCTGGGTGGATAAATCCTTCAACATTCTTAAAAAATGGCGGTAATAGGGAAAAAAATCCATCGCCATCCACAACACAAAAACGTTGAAAACCAAGGCAACCCAAAAGCTCAAATGAATCACCCAAAAATTGAAAAGCGCCAATAAGAAAAGAGGGGAAAGTGCCACACCAAGAGTGAACCAGGCGTCTTGTTGCTTGCCACTTTCAAAGCGCACAAAAAGCCACGCCTGCCACTTTGCCAAGGTGGGGGAAAGGTGAAAGGAAAAACAATGCGCCAACACCACCGTTAACACAAAAGATAGAAAGCTCATTTTTTAAAAGGATGGGGGTTAAAAGAGTTTCAAAGATAGCACAAAGCGGCGGTAAAAAAAGAAGCGTCATTCCTCGCTGCGCGAAGAATCTCTTCAAATGAAAACGGTAAAAAAAAAAAGAATCGTCATTCTGAGCGCAGCGAAGAATCTCGGGGTTTTTCCACGGTGAACCTTGGAAAATTTTAAAAAAATAGTGCGTTCACCGTGGAAAAAGGCAAAAAAAACGTTTGACCCAAGTCAAACGTTTTTGAAGGAAGAACAAGCTGTTGTGGCTTAACCCAAGGTTTTTAAATTGGCGATGATTTCCGCCACCACCGGTTGGGCATCGCCATAAACCATTCGGCAATTTTCCCTGTAAAACAAAGCGTTTTCAATGCCGGAATAGCCCGTGCCTTTGCCGCGTTTGATCACCAACACGTTTTGCGCCAATTCGGCATCCAAAATCGGCATTCCGTAAATGGGGGAGGTTTTGTTTTCCTTGGCGGCAGGGTTGACCACATCGTTTGCGCCAATCACCAACGCCACGTCCGTTTGCGCAAACTCAGGGTTGATTTCGTCCAAATCAAAGATTTTGTCGTAAGGCACGCCCGCTTCCGCCAGCAAAACGTTCATATGCCCGGGCATACGCCCCGCCACAGGGTGAATGGCAAATTTCACTTCCACGCCGGCGTTTTCTAAAAGTTCCGTCATCTCCCAAATTTTGTGCTGCGCTTTGGCAACCGCCATTCCATAACCCGGAACGATGATGACCTTCCCCGCGTAACGCATTAAGGCGGCGGCATCCATTGCTCCGGATTCTTTCATTGTGCCTTCAATTTTGGTTTCTTCCCCATTTTCAGAACCCATTGGCACAAACAAAATGTTTGCAAGAGAGCGATTCATCGCTTTTGCCATCAACACGGTTAAAAGCGAACCGGCTGCGCCCACCACAATACCAGCGATGATCAGCGCAGGGTTTCCCAACACATAACCTTCAAAGCCCACCGCTAAGCCGGTGAAGGCGTTGAAAAGCGAAATCACCACGGGCATATCTGCGCCCCCAATGGGCACGGTGGCGATGAAGCCCAAACCCAGCGCCAAAGCAAAGAACACCAAAATCACAAAGGCAAAGGGCACTTTTTGAAGCACCAAAACCAAACCAAAGAGGATGGATAAAATCAGCAAGGTGATGTTCATTGCGTTTTGGTAAGGCATACGTGGCGTTTTTTTCATCACGCCTTGCAATTTTGCCCACGCCACGCACGAACCGGAAAACGATACCGAACCAATGAACGCGCCCAAGACCGCCAAAATCATCACGGAAACAGAAGGCGTGTGCCCTTTTGCAAATTCAATGGCAGCAATGGCAGCCGCTGCGCCACCACCCATACCATTATAAATAGCGACCATTTGCGGCATATCCGTCATTGCCACTTTTTTGCCGGAAATCCACGCGACCGTCCCGCCGATGAGTAACGCCAAAACCATCCAAAAGCGGTTGTGTAAATCGGGGTAAAACAAGGTGGCAAACACCGCCAAGAGCATTCCCACCCCCGCCCAGACAATGCCTTTTCGCGCCGTCACGGGGGAGCTCATCCCTTTTAAACCGAAGATAAAGAGCAAGGCGGCCACAAACCACGCCGCTTGCACGCAAAATAAACCTGAGCTTTGGGCAACCATTTTAGGAATCCTTTTTCTTAAACATCGCCAACATTCTTTCGGTCACCACGTAACCGCCCGCGGCATTGGCCGCACCCAAGGCAACCGCAAAAAAACCGATAAAGGTTTGGGTGAAGGTTTCTGCCTGCCCCAACATAATCATTGCGCCCACCACTACCACGCCGTGAATGAAGTTTGAACCCGACATCAAGGGCGTGTGCAAAATCACCGGCACTTTGGCAATGATTTCATAACCGGTGAAGGCCGCCAGCATAAAAATATACACCGCCGCCAAACCGCTTATTCCCACAACAGAATATTCCATTCTTAAACTCCCAAAACAGTTTTAACCAAGGCGTGCTTGACTTCGCCTTCTTTACATAAGAGCGAACCTGCAATCACTTCGTCTTCCCAATCTATTGTCAAATTGCCTTCTTTAATAAACGGGGAAAGGAAGTTGTATAAATTTTTGGCAAACAATTCTGATGCGTGCGCGGGCATTCGTGAAGGTAAATTCAAGGGTCCCGCAATCACCACATTGTGCGCAATGATTTCTTTACCCGCTTGGGTGAGCGCGCAATTGCCGCCGGTTTCTGCCGCCATATCCACAATGACCGCGCCGTGCTTCATCCGTTTGACCATCTCTTCTGTCACAATCACGGGCGCTTTTTTGCCCGGAACGGCGGCGGTGGTGATCACCACATCCGCTGCGGCAACGGCTTTGGCTAATTTTTCCGCTTGTTGTTTTTTTTCGTCCTCGGTCAGTTCGCGCGCATAACCGCCCGCACCATCGGCGGAAACGCCGGTATCCACAAATTTTGCGCCCAAAGATTCCACTTGTTCTTTGGCAGCAGCGCGCACGTCATAACCTTCCACCATTGCGCCCAAACGCTTACACGTGGCAATGGCTTGTAAGCCCGCCACCCCTGCGCCAATCACCAAGGCACGGGAAGGGCGCATTGTGCCTGCCGCTGTGGTGAGCATTGGGAAAAATTTCGCATTCAACGCCGCAGCAATCAAAGCGCATTCATAACCAGAACACGCGCCTTGGGAAGAAAGCGCGTCCATACTTTGTGCGCGCGAAATGCGGGGCAACAATTCCAAGGCAAAGGCGGTGATTTTTTTGTCATTCAACGCTTTTAAGCGTTCTTTGTCTTCAAAAGGCTTCAACATCCCCGCCAACACAATGCCTTCGGGCATTTGGTTGATTTCCTCTAAATTAGGAGGCGTCACACGCAAAATCAAGCCTGCGTTGGCGTAAGTTTGGGACAAATCTTCTGTGATTTTGATTTCAGGGTAGTCGCCATCTGTAAAATTGCTTTGCACGCCGGCGGATTTTTCAAATTGAATTGCCGCGCCCAAAGCCATAAATTTTTTTGCCGTTTCCGGCACCAAGGCAACACGACGTTCGCCGCTTAAACGCTCTTTGGCGATGGCGATAGTCAGGCTCATTCTTTACTCCTTTTGCTTAAAAGTCCTTTATTCTTGCAAACAAAAGACGAAAAATCAAAAAAAATCCGCGCAGAATTTTGCCACAATTTAAAATTTTGTTCTTGTGTTGAACTGTAACTTTTTGGAGAAAAAAGAATGTTTACCGTGGAAAAACCCCAAAACGGCGAAAAAATCACCCCGCACAAAACGCCCGATTGTCCCATCATTCCTTTTATTGAAGGCGATGGCATTGGGGTGGACATCACCCCCGTGATGAAAAAAGTTGTGGATGCCGCCGTCCACAAAGCCTATGGCAAAGAGCGCCGCATTGTGTGGTTGGAAGTTTTTGCCGGAGAGAAAGCCCAAAAGCTTTATGGCGAATGGTTTCCCCAAGAAACCTTAGATTTATTAAAAGAATACCGCGTCTCCATTAAAGGACCGATGACCACGCCCGTGGGCGGGGGCATTCGCTCTTTAAACGTGATGTTGCGCCAAAGCTTAGATTTATACCAATGCGTGCGCCCGGTGCGCTATTTTAACGGCGTGCCCTCCCCTTTAAAACAACCAGAAAATGTGGATATGGTGATTTTCCGTGAAAATACCGAAGACATTTACGCGGGCATTGAATGGGCGGCAAAAACAGAAGAATCTCAAAAAATCATCCGTTTTTTACAAGAAACAATGCAGGTTTCCAAAATCCGTTTCCCCAAAACAAGCGGCATCGGCATCAAGCCCGTTTCCATTGAAGGCACACAACGCTTGGTGCGTGCCGCGATTACCTACGCCTTAAAAAACAATCGGCAATCGGTGACCATTGTGCACAAAGGCAACATTATGAAATACACCGAAGGCTTATTCCGCGATGTGGCTTACCAACTTGCCCAAGAAGAATTTGGCGCAAAATTTATAGAAAACGCGGAGTGTCACATCCAACAGAACGGAAAAAATTTGCTCATCAAAGACGCCATTGCGGACAATTTTTTACAGCAAATTTTGTTGCGTCCCAAGGAATATGATGTCATCGCCACCACCAATTTGAATGGGGATTACATTTCCGATGCCTTAGCGGCGCAAGTGGGCGGCATTGGCATTGCCCCGGGCGCAAACATTTCAGACGATTACGCTTGCTTTGAAGCCACGCACGGCACTGCGCCCAAATACGCGGGGCAAAATAAGGTCAATCCGGGGTCTTTGATTTTGAGCGCAGAGATGATGCTGCGTCACTTAGGCTGGGTGGAAGCCGCAGATTTGGTGATCTCCGCGATGGAAAAAACCATTCTTTCTAAGACGGTGACTTACGATTTTGCGCGCTTAATGGAAAACGCCACGGAAGTTTCCACTTCTGGCTTTGGCGATGCGCTCATTCAAAATATGGAAAAGGCTTAGTTTCAAAAGCCCCAAAACGTCAAAAAGCGTCATTCTGAGCTTTGCGTGAGCAAAGCGAAGAATCTCAACTATAAAAAATTGTCATTCTGAGCGAAGCGAAGAATCTCCTGCACAAAAACCGAGATTCTTCGCCTGACGGCTCAGAATGACGTTATTTTTTGGGGTGAGATTCTTCGCTCGCTTGCGCGAGCTCAGAATGACGTTATTTTTTGGAATGGCGGAAAAGATTTTCCACGGTGAACGGGAATTTTTTTAGAAAAAATAGTGCGTTCACCGTGGAAAAAGTTTAATCATTTTGCCTCAATGTTTTTAAGCGTTCTTGGGCGGTTTGGGCAGCGGGGGTTTTGGGGTAGCGCTTGGAAAGTTCTTGCAAAGAGCGTTTGGCGCTCCCCATATTCCCCAATTCCTGCTGGCATAAAGCAATCGCCAACCACGCCTCGGGCGCTTCCGTAGAATCCGCATAGCGTTCAATGACCACTTGGTGCGCGGCGATGGCTTTGGCGCACTGCCCTTGCGCGTAAAAACTTGTGCCCAACCAATAATGCGCTTTGGCGCTTTGCGCGCTGTTGGGAAATTGGCGCACGAATTTTTGAAAGCCCTCCGCGGCTTTGGCGTAACGCTCGGCTTTGAAGGCTTCTAAGGAAGAATCGTATAGTGCGGTTTCACCTCCCCCACCCAAAGAAGGCGAAGGAGAAGGCGCGCTGGGGGAAGGCGTATTCGTTTCCGGCGTGCCTTCAAAACGGCGTAAGCGCGCATCCAAATCCAAATAAAGGTCTTGTTGACGTTTTTTGGCTTGTTCCAATTCATAACGCAAACTTTCCACCTGCCCGCGCAATTTTGCCAATTCATCGGCTTGTTCTTGCAATTGATTGGAAAATTCCAATAAAGAATCCGTTTGTTGGGCAAAACGGTTCTCGGCTTCTTTTTTGGCTTCATTTGCCAAGCGGCGCGCTTCTTGATCATCAAACAAGCCCGCCCAAGCATTGAAAGCGCAAAAAAACGCAAAAAGAAAAGCAACACAACGCATTTTAAAATTCTCCTAAACCAGAAGGCGCGCGGTAAAGTAAATCGGCTCTTCTGTTTTCCGCCCACGCGGCTTCATTGTGCCCCAAGGCGCGCGGTTTTTCTTTGCCCAAGGAAACCGATTCCAATTGCGATTCCGCCACCCCCAGCAACAAAAAGACGCGGGCAACGGCGTTGGCGCGTTTTTGTCCCAAGGATAAATTGTATTCGCTGCTGCCGCGCTCATCGGTGTTGCCTTGAATCAGCATTAAATAGTTGGGATTTTCTTTTAAAAACTTGGCGTGTTCCGCCAAAAGCGCGCGGTATTCTTCCCGCACTTCGTATCGGTCTAAATCAAAATAAATGCTGCGCTCCGATAAAACGCTCTCTGCACTGCTCAACACCAAAGGTAAGCCGTTGGCATCTAAGCCGGATGAGGGGCGCGCGCCTTCTCCCCTATTTTCTACCGGCGTTTGCACGGAAGTGCTTGCGCACGCACTCAACACCAAAGCCAACACCCCACACCAAAAACGATTTTTCATTTTTCTTCCCCCTCTTTACCGAAAAGCGCCCCAAGCGGGTTCGCGAATATCGCCTGCGGTGGCGCTCAATCGCTGTTTCATTCTGCCGTCCGCTGAAACCATATTCAGCACGCCTTTGCCGTTTTCCACCGTGGCAAACACAATAAAACGGCTGTTGGGCGAAAAGGATGGCGATTCATCCTTGCCCCCGTTGTTTAAAATCTGCACTTGACCGGAAACCAAATCCAACACCGCCAACTGAAACTGCCCTTCCCTTCGGGTGATGAACGCCAAGGTTTTGCCATCGGGCGAAGGGCGCGGAGAAACATTGTAAGTGCCTTCAAAGGTCACGCGCTCCGCATTGCCACCGTTCGCGGGCATTTTGTAGATTTGCGGTTGTCCTCCACGGTCAGAGGTAAAAAAAATCCACGCGCCATCAGCTGAAAAGCGCGGTTCGGTATCAATGCCTCGGGAATGCGTTAAACGCGTTAAATCGCCGCCTTTGTCATTGACGGAATAAATTTGCGAATTGCCGTCTTTGGACAAAACAATTGCCAAGCGTTTGCCATCCGGAGAAAAGGCAGGTGCAGAGTTTGACCCCTTAAAATTTGCCAAAATCGCGCGCTCGCCCGTGTGCAAATTGTGGGTATAAATCACCGGTTTTTTCTTTTCAAAAGAAACATACGCCACACTTTGCCCATCTGGGGAAAAGGCAGGTGAAATGATGGGTTCAGTAGAAACCAAAGCGCTCACCGCGTTTTGACCGTCCGAATCGGCAATTTGCAGGCGATATTGCCCCGCTGATTTCACAATGTAGGCGATGCGCGTTGAAAAAATGCCTTTTTCGCCAATCAATTTTTCATAAACGGCATCGGCAATGTGGTGACCCAATAAGCGCGCTTGATCCGGCGCGGTTAATAAAGCTTTACTCAACACGGCAGAAGACTGCGCCACCTCGTGTAAGCGAAAGCGCACCACCAATTTATTGTTTTCGTCCAAGCCCAAGCTGCCCACCAATAAGGCATCCGCCCCGCTGTTTTTCAGTAAATCGTAATCCACCGCGGAATCAAAATCGTAAGAAACACCGGGGAGTTTCACTAAGCGGAATAACCCACTGCGTTTTAAATCGTTTTCAATGGTTTGAGTGAGCAAGGGCTCGTCAATCCCTTGGAAAGGGGTAAGGGCTAATGTGAGTTGCTGCGCGCCAGAGCCCGTGATTTCAATGGTCAATTGCGCAAAAGAGCACGCGCCCCAAGAAAGAAAACAGAAAAAAAGAAAGAGACGTTTCATCGGTTTAAAGGTATTAAAAAATCAACGCTTATTTTACGTTTAATCCCAAGGTCTGTATTCAATTGTTAAGATTCTTTCATAAAGCGCAGGATCATCGGGTTTGGGCAAAGGGGAAGATTTGTGAATGGCGCGCTGCACGGCGTTGTCCAAAACGGCAATGCCACTGGATTGGATTAAACGCACATTCACCACTTCGCCCGTGGGCAATTGGGTGACTTCCACAATTAAAGAAGGGTTGCTGCTTAAATTCGGGGGCAAAATCACGTTGCCTTTGATTTTTAAGCGGATTTTGTCAATATATTCTGCATTTTTTTGCGCCCTTAGTGCCGATTCACTCCCAGCAACGGCACGCAGCCCTTTTAAACGCGCGCGGCGCTCGGATTCCGCTATCTTTTTACGTTCCAATTCCGCTTGCCGTTTTTCTTCTTCCGCACGCTTTTTTTCTTCTATCAAACGTTCTTCTTCCCAGCGTTTTTCTTCCGCCAAACGTTTTTCTTCCTCTTTTCGTTTTTCTTCTTTAAGTTTTTCTTCCTGCCTGCGTTCTTCTTCTTTTAATTGTTCCTCCCTTTTTTTTCTTTCTTCTTCTTTGCGTTTTTTTTCTTCTTTTAAAGCAATCTCCGTGTCTATTTTGGGGCTTTCCTCTTTGGGGGGAGGAAGGGTTTTTTCAAGGGGTTTTTGAGCTTCTTTTTTTGGGGAAGGCGGGGGAAGAAAATCTTCCGCTGCCCACAAATCCACGGTCAACACCGTATTTTTTTCATTTTTCCACTGCACGCCCAAAATCAAAAACGCCAAAAGCACCAAATGCACCAAGGCGCTAAAAAAAAGGGCTTGCCAATTTTTGTTCATCGCTAACGCGTGCGCACCAACAAGCCCACTTTTTGAATGCGGGCGTTTTGTAAGGCTTCCATCACGGACAAAATTGCTTGGTATTTCACGTTTTTGTCCCCGGCAATCACCACGGCGCGCGGTTTTTCGGCTTGGGCATTTTGTAAAAACAGCACCAAATCTTTTAACAGAAAGGGAGTTTCTTTTTCGCTTTGCGTGCGGTCAATTAAGCTTAAAGTTTCATCTTCACGGATGATGATTTCAAAAGGAAACTCATTACTTTCCGGGGTTTGGGCAACGGAAGGCAAATCCACCTTCGCCGTGTTCATCATTGGGGCAGTGACCATAAAAATCACCAACAAAACCAACATCACGTCAATATAAGGCACCACGTTGATTTCATTATGCAAGCGGCGTTTTTTGGGCATTTTGGGCTTTCTTAACGCATTTGGCGTTGCAAAATGTTGGAAAATTCTTCCATAAAGGATTCATAGCGAATCGCCAAGCGGTCAATGTTGTGGGAAAAACGGTTATACGCCAACACGGCAGGGATAGCTGCAAATAAACCAATTGCCGTTGCCACCAAGGCTTCCGCAATGCCGGGCGCCACACTTGCCAAGGTGGCTTGCCCCACATTGGACAAGCCCCGGAAGGCGTGCATAATCCCCCAGACTGTGCCAAATAAGCCCACATAAGGCGAAACCGAGCCAGCAGAAGCCAAAAAGGACAAATGCGTTTCCAAAGAATCAATTTCGCGCTGGTAGGTGGCGGTCATTGCGCGCCGTGCGCCGCTCACCACATCCGAAGCATCCAAATTTTTTTGCCCACGCAATTTGGTAAATTCCCTAAACCCGGATTCAAAAATCCGCTCCAACGAACCCACACGGTGGCGTCCGCTGTTGGCGCTGCCGTAAAGTTGGTTCAAATCCCCGCCCGACCAAAATAAATTTTCAAAATCCGCGGTGTCTTTTTGCGAGGTTTTGATGGAAAACCATTTGACAAAAATGAAATACCACGAAAAAAAAGAAACCAACGCCAAGAGCACCATCACGCACTGCACCACGCCGCTGGCTTGTAAAACCAAATTAAAAATGGATAAATCTTGACTGACATTCATTCTTTTTCCCCGCAACTCAACGCCTGCCAAATATTTTGAGGAAGGGCGGTGGGTTTCATCACGCTCAATTTCACGCACACAATTTCCACCCTTGCCCAAAAGGAGGGTTTATCCGTAGGTAGCGCATTTTTCCACGTGATCGTTTGTTGAAAAATCAGGCGCGTTTTGGTTTTTTCTTCCAAATCCAAATGCACCAGCAATTCATCGTCCATTTTGGCGGATTTCAAAAACTTACCTTCAATTTTATGCACCACAAAGCACAAATCTTCGTTTTTCATCAAATCCACTTGCGCGTAACCCAAAGAGCGCAGCCATTCCGTGCGGCAACGTTCACAAAAGGAAAAATAATTGCTGTGGTAAACCACACCGCCGGCATCGGTATCTTCGTAATAAACGCGCACGGGCAAAGAAAACAAATGCATTCTTACCCTCCGTTTGCTTCTTTAAAGGCTTCCCAAGCCTGCCACGAATCCAAAAATTCCAACCAATGGTCATTGTTTTCTTTTTCATCCTCGGTTTTTTGGGTTAAAAACTCTTCCACCCTGCGCCATTCTTCTTTTTCCATCGCTTCGGTCAATTCACCGCGCATTTGACGAAAACGCAAAAAAAGCAAATAGGTGTTCAGCACATCCGTTTCGCAATATTGGCGAATTTCATCCGCCTTCCCTTTTTGCCAATAATGCCAAACATCCGCGCCATCCACGCCCAATTTCCCGGGAAAACCCAGCAATTTAGAAAGTTTATCCAAAGGCGCAAAGGCTTTGCCGTTGTAACACGCGAGCACGTCCATTAAATCCAAGTGGCGCAAATGGTAGCGGTGCAAATAGTTGTTCCACTTGAAATCATTGTTTCTTTCGCCCAAATCCCAATAGTGGGGAGCAGAAACGCTGTGCTTCATCGCGCGATAATGCAACACCGGCAAATCAAAACCGCCCCCGTTCCACGAAACAAGCTGCGGGTTATGGCGCTCCACTCCTTTAAAAAAGCGCGTGATGATTTCTTTTTCTGATTCTTTGGGAGAAAACAAGGAAAAGACTGTGAGCTGTTTTTCCGTGCGCACCACGGAAGATAAGCAAACGACCTTGTGTAAATAATGCGGTAAAAAATCGCTGCCGGTTTTGTCTTTTTGTTGGGCAAAGGCAAAGTCCGCTACGTCTTCTTCATCCATATCGGGTGAAAGTTCGTAGAGCGTGCGCAAGCCTTCAATATCCGGCACGGTTTCAATGTCAAAAACAAGATAATTCATTTTCCCCCAACTTGAAAAATCCACGGTCAACGCAAAATTTTTTTAAGTTCACCGTGGAAAAACATCAATACACTTCCGCGCGATTGTCCCGCAACAACAATTGCTCCACCAAGCGCGCAATGGGCACTTCTCCTTTTAAAGCCAGTGTCACTGCTTGGGAAATGGGCACTTCAATGTGGTGTTTTTGGGCTAAGTTCACCACTTCTTGGGCGGTAAACACCCCTTCTGCCACGTGATCCAAATTCGCCAAAATTTCTGTTAAAGAGAAGCCCTGCCCCAATTGCAAGCCCACTTGACGATTGCGGGATAAATCGCCCGTGCAGGTTAATAAAATATCGCCAATGCCCGATAAGCCCATAAAGGTTTCGCGTTTTGCCCCCAAGGCCACACCCAAGCGCGCAATTTCCGCAAGCCCGCGCGTAATCAAGGCGGCGCGCGTATTGTTGCCCATTTTTAAGCCATCGCAAATGCCGGTGGCAATCGCCAACACATTTTTGGTTGCCGCCCCCACTTCCACGCCGATTAAATCTTCATTGGCGTAAATGCGAAAACTTGGACGATGCAATTTCAGCGCCAATTCTTGCGCCAAATGGGGGCAGTTGGCGGCCATTGTCACCGCCGAGGGTTCGCCCGATGCAACTTCCTGCGCAAAGGAAGGTCCAGCCAACACCGCCGCGGGGTAGTCTCCCAACACTTCTTTTAAGACTTGGTGCGGCAACAAACTGCTCCCCGCTTCAAAGCCCTTGCACGCCCACAAAATGGGGGCGCTTGTTTGTTCTTTTTTTAAAATTTCCAAAGTGGGGCGCAAGCCAGCCGTGGGAGTGGCGATGAGGATTAAATCCACACCCCTTGAAGCTTCTGGAATGCTTTTTCTTAAAAAAACTGTTTCTGGGATGAAATAGCCTTTCAAAAAGCGCTTGTTTTCTCGGCTTTGGGCAATTTCTTCTAAAACTTCTTCTTCCCTACACCAAAAAAAAACGTGGTGGTCGTGCGCCAAATAAATTGCCAACGCCGTGCCCCAAGCGCCCCCGCCCAAAACTGCGATATTCATTTTGGGCTATGCTCTGGGTAAAGAATCATCATTTGCCGCGTTTTCCACGGTGGACTCCGATTTTTTTTCGGTTTTTTGTTTTTTTTCTAATTCCAAGCGTTCCATATACATCGCTTCAAAATTCACTGGCTGCAACAACAAAGGGGGAAAGCCCGCGCGCACAATGGCGTTGGAAATGACTTCCCGCGCAAAAGGAAACAACACCGTAGGGCACGTGATTGCCAAAACGCCTTCCATTTGATCTTGCGACACGTTTTCAATGCGAAACGCACCCGCTTGCCCCACTTCCACCAAAAAGGCAAGACTTTCTTTAACCATTGCTTTCACCGAAACCGTCAAAATCACTTCAAACCAATTGGGGTCGACTTGGCGGGCGGAAGAATGCAACTGCACGTTGATTTCAGGTTGATCTTGGCTTAAAAAAATTTCCGGGGCGTTGGGCGCTTCCACGGACAAATCTTTAATGTAGAGTTTTTCTACGGAAAATTTTCCTATTGCTTCGTTTTGCATTGTTTTGCTTTCTTTAAAAAAAATTTAATCGTTCAACAAAGGGGTGAGTTTGCCTTCTGCGTCCAACTTCGCCAAATCATCAAAACCGCCCACCCACGTTTTGCCAATCCAAATTTGGGGGACGGTTTTGCGGTTGGTTTTTTCCATCATTTCTTGGCGTTTTTCGGGTTCTAAATCCACGCGAATTTCAGTGATGGTGGAAAGTTCCACCCCTTTACTTTCCAATAATTTTTTCGCCCGCAAACAATAGGGGCACGTGCCGGTGGAATAAAGGGTCACGTTTTGCATTGTTCCTTCCTTTCTTTATGTTTTTGCTTTTTGTGTGGGGTGATTGGCGGAAAGCCACGAATCAAAGCCCCCCTCTAAATTATGCAATTTTTCAAAGCCCGCGCGTTTTAAAACAGCACAGGCTTTTTCTGCGCGAATGCCGGAGGCGCAATAAAGAATGAGCGGCGCGTTTTTGTAAGCTTCTAAACGTGCTGCTCCTTCCTTCATCAACACATCCAAAGGCACATTTTGCGCATTGGGAATGTGCTCTTTTTGAAACTCATCCAAAGAGCGTACATCAATAAAACGCGCATTTTCGCGGTTTAACAAAAAGGTGGCATCGGATGCATTCACCAATTTCCCCGCGCGCGGCTTAAAGGTTAAAAACATAAACGCGGTGAAACTCCCCACCACCACCGCGATGAGAAAAATATGCTGTTGAATAAACTCCACGGTTTCATCCTTTTTTTCCACGGTAAACCTTGATTTTTTTTATAAAAAAACAAGCGTTCACCGTGGAATTTTTAAAAATCAATCGCGCCTGCCTGCAAAGATCATCAATAACTCCAATAAGCGCATAAAAACCTTGTAGATATCCAAATAAACACCCATGGTCGCCACAACGTAATTCGTTTCTCCGCCCATCAACGCGGTTGATGTCATACGCAATGAGGAGAGAAAAAATGAGCAATAAGCCTACCGTGATGGCTAAGTGTAAAGCCGGCATTTGGAAAAAGAAGACATTCGCCAAAATCGCCAACAAAGCCACTATCAAGCTCGCAAACAAAAAACTGCCCCAAGAGGACAAATCGCGGTTGGGGTTGCTGCCAATAGCGGACATCACAAAGAAAATCGTTGCTGTTCCGCCGCCCGCTAAGGCGATCAGCTCTGCGCCGTTCGTAAAGTCCAACGCCGCTTGTAAGGAGACGGAAAGAAAGAGCCCCATATAAAAAGTGAGACCCAAAAGCGCAACAATGCCCCACACGCTGTTTTTGCATATCCGAATCACAACAAAAAAGGCAAGAAAGCTCACCAAAAACAACAACGCCCACAACAAGAAGGTAGCACCATTTCCGGAGTTAGCACTTTCCATAATAAAGGTAACAAGAAAAACAGGAAGATTCAAAAAAATGCCTAATCCTGCGCCCAATACGGTGGGCAGCATTGTGAGCGCCAAAAGCCGATAGGTGTTTTGTAAAACTCTGTGGGTGTCAAGCGTATTTTCATTGCCCCAAGCGGTTTGATTTTGCATTGTGTCCTCCCTTTTTAAGAAAATCGCACCAAAATTAACACGAAAACGCCCTTTCAATTGTGCAATTTTGTGGCGTTATTTTGCCAAAACTTCCGCCAATTCAACAACACTTCCACAAAGAAAGCGGGGGTTACATTTTGCCAATTCCTCTTTTGAAAAAGCGCCGTAACTCACCGCCGCGCAATCCACTTGGGCAGAATGCGCCATTAAAACATCGTGGATGGAATCGCCCACCATCAGGGTTTCCTTGGGTGAAAAATTCAATTCTTCCATAATCTCCAAAAGCATTTGCGGGTGCGGCTTAGAAAAACATTCATCCGCCGTTTTGGTTAAAGCAAAAAAGGCAGCACTTTGGGTGTTCTTTAAGGCGCGGTTTAAGCCCACTCGGCTTTTGCCGGTTGCCACCGCCAAGGTTTTGCCTTGTTTTTTTAAAATCTCCAAAAGGGGGAAAATGCCCGCGTAAAAGCCCAAAGCACCATCGTTTTTTAAGTAATTCTGGCGGTAGGCGTGGATTAAATCCGGATATTGTCCTTTTTCCAATTCTGGCCAAACGTGTTGAAAGGCTTCGGTTAAACCTAAGCCAATGACGTTTTTGGCTTCTCTTTCTGTGGGTTCGCGCAAATGCAAATCCCTTGCGGACTGTTGAATGGCAAAGACAATCGCCGCCATTGAATCCATCAGCGTGCCATCCCAATCAAACACTATTAAGTTATAGATCATAAAAAATAACCGATTGCTGAAAATGGTTTTCGTCCAAACGTTTTTTTAAAGCAAAATCTGCCGTGTAAAAGGCATCCACACGGCTATAATCCAAGCCCTTTAAGGCATCCTCCGCGCCCAAGAGCACTTGAAAAAAATCCTGCGGGAAATTGTGGGTCAATTCCGCCAACGCCAAAAAAAACGCAGAAAAAGAAAGTGGAGGTTTCACAATCACCGCATTATTTTTAAAAAATAAGCTTTTCCACAATTTAAAAAACGCCTTGAAGTTTGAAGTGGGTAAAAGCGCCAACACTTGGTTTTGCAGAGAGTTTTCATCCTCTTTGATATTTTCTAAATCGTTACAAACACTTTCCCATTCTCCCTTTTCGCATTCAAAATCTTGGGGTAAGAGCCCCCAAAAATGGGATTGATATCGTTTTAATTCTTGGGTAACTTGTTGAAACAACGCGTTTTTTTCTAAAAAAGGGATTTCTTTATTTTGGGTAAGGGCTTTCTTTGCGGCGTCAACCAAAGCTTGGGCTTCGGTTTTTGTAGAAAGCGGCACGCGGTAAGTGCTTTTATTTTGGGTGTGAATTTCTGCCCAATTGAGGGTGGGGGACAAAAACATTCTGCCGTGATGCCACAAGGGCAAGGCGTTGGGATTGTGCGGCGTAAAATATTCCATAAGGCATTTACAATTTTAAAAAAAGCAAAGTCTACTCAATTTTGGGGTTTTTCCACGGTAAACGCTCTTTTTTTTTTGGAATTTTCAAAGAATCTTTACCGTGGAAAAGCTTTTGTGGTAGATTCCTGCCCGCCTTAGAAAAATAATCATAAAAAAGGCGCTCACATTCAAGAAAGGCAACAAGCAATGAGTGATTCCATTCATCACGCAAGCGATTCAAGTTTTGAACTTGATGTTTTACAATCTCCCACCCCCGTTTTGGTTGATTTTTGGGCGGCGTGGTGCGGTCCCTGTAAAGCTTTATCCCCCATTTTAGAAGAAATTGCCAAGGAATACGCCAACAAATTAAAAGTGGTGAAGGTCAATATTGACGAAAACACAGAAACGCCCGTGCGCTATGGTGTGCGCGGCATTCCCACCTTACTTTTATTCAAAAACGGCAATTTGGAGGGAAGTAAAGTGGGGCTTCTTTCCAAATCCCAACTTTCCGCTTTTATAGACAGCACCATTTAAAAATTATGCATCTTTCAGAATTAAAAAGCCTGCACGTTTCGCGCCTTTTGGAAATGGCGATGGATTTATCCATTGACAACGCCAACCGAATGCGCAAACAAGAATTGGTTTATGCCATTTTGAAATCCATCGCCAAAAATGGCGAACTCATCCACGGAGGCGGCACCTTGGAAGTGATGAGTGACGGGCACGGATTTTTGCGCACACCAGATACCTCTTACCTTGCCAACGCCGATGATATTTACGTTTCCCCTTCGCAAATCCGCCGTTTTAATTTAAGAACGGGGGATAGCTTAGAAGGCGAAATCAGGATGCCGCGCGAGGGCGAGCGCTTTGTGGCCTTGATGAAATTGGATTCCATCAACGGTTTTTTGCCGGACGTCAATAAAAATAAAATTATGTTTGAAAACTTGACGCCCCTGCACCCCACGCGCCACTTGAAATTAGAACGCGATGTGAAGTCGGATGAAAACATTACCAGCCGCGTGATTGATATGATCGCGCCGGTGGGGGCGGGTCAGCGCGGGCTCATCGTTTCCCCGCCCAAATCCGGCAAGACGGTGATGTTGCAAAACATTGCTCACGCCATCACCGCCAACCACCCGGAGGTGGTGCTGATTGTGCTTTTGATTGACGAGCGCCCGGAAGAAGTCACCGAAATGACGCGCACCGTCAAAGGCGAAGTGGTGGCTTCCACCTTTGATGAACCCGCCACGCGCCACGTTGCGGTGGCGGAAATGGTCATTGAAAAAGCCAAGCGCTTGGTGGAACACAAAAAAGACGTGGTGATTTTGTTGGATTCCATCACCCGTTTGGCGCGCGCTTACAATACCGTGCAGCCCACTTCCGGAAAAGTTTTAACGGGCGGGGTGGACGCCAATGCCTTACAAAAACCCAAACGCTTTTTTGGCGCAGCACGCAACATTGAAGAAGGCGGCTCTTTAACCATTCTGGCGACCGCCTTGATTGATACCGGCTCCCGAATGGACGATGTGATTTACGAAGAATTTAAAGGAACGGGCAATTCTGAAATCCATTTGGATAGACGAATGGCGGAAAAAAGGCTCTACCCAGCGATTAACGTCAATCGCTCCGGCACACGGCGCGAAGAATTGCTGTTGAAGCCGGATGTCTTACAAAAAATGTGGGTGCTGAGAAAACTCTGCTACCCCATGGATGACTTGGAAGCGATGGAATTTTTGTTGGACAAAGTGCGCCAAACCAAAAACAACGCCGAATTTTTTGACGCAATGCGCCGCGGTTAAAATTTCCACGGGAAAGCCTGATTTTTTTTGAAAAAAAGATGAGGTTGACCGTGGATTTCCATCCCTTTTTTTAAAAGGCGAGGACAACAATGAAAAAATGCTTGTTTTTTTATTGCCTTTTCAATGCTTCCCTTCTTTTTGCGCAGAATGCGGAAATTTTAAACGCGGTGGAAGAAGGCAATCGTCAAATGCAGGAAGCCCAAAAAGAATGGGCGGAAAATCAACAACAATGCGCGGAGAAAATTTTGGTCAATGCCTGTTTGGAATGGGCAAAAAGGGAATTTAAAGAAAAATACAATGCCGGCAAACGCCTAAAACAATCGGCAGCCCAAAAAGAATTGCTCTTACGGCAAGAAAAAAATAGAGAGAAATTAAAACAACAAGCCGAAAAAAAACGCCAACACCAACAAAAATTAGAAGAGCGAATGAAGAAAAAAACCCAAGGGGCACGAGCGAAGAATGACATTCCCTTTCGTCATTCTGAGGTCACGCAGTGACGAGCGAAAAATAACATTCCCTTTCGTCATTCTGAGGTCACGCAGTGACCGAAGAATCTCTGTTTTGCTTTTCCCTGTTTGGGTTTTGAAAAGGTTCTTCACACAGCGAGGAATCAACCCTCTGCCCCAAACTGTGCCAAAAAGCGTTTGTCGCGCCAGATTTTCCAGCGCCAGCACCAATAACCCGCGGCGGTGAATGCGCCGTAATTCATTAAGCCCACCTTGGCGCCGGTATTCAAAATAGAAAGCGTGCGTTTGGGCAAAACCACATCCAATAAGGGTTGCCCCGATAGTTTTTTGGTTAAGTTTTGGTAAAGCAAAGGCGCGGCTGCCAAAGCATAAACGGCGGAGCGCTCTACCGAGCCATCCGTTCGGGTGGCGCAATCGCCCGTTGCAAAAATAAAATGATTGCTCGTTTGTTGGGTTTTTTGCGTGGCAAAAAAGCCGTCCGCGCAGAGTTCCAAACCAGTAGTGCGAAACCAATTTTGCGGCTGCACGTTGGATGCCACCAGCACATAATCCACCGGCAAAAGTTCGCCTTCTCCCAAAATCAAGCCGTTTTTGCCGGCGTAAGCCTTTCCCTGCACAATGCTGATTTTGCGCTCCATCAACATTTCTTCTGCTAAGTGGCGCGCGTCCTTAGAAAAGGAAGGGAGCAACACATCCCCGGCAATCAAGGTGATTTTCACGTGTCGCGCTTCCACGATGCGCGTCAAGCGCCAATGGGTGATCAGCGCCATTTCCACGCCCGCCGCGCCCCCGCCCAAAATCGCCACACGGATTTTTTCGTTGCGCTTGGCGGATTGAATCAAATGTTCCCATTCTTGGGCAAAATGCTCCAAGGGACGCGCGGGGATAAGGCGGTAAGCTTCGCTTTCTAAATAAAGGCTATCAATTTTGCCGCCCACCGCGATGGATAAAACATCGTAAGGCACAGACTGCCCCGATTTTAAACGCACCGAGCGGCAGGCTTCATCTATTCCCGCGACTTCATCTTTGACCCATTCTGCACGGGCTTTTTTTGATAGTTTTTCAACATCCACAAAAGAAGCGTTGAAATCGGCATTGCCGCACATCCAATGCGTGAGCATTCCGGCGTGCCATTGTTTTTGATTGTGCCCGATGAGGGTCACCTGCACATCGGGCAGAGGGTGGCTGAGCCATTTTTTTAAGACGTATAAATTCGCCCAGCCCGTTCCCGCCAAAACCAAATTTTTCATTTGCTTTTTTGCCACGGTCTACGCCTTAAAAATTTTCAAAATTTTGCAGGCTTTACCGTGGAAAAGTAAAAATTTAAGCGAAATTTTGCGCCGCAAAATCCCAATTGACTAAATGTTCCAAGAAAGCATCAATAAATTTGGGGCGGGCGTTGCGGTAATCAATGTAATAGGCGTGTTCCCACACATCCAAGCACAAAATGGGACGGTTATTTTCCGTTAAAGGATTGCCTGCTGCGCCCATATTGACAATTTCCAAAGCGCCGTCTTGTTTTTGAACGAGCCACGTCCAGCCCGAGCCAAAATTGCCCGCCGCACTCGCCGCAAAAGCGGTTTTAAAATCAGCAAAATTCCCCCATTTTTGGTGGATGGCGTTCAACAATTCGCCCTTGGGCTCGCCCCCGCCGGAAGGCTTTAAGCATTGCCAAAAAAAGCTGTGGTTAAAGGCTTGGGCGGCGTTGTTGTATAGCGCGCCGCTTGCGTTTTTCACCACTTCTTCCAAGGGTTTGCCGTTTAAATCGGAATTTTGAATCAAATTATTTAAATTATTCACATAAGCTTGGTGGTGCTTGCCATAGTGGAAATCCAAGGTTTCCGCGGACATATAAGGTTCTAAGGCATCTTGTTCAAAGGGTAAAGGGGGCAAATCGTAACTCATTGGGATTCCTCCAAAATATGTTCAACACGCACGCTCAGTAAGGCGTTCGCCGTTTGAATGTGCAAAAGTGCGCCTTTTTTAACGCAGCGCGCATCAAAAATCAACTCTTTATTTTCATCCAAAACCAAGGCGTAGCCCTTTTTCAACAAATTTTTGGGGTGAATCAAACGAAAGAGTTCGCGGTAGGCGTGCAATTTTTCGCGGTTTTGTTGCAAACGCTCCCCCATCAAGCGCGGCAGCTGTTCTTGATAAAAATTGAAATGGTGTAAAGCGACTTCCAAACGCGCGCGCACTAAACGAGGTAAACGCAATTGAAAATCCGTGAGTTTTTCTTGTTGCCGCAGGTGGCGCTCGGCGGGGGACAAAATTTTAAAATGCCCTTTTAAAACGCGTAAACGTTCAAAATGTTGGCGCAAATGTTCATTCATTAAAGAAAAAATATGGTCTTGGTAAAGCGCCAAATCCCGCCAAATGGCGGAATGAATTTCCACCACGCGCCGAGCGGCATCCGTGGGGGTGGAGGCGCGACAATCCGCCACCCAATCGCACAAAGAAACATCCACCTCGTGCCCAATACCACTGATGGTGGGCGTCTTTAAATCGGCAAAGGCGCGCACCACCGCTTCATTGTCAAAGACGGATAAATCCGCAGTTGATCCTCCGCCGCGCGCCAAAATCAAAACGTCAAAACGCATTGAATCGGCTTTTTTTAAGGCGGCAACAAGGGAAGGCACGGCCCAATCTCCCTGCACCAAGGAATCAAAAACCACAAAACATAAAGATGGAACACTTTCAAAACGCGCCAACATATCTTTTAACGCTGCGCCTTTTTCGCTGGTTACCAACGCCACGCGGCGGATAAATCGGGGCAAAGCTTTTTTGCACGAATCGGAAAATAAGCCTTCCTGTCGCAATTTTTCTTTTAAACGCGCCAATTCCGCGCTTTGTTCGCCCGCCCCCAAAGGCTGCGCGTTTTGCACAATCAATTGCAATTGCCCGCGCACGGCGTAAAGCCGAAAAGAAGCCCAAACCTCAATTTTTAAGCCGTTTTTTAAGGCGTATTTGAAGGGAAAATGTGCCCCCGCCCACACGATGCAGGCAACCGAAGCGTTTTCATCTTTTAAAGAAAAATAACGATGCCCGCTTTGGGCAAGAAAAAAATCCGCCACCTCACCCGCCACGCGCAAAGAAGGCGAAAAGTTGTTTTTTAAAACAAGCTCTAAACTTTTGCAGAGCTCGGTTACGCTTAAAACTGGTTCCGCCACCCTTTTTTCCTTTTCCACGGTGAACCTTTCAAAAATTTCAAAAAAATACTCCGTTCACCGTGGAATTTTAAAAATGCATTCCGCATTGGGCGCGTTGCAACAAGACTTGATCCATCAGCACCAACGCCAACATTGCCTCGGCAATGGGCACAGCGCGCACGCCCACGCACGGGTCGTGCCTGCCTTTTACGGTGATTTCCACGTTTTCGCCGTGCACGTTCATTGTTTTTTGTTTCTGCGCGATGGAAGGCGTAGGTTTTAAGCCTAAGCGCACCCAAATTTCTTCGCCCGTAGAAAGCCCACCCAAAATGCCGCCGGCGTGGTTACTTAAAAATTTGCCGTTTTGCATCCAATCGTTGTTTTCGCTCCCCTGTAAGCCCGCCGCCGCAAAGCCTTCGCCGATTTCAACGGCTTTGACCGCCGGGATACTCATCATCGCAAAGGCAATTAAAGCATCCAACTTTTCAAAGACGGGAGAGCCCAAGCCGGGCGGCGTGTTGCGCGCCACCACATTCAAAACCGCGCCGGTGGAATCTTGCGATTTGCGCACCGAATCCAAGTAATTTTCCAACTGCGGAACAATCGCCAAATTGGGCGAAAAAAATATATTTTCATCCGCCATTTTTTCGTCTACGAAAGGAATTTTCACCGAGCCCAAGGATTCCAAAAAACCGTGGATAGTGAGATTCAAATTTTCTTTCAACCATTTTTTGGCAATTGCCCCCGCCGCCACGCGCGCAAGGGTTTCTCGGGCGGAAGCGCGCCCGCCCCCGCGGTAGTCGCGTATGCCGAATTTTTTAAAATAGGTGAAATCCGCGTGCCCCGGGCGAAACACATCCTTTAAAGCGGCGTAATCTTGGCTTTTCATATCTTCATTAAACACCACCAAGGCAATGGGCGTGCCGGTGGTTTTGCCTTCAAAAACGCCGGATAAAATCTGTACACGATCTTGTTCCCGCCTTTGCGTCACAAAGCGTGAAGAGCCGGGTTT